>Ga0208410_1001711_pt1 | contig 11031 bp, 10 predicted proteins | sample ETN02SmetaG_3_FD_185787 | JGI IMG/M metagenome (GOLD analysis project Ga0208410, IMG submission 185787) | Marine microbial and viral communities from oxygen minimum zone, Eastern Pacific Ocean - ETNP2014F10-02SV257 (SPAdes) (version 2) | ecosystem: Environmental > Aquatic > Marine > Oceanic ... | reverse complement strand
GGGGGGGGGTGGATGTGGAGTCGTGACCCTCGAACAGACACCCGTGTCGACCGCACCCGAGAAACCGAGAAACACTGGAAACGAACCCGCGAGGGGTCCGCCGGAGTCGCCGGAGTCGTAGGGGGTCGTGGAGGGTCACGACCGGTCGTGTAGCGCCGGGGCGCGTCCCCCGGCGCGAGGGTCGCGCCCGCGCGATCGTCTCTGGGGATGGGCGCGCGAGGGTGGGGACGACGGTATGGGGACGTCCTCGAGAGGGCTCGCGCGTGGATGCTAAAAATTGGATGAGGTATCTATGTTTTGGGTGCGTTCGCGAGGGGCGACGCGCGCGCGTTTGGGTTCGGGACGCGCGAGGAGACGCGGCGGCGGCGGGAACGTCTCCGCGGCGGCGCGCGCCGAGGCGGCGCGCCGAGTCACGAAGTCTCCGTCCCGGTGAGGAGCACGGCGTCGGTGAATAAACCCTGCGTTTGAAACGTTTCGAGCGTCGCGAGCGCCGGGGCGACGAAGGTCTCTCTGAGCTCGAGCATGACGGTTTGGAAACTTTTCGCGCGTCCCCGCGGCGGCGCGCGCGCCGGCGGCGGCGGCGGCGCCCGCCTCTGTCTCTTCACGTTTCTCGTCTCATCCGGCGCGCGCGCGAGGTCTTTCGCGCTCGATTCCGCGATGGGTTCGAACGTCGGCGTCTCCTCTCGCCCCTCCGCGAAATCCATCGTCCAATCATCGCTCGTGAGATCGGTCGACGGGAGGCTTTCCAACCTCGACAAAAAATCGTCGAAGTCCGCCTCTCTCTCCTCGGCGCGCTCGACGGACCGCGCCGGGTCGTCGCTCGGGTGCGCTCGCTCGTCGTGCGCCATCGGCGCCGCGCGCCGCGCGCGATGGTGTGTGACGCACGCGCATCATGAACATTAGGGATGCACGCCAAGTGGGAACGCATTCATTCGCGCAGGAATCTTGAGCACTTTGGTGCGTTTTGTTACGTCGCCGTAACTGTTTGAGCGTATTCGCGGGACGGGGCGCTGGAACCGGACGACGAGAAGAGGGGGCGGACGCGAGGGGAAAGAGTGATCAAAGGTGTGAGTGATGCACGACGACTAGGGGAACACGAGGACGGTGCCGTCGAGGGCGCCGAGGGCGAGAGATCCCGCGCCGTAGGGATGGTCGCGCGCGCCGACGGCGCTGGCGGCGACGCACGCGGGGACGATGAGGGCGTCTGGAGAACGCCAGCGAGAGATGACGTCGCCAGATGCGTGATGGAGGACGTCGATGGCGCTGGTGTGGACGCCAGAGGCACAGAGGACGGCGCCGGGGGTGACGGTGACCGCGGCGGAGTCGGGCGCGCACGCGCGACGCAAGGTTCTGGCGTGCGCGTGCGGGGCGTCGGCGGACCAAGCGTGAATGTCGCCGTCGGTGCAAGTGGCGATGATTTCGCCCGTGGATGCGTCGTGATTGACGGTTTTCCAGCTCGGCGCGTGGTCGCCGGGCGGTTGCAGGCGCACCGAGCGACCGCTCATGCGGACGTCGAAGACGCGCAAATCCTTGGCTGCCGCCGCGACGACGGTGTGACCGTTCGGCGAGAAGGACAAGTCGAGAATCTCGCGAGCGCCGTGCGCGTACATCACCATAGGTGGAGCCGCGCTTCGAGCGAGACGAGCGTCCCATATCTTGATGTCTCCGCCCGTGCCGGCGGCGGCGATGAGCCTGTCCGAGTCGCGCCCAACCTTGGTGAGCGCATTTACGCTCCATGGAGCCGCGTGCTCACCTTGCGTGAGCGCACCGATTTGCTGACCGGTGACGAGATCCATCTGAAAAATTTGTCCAGTTTTGGTGCCGGCGCAAACGATGCGCTCGTCCACGATGGTCGTGGCGCTAAGCCCTCGAGGCGCTCGCATGAGAGCCGCCGGTTTGCGACTATCCGGCGCCCACACGCGAAGACAGTCGTCCGCGCTCGCGGTGAACAGGGACAAACCTCCGGGACCGTCGATAAAATCTACTGAAATCAAAGCTTTTCGCACATCGAGCTTTTGGAAAGGCTGCATCGAGTTGACGACGGCTTCGGACGTCGACGGCTCGGCGTCCTCGACAAACACTTGTTGCGTATCGCGTCGAGGTTGAACGTTCACATTCAATTTGTCATCGAGCGCGACGATTTTTTGGACGCTTCCCTCGGCAATCATCGGACTGACGTTCAAATCGTACGGTTGCCCATCGCTGGTGCTTTCGAGCAAGTGGCGCTGAATCTCAGACGCTCTCGCGTACAGGTCCGCCTCTTCACGCTGAAGCTGTCGAAGCACTCGAGACACCTCCATCGTATCGCTTTGTCGCTTCGCGATTTCACGCTTCACCTCGACAAGCTGCGTCGCGAGTTCCTTCGGTGTTTTCGCCAACGGTTTCATCGAGAGCGGAGGAAATCCCGCGGAAACGTTCGTCACGTCGAGCTTTGGCTGTTCCGCTCGGCGCCCGTCCGGCGTGAAGCACGCGTTTCTTGATTCACCGTACACCATCGTCGACGCGCGCACCACCGGCGATTGCTCACGAATCGGAATCGAGCTCGGCCACGGCACCGCGCTGTACACCGCAGGCGTCGGCGGTAATCCATTCGAATGCGCCAGCGGCGCGAGCGTCGTCGCCTTGCCTCTCGCGCTCTCCGGCGCCCAAAATGTCTTCGACGCTCTTCTCTCCTCCGTCTCCTCCTCCACTCCGGCCTCCTCCTCCACTCCCTCCACCTCTCTCACCGGCGTTCCTCGCCTCGCGCGCTTCCCTCCCATCACCGCGTCGTCCTTTCGCCGCTCCGCGCTCAGCTCGACATTCTCCAACGACCGCATCGCGTTGATGGGCGTAAACGTGAACGTCTCCGTCGCCTCCTCGCTCGTCCCGTTCCCGTTCCCGTTCCCATCCCCCACCGTCGGTCTCTCACGCCTCGTCGATCGTCTCGCGCTCGCCTCCTCTCCCATCCCGCTCGCTCGTCGGCTTCGTCGTCTTCGCGCGCTCGCGGTCGCCATGATGCGCGCGCGCGCGAATGGATGACCCGTCTCTCCCTCCGTCGCGCGCGCGCCTCTCCCGCTCTTTCTCTCACGAACCGAACCGAACGAATTCGTCTCGCTTTCGACGTCGTCCTCGCGCTCGCGCGCGCGTCGTCGTCTCTCGACGCGCGCGCGTCGGTCGCGCCCCGTCGCGGCGCGTTCGTTCCCCTCGGTCGATCGAACCCGTCACTCACGTACATAATCGGACATACGGTGTATACACAACGTTTTTGTGTACGAACAAGAGAACGTACGAAACCGTGATTTTTGCGATACGAACGGTCCATTCAGCACGCGTGCATTCGGATCGATGGATGGACCGACGCGCGCGTCGCATTGACCGACGGGGCGACGACGGACGAACGCGCGAGACGATGGACGACGGTCGGACGACGGATGGGAAACTCGAGGCGTTGGAGGCGATGCGCGAAGAGGCGATGCGGACGAAAAGAAGCGCGAGGGCGGTGGTGAAGGCGCTGGCGGGACGGTTGGCGCGCGGAGGCGAGACGAGCGAGGAGGCGCGCGCGAAGACGGTGGAGGTGGTGGCGTGCGCGCTGCGCGCGGGGGTGAGGGACGAGGAGGAGGGTGATGGTGACGGTGGTGTGGAGGAGGACGCGCGGGTGGGGGTGGGGGGGGCGTTGGTGCGAGGGTTGTGGATGTGTTCGAGAGACGCGTGCGCGAGGGCGGCGGCGGCGGCGGTGGACGCGGCGGCGGCGGCGACGGCGAGGAGAGATTTGGGGGTGGATGGCGCGAGCGTGGTGGAAGAAATCGTGGCGCCGGCGCTGAGGCATCGGTCGAGTAAAGTTCGGGTCGAGGCTCTTCGCGCGTTGACTCGAATGTGCGCGTTTGTCGACGCGCGCGTCGTCGTCGCGCATCTCACCGGCGGGGACGAGCGCAAACGAAATTATTTCGCTGAGATCGCGTGTGATCCGTCTCCTTTCGTGCGCATGGAGCTCGTCAGACTGTGTGGAAAACTGATCGGCGATGAGACCTCCGTCGGAGCGATCGTCGCGGCGAGGGTGACGCCCTACGTACTCGGAGCTTTTCGCGACGAAATTAGCGACGTGCGCAAAGTAGGAGAAGACATCGTGCGTTCGGTGAAGAATTTCGAGGACATCGTGCGCGAGAATCTCGATAACATGCTCATCCCCGCTTTGAGACAACTCGACGCATTTGTCGAGGCGGGGTGGCGCGAGGATATCGTCGTTCGCATCGTTGAATTGATCGACGTCATGCTGCGCTTTGCGACGGATCGTTTCACGCAGTTCATTCCGAGCGTGTGCGACGGTTTGCACAAGATAACTACCGGGAAGGGCTTTGAGAACGCGACGAAAATGAAGACCATGGGCGTTCTGTACACGCTCATGGAGTGTTGTCCGACGGAGCGTGAGTACGTGAGCGCGTATGTGCGATGAGATTAAATTTCAGTTTTAATGTGTATCTACGTTTGGGCGTCCGTCTCTGGGTCCCCGATGCGGGCCCACAGCGCCAACCCACCACCGCGACCGCGTGCCGCGATGCACTTGTCGTCGGTGTAAACAAATTTAAAGAATGGGTTCGCCCCGGGCTTTGAAGCTTTCACATCTGACTTTTCTATTTTGCCTTGTCCCGAACTCGCACTCTGTTCAGTCGCTTTGACCGCCTCCCACTTACCGTCGTCGATGTCCTTAGACCACGGTCCGAGAGATCCGAACGCTAAACTCACGCGCGTGAAGGTGAATTCGAGCATTCTCAATTTGTCGCGCCAGATGAACGGACCGTCGAAGAAAAACTTGAGCGGACCGAGGTAGATTCCATTTCGGATGCGCCCAGAGTTCAAGTCGAAAGATTGCACCGCGGGCACGGGGAAGTAGCTTCCTCCGCCCGTGCGATTGACGTTGGCGGCAACTTTCTTCGTTCCAGTCGTGTAAATCAAGCGCCATTTTCCCGTCAATTCTTCACCCTTGACGTTGTCTGCGTTTTTAGATTTTTCGAGCGCAGAAATAGAGGTAAAAATATCGTCCACATACGCGCGTCTCGATTCGGCAGCGAGGTGCAAAGTCGCGATTGGATCCGGCGGAGCCGAAGGATCGTCGCTCAGAGCCTTTTCCACCACTCTAGACGCCGGGCAAAAACCCAAAATTCCCTGGTCGTCGTGTCTGAACGCCGCCTTGCCGTCGTCAAAGACGATGACGCCGCCTCGCTGCACGAGCAACTCGCTATCAGTCGGCGCCAGAGCCTCCCAATTACCAAGAATTTGTATCATGTTATTTAAACGCAGCGTCGCGAGCTCAAATGGGCGCAAATACCCGTCTCCAAGCGTGAGCTTCATAGCCTTGCGAATCGTCGGCACGTCCACGTTTGATCCCTCGCGAAAGATTTCATCCTTATACTTGCTCCCAAAGTATCCCCCGAACACCGCGGGTAGCGTTCCCGGAGATCCAATTCCAGCGCACATGAGCAATAATTTCGCGTATCCGTTCACGAAAGGCATCTTATCCTCGATCCACTCGAACTCTCCCCCCTTTCGTCCCATTCCCGGCGCGAAGCCCAACGCCGCGTGACACTTCGCATCCACGTCCGCGTACAGATTCTCCAGCGGAAAATTCGTGCGCTTCGCGAATTCCTTCGCCGCGTCCACGCTTCCGATACCGATCGCCACCACTCGCACGTTCGCCTCTCGCAGCGTCCCCAAGTCGTCCGTCGCGCGCTGCGCCAACTCCCACGAATCGAAATCACCAAACTGCGTCAAGAAGAGCGCGGCGACGCGCCCTTCGCCCGGAATCGCCTCCCCCCCCGCGATCACCGTCTTTCCATCCACCGCGCGCGCGATCTCGATCCCTCGGAGCGCGTCCATCTCCGACGATTCGTTCGCGATCGACGTCGCGCGCGTCGTCATCGTTCGCGCGCCTCCTCGCCCACGCGCGCGCGCGGACCTCGCCACCGCCGGCGACGCGCGTCTTCCCGCGCTCGTTCCCGTCGCCATCGCTCGCATTTCGCGCGCGGGGACGACCGCGACCGACACTGCCGCGACTCATTTCATTTCATTTCATTTCATGTCTCATTCGACCCTTCGTGAGAATCGCGCGCGCGGAGAGCCATGGCGCACGCGAGCGCGCGCGGTGAGGGGTCGAACCGCGGGACGGCGGTGTTGGGACACGTCCTGTTATCGATCGAGTCCAAGGTGCGCGACGACGACGACGACGAGGGATGAGAATCGCGGCGTGATTGTCTCGACGCGACCGCGTCTTTTTCGATCGCGCGCGGACGCGCGGACGCGGCGGACGCGGGGTGGACGTCGGGACGGTGTGAAGGAGATCGAATCGGCGCGCGTGGGAGCGTCGATGGGTGAATCGCGCGCGAGGCGCGCGAGGTGAGGCGTGAGAAGGGCGCGCGACTGACGAATCTCGCGGAACGCGCGCGACGCTCTCGATAGGCCGCGACGAGAAGAAAGAGGGATGCGCCGGTGAGTGTGAGAGGCTCGGACGGTGGGTTGCCGGAGTACGCCCCGTCTTCGATACCGGTGTACGTCGGGGAGACGGTGGGGGACTTTTGCGCGCGATTGACGGGCCTGCCCGCCGACGACGAAGGAGTGGAGGTGTTGTGGGGTACGATTTTGTTGCCAAACGTCGAGTTGTTCGGGGCGCTGACGACGACCAAACCGTGGCAGATCGACTTCGAGGGTGGTAAAGAGAGATTGGTGTTGCGTGTGCCTCAAGGGTTGAACCCGTCGAGGGAGATGATGAAGTACATGAAGGTGAGGGAGGCGCGGGCGAAGGGGGCGAGTAACAGCGCGTTGGAAACATCGGCCTCAACGGAAAGGCTATCCACTATCCCGGCCACGGAAGGTCGCACGAATAAGGGACATGAAAACAAAAAGAACGCGGACAGCAAGGCGGTTCGGTCCGTGGGTAATCGCGCCGGCAACGCCGTCAACAAAAAGAGTGGGACTGATCACAACAGCGATGGGCGCAAACGCAAGGAGCCGAACAAACGGCTCCAGAAAGAAGAACCCGCAGAGGCTGAACGACACCACGAGTCTCCGGTGATAAAAGTCAACATACTCAAGCCACAGATTGACGAACGCCAGCGTTCTACCAAGGGTAAAAAGATGCGTCAAATGTCAGAATTTTACGTGGAGAGTAGCTCACTGGTGGAGCTCGGAACGCACGACATAGCAGAGCGAAATTTGAGGGTGTCTGACAGATACGCGGCAAAATCAAAACGACCAGCACGCGCTTCGAGTCCCAACATTGATGAAGCGGAACTCATTGAACAACTGACCGTCTTGGCGAACAGCGGCCCGTCCTTGCCTCGGAAAAAGCAGAAAAAGCCGGCGGCGCGAAGGGAGGCACCCTCAAAGCCCGACACACAGTGGACGAGCACGGATATCCCAGAACACAAAGTTTTGGAAAAGCGGACACCTTACACTATTGAAAGTGGCGCGATCGGTGATATGCTCCATACATTCGATATCCCCGCAATGGAGCCAATCCGCGATCGCGACGTGCGGCGCACTACTTTCTGGTGCGTGTACTACATGTCGCTGGTCTCCGATGCTTTGAAGTCTGTGAGGTTGCTTCCACCAAAGTACATAAAAACTATGGGTATCGCGCAGGGTTCGGCGCCACCAGCAGTTAATCCCGCCACTTAACACGAATTAGTCCCCGATGTATTGTACAATGTGTTTCGTCCGACGTCGTTATTCACACCACCCTACAGTAGATGGTTGTTTGCATTCCACGTTCATTCCCGGTCGCGCATCCAGAAGACTCAATCTAGAAACAGTTTCCTCTTCCCATGAACGTCGACCCTCAGAAGAGTGAGACGCGGCCCGACGCCAAATCTGAAGCGACCTCTTCGCAAAAGTTGACGCCCACTGCTTTCCGAGCTAAACATTCCGAAGTCTACTCCACGATGTGCGACTTGGCGGATCTTGTTTCAGCGTTGGAGCAAAACATCAACGATGACGTTGAGCTACGGTCTGTGGTGTTTCATCATCCACCGCGGGCGACTTCGAACGATTGGCGATTGCTCGATCCCATGTGGCAGGGGCCTGCCGTCTACTCGCCGGCGCGCCGCTCGATGTGGGTCGACGGCGAGCTCCCTTCGGCACAAGACGTACATCGATTCTTAGACTCGATGGAGTGCGCGCTTTCACGGCGTCAGGGGACTCGAACGTCTTTACGAAGAAGTTGTTCTGATACATGTCTTGTTAACAAACGCAAATAGGTAGCGCCGCGCTGGCGAAAAGAAGGTCGATAATTGAATTCGTTCATTGATCGAGCAGGGCGCGAAATCGACCAGGATGCACCGAGACGAGATTTAGGCCGCATTCGCATCGCTTTCTTCCGGTACATACTCCGTGTCGTCCGAATCTTGGACGTCTTTGACTTCGACGATTTCCTCTGCGGGCTTCTCCTTCTTTGGAGGTTTTGGTGCCATGCGCTGGGCAGCGCTTTGAAAATCGAGCGCTGCTTGCGTCGTGAGAGGATCGGAAAACATTTCGGCGGCCACCTTCTCGCTAATCGTAAAGGTGTCGCATCCTTTTGACGCAAGTTTTGAAAGCTCGGCGGCGGTGCGCACACTCGCAACCAGAACACGCATATCGCTTTCTAACTCTTCCACCGTCTCTTGCATAGAAACGATCGTCCCCATGCCATCACGACCGGCATCATTCATTCGCCCTAAGTACGGTGCGACGTAGTTTGCTCCGATAGATGCCGCCACGAGCACTTGATGCGGCGCGTACGCCGCCGTAATGGTCACTCGAACTCCGTCCACGACTAGCGCGTTTGCCGCTTTAATCCCCTCCATCGTCGCCGGCACTTTCACCACCAAGCGCTCCGGATCCAAACGTGCCAACGCGATACCATTTTCCCACATCTCATCGCTATCCTCTCCCCAGGTTTGCACTTGGAATTCATCCACCGCGTCAAACTCCAACGCGTTTCGCGCCAGCGCCGACAACGCCTCCACGCCGCATTCCACCCCATCTCGCTCCAATATCGCCGGATTCGTCGTCACTCCCGTGAACATCCCCGTCGGTAACCACGCATCGTACGTCTCTGCGTCGGCGCTGTCCAAAAACAATCGAAGATTTCCTCGATAATCATCCTCCGCCACCTCCACCGCGCTCTCCGAAGCCATGATTTCCCTCGCCAACCGCGTCTCGCGCTCGCTCGCCTCGCTCGCCTCGCTCGCGCCGACGTCAACGAGCGAGACACCCCCTCCCTCTCCTCCCTCGCCCGCGTCTCCCACGGCGACGTCATCGCCGTCTCTCACCACGACGTCGTCGTCGTCGTCGTCGCCGTCGCCTCTCGAATCCATCGTCGCGCGCGCCCCCACGACGCGCGCACGGCGCGTCCCCGCGCGCCCGCATCGCCCGCGCGAGGTCGTGCGCACCGTCACCGCTCGCACCGCTCGCACCGCTCGCACCGCCGACATCGTCGTCGTCGTCGTCTGCGGTCGAATCGAATCGAATGACGCGAAATGAATCCCCACACCTCGCCTCTCTTCGCGCGCGCGTCTCCGTCTCCGTCGCCGTCGACGACGACCGCGACGACCGCGACATCGACGGGAACGACGCCGTCGTCGTCATGTCCCCTCGCGCGCGCGCGGTGAGCGACGCCGCGCGCGCGCTGGCGAGAAACGTCCCGAACCTCGAGGGTTCGCGCGTGCGCCTGGTGGACGCGCGCGGGGAGATCGTCGGTCGATTGGCGTCTCGTCTCGCGCGCGCGCTGCAGGGGAAGGATAAGCCGACGTATTCTCGGGATGGGTCGAGCGGGGACGTCGTCGTCGTCGTGAACGCCGGGGAGGTGGCGCTGACGGGGAAAAAGTTGAGGGAAAAGAGGTATCATCGACACACGGGGTACGTCGGGGGGTTGGTGACGCGAACGGCGAGTGAGATGTTCGATAGGGATCCGACGTGGGTGTTGAGAAAGGCGGTGGAGCGCATGCTGCCGAGGTGCGTGCGGAGTAAGGAGATGATGCGGAAGTTGCGGGTGTTTCCGGGAGAGGAGCACGGGTTGGACGAGACGAGGTTGGTGCGCATGGAGGCGCCTCCGAGAGCGTTGAAGAAGGCTCCGAACGCGAGAATACCGGAGGGCATGACGCCGTTTAATCCTGAAGCGTTCGCGCGACGAGTTGCGCTCGCGAATCGGAGTGAAGAGGCGAAGTCTACGTTTGCGAGACGCGCGGCGTTGGCGGCGGAGCGCGCCGAAAATCGTTCGTAAACGCGTCGTTTGGTTTGGTTGATTTCGCACGTAAAATGATTTTTATAGCAACGTGCGTTAGCATGATTAGTGTCACCAATTTATTAATACGTACTGTACAGTACTGTAGGATGACTTTCATAAAGACAAAATATCGTAGACGCGCTGCGCTCTCGCGCGAGCGACGCGTCGTCTCTCTGCTTGAAAACGTCTCGGGCGTCGTTCAATTTACACCAAACCAGCCTTTTTAGCGTCAAACTTGCCGCCGTCGATCATCAAGTCGGCGTTGGCCATGCGACCGATGGTGACGAGCATGGTGATCCACAGGCACAAATAGCCGACGGCGGTGACGATGAAACCTCGCCACAACATGTGGACGGCGTCGACGGTGTCGTTGCAGCCCGGAGAGATGGACGACAAGATGTCAGAGACGAATTCGCACTTGAGCAAGGAGTTGTACGTCGTGTCCAGTCTCGCAAACGTTTCCAAGTTATCGATGAGAGTGTTCACAGTTGTCTGCGTTGTGGGGTTGCTGTTTGAATACATGCTTCCATACTCGCCGGTGAGAGAATCGGTAATCTTCTTGGTCGACTTGATGGGAGTAGTCGCGTTGTTCGCCGAGATGGTGTAGTTGACGTAGCCACCCGAGACGCTGCAGTCCCACTTCGGCCAAACCTTCGAGGTATCAGTCAAACCCGTGAGCGTATCTCGGTAGTATTCTTCGCACACGTAGTTGACGTACTCGTCGTTCCAGAAAGGAGAAACCCAATCGCCATTCGCAATGTCGTAGTTCGCCCACCTGGGGTAGGTGGTGCTCTTCGGAC
>Ga0208410_1001707_pt1 | contig 11044 bp, 6 predicted proteins | sample ETN02SmetaG_3_FD_185787 | JGI IMG/M metagenome (GOLD analysis project Ga0208410, IMG submission 185787) | Marine microbial and viral communities from oxygen minimum zone, Eastern Pacific Ocean - ETNP2014F10-02SV257 (SPAdes) (version 2) | ecosystem: Environmental > Aquatic > Marine > Oceanic ... | reverse complement strand
CATTCCTTACATGAAATAACTTTTGGAGTAATTTGAGCTTTAGAAGATACATCCCATTGATTATCATCATTTTGCGTATATCCCTTTACCTTAGTTTTATTTTTTGTTTCCTTCATTTCTCTCTTTTCCGCCTTCAGTCTTTTTTTCTCCAATCTCTTAAGAGCAGATTTTTCCAACCTCTTTGAAAAGAATGATTTGGATGATTCCTTTTCATTATTAATTATTTCTTCGTCGATTATTGTACCAATATTTCGATGATGGGTCACTACTTCAATTTCTTTATCTTCATCTACTTCTTTCTCTGATGACTCGGCATTCAAAGAACCGATGGTTCCAGACATCTTAGCTTGAATTAGAGCCCCTTTACGACCTTTGACTTGTTCTGAAGCTTGATCTTCAAGTTTTTTGATAGCGACATCAGATTTCTCCCATAATCCCTTATCTTCTTGAGTATATGATTTACGAAGTCTCTTTATTGCCGCAGAGCGATGATATTCATGGTCTTCAATTACTCTATATCTTGAAAACATGATAATCCCGATAATAATTGCAAAAATATGAATCGAAAATTCAATTATTCTGTCGTTGGAGATTACTTCATTAATTACTGGCAAACCATATCTTAATGCAACTATACAAAGAGTAGGGGTCAATAACAAAGCGCCGGAGATGGTACTAGAGCGCTCTGTCATAACACTTCTCAGCAACTATTCAATTTCAACCATTCGTGTATTTGGGAGATTATTCAAACAGAGAACTCATGACTGGGCAATACTGCGGACAATCATGGAGCCTGTTATTACAATCTCTTCAATAGTCCAACCATATGAAGATCTGGAAAAGATTATTCAATCAATAAAAGTATTTTTTCCCGATTGTGAAATTAAAAAAAATCTTGAAAAAGAAGAATTTCCAACGGAAAATCTAGAAGAAGAAATCTATGGCAAATCTTGTAGTCTGGAATATCTATTAAATCAGATTAGAATACAAAGAATATTAGACACAGCACTAGATGTTATGACTCTAAATTGTGATTCTGATTCGACCTACTTTCACATCTCAAGGCAGGCTGCCGTTGCAGGGAAAGTTTCCTTTGTTGTAGATGAGAAGACACTCGGTGGAATGATTAAAATCAATATCTCAGGTGAGGATATAGATATATGGCTGGAGCAACAAACTTGGCATGAAGGAAGGAACGAAATACCTAGATTCTCAGGTGATGAGTTAGCAATGAGGAGCGATGGTGAGCCGGCTGAATGGTTTGATAAGAGAGGAAATCCAACTATTAATATTGATGAGGACTAGGAATGCCTTCAACAAACCATTCTTCAATAATTGGTAAATCAGCAGGTAACCAATTAACTTCAAATAATTCATGTTTATACAGCCATCTCATTTTATCATGTTCAACTAACTCAATTTGCTCCTCTTTGATTATTCCACAATTCAAAACCATTAATTTTACATATTTATCTTCATAATCAAAAAATTGCTCTGCAATAATTTTTGATGGCGAAACATTCAATGAAAGTTCTTCTTTTAATTCTCTAGATAAGGCCTGAAAGGGGGTTTCTCCCGATTCTACTTTCCCTCCAGGAAACTCCCACCATGACGGCCAAGACTTCCCCTTAGGACGCCTGCAAGAAAGAATTCTATCATTTCCATCAAATATTAACGCACCTACTACCTCAACATATAGTTTAGTAATACATCTAATTAAACGCTCAATAATTTCAGTCTGTTCACCGATGTTAATAATATTCTCAGGAGGTAAATGGACAAAAAGTACCTTTGTTTTATTATTCTGTTTCTTAACCATATTTAGAGTCTTGAAGTAAGTTTCATTACAAACAAAACGGCCAGGATTAATACTCCATTCAACACGAGGATCATCTTGAAAAACTTCATTGATTACAATTTCATTTACATTTGTACGATGCCGTGTTATTTGACTCTGAATTATTGCACCGGAAGACACACAACGGCCAGAATTATCTGAGTGTGACATATTATACTCGTTATATGCATATTTTTCAAAACGAAGTTTTTTTGATTTAGATGAAAAACCCAAATGAATTATTGTGTCAAAGTTATCTCCAAGGTCGATTTTTTTTGCAACTAACTCACTACCCTCTTCATCAACTGATAGTAATTCAGTAAAGATATCTATATCTGAAAAATCTATTTCTCTAATAATTGATAATATCTTTTCAGAGACATTATTATCGAAATTTGAGAATTTTGGATAGCCCGTAATTAACACACTTGGACGGCCCATGGTAATTTGCATAAGTAGGAGATAGTTGGTGTTTTCCGTACAAATAATCGCTATCTTCATCATTCAGGTATTCTTAGCATAGGCATGGCAGAAGAGCTTATCGTCAATATAGCTGAAGACGAAGAGCTAGAAAAAGTAAGCAGGTTAGGTGTTATTGGAGTAATTTGGAGTGAGCTTAATGGAGGAATAGGGCCATGGGGTACTTTGAGACCATTATTCACAATTATCCTAGCTCTGATTCCATTCCTTTTCTTAGGTCAACATTTTAATCGACAGCATGAAAAGGCAAATGGTTGGTTTTTGATACAATTACCATTACTTTTCACAATAATTTTATGGTTTCTACTATATGTATGGTCTATTGGAGACGCGTTTTTTGTTTCGAGTAGAATTGTAGCAAAGGCAGAAAATGGATAATCAAAAGCCATCATCTAATTCTAATGGACTGAATAAATGACCGGGACTTGTAGATTTTGCAAGTTGAGTCCGGATAATTTCTTCCCAGTCTCTTAATAACATAATAGCATTAACAAAGGGGATCTCTGAGCCATTGATTATAGTTCTAATTATTGTATCAAAAATATCCATCCTATCTTGGTCTATATTTTGCATTAATTTATCAAGTGGGAAATCCTCTATCTTGGGTGTTTTTAGATTACCCATTATTGCTCTTGGTTCGGTTATTTCTAAAGGTAAGACTTCATTCTCAATAGTTGCTTTCTTTTCTAATTCATTTAATAGAATATTGATATATTTGGATATTACCAACGCAGATTCAATAATTGGTAAACTATACTGTTTGACAAAATTAGATAAATTTTCTTGAAGAAAAAGTAATTTTTCTTCTATAGAATCTGTAGAGGCAGGCATCTCCCCTTGACTATCCATAAGTTAACCGAGAAGAGATGAGCAAATTAATGCAATGAATATCATGTAGTAGTTCTATCATCATATCTTATTGGTGAAGCACTATTTCCACGTACTCCATCCAACATATCATCTTCTATTTCAAAGAAGTCGTTTAACCAGTCTCCATCTGTGTCCCATTTTGTCGGATCAGTTCCATCAGCAATCTGATCTCCATCAATATCTAAAACCCACCAACCAAATACATATTCTCCAAGACCGATATTAGGGAAATGATACTGGTCTCCTGCGAATCTTTGGTAAGAATCGGCCCATTCGCCGTTACACAATGTCTCGTCGTCTGTAGTGTCTAAGTATTGATAATCCAAATCATTATCATCAACAATTAATGCAAATAGTTGATCATTATTATTGATTTTATACATTCTAAAATAATTTGATGTAAGTGCTGATGAACCAGAGCATGTTCCTAACAAAGACTCTCTTAACTGCCACCATTCTTCAACATAATTACCTGAACAATCATTCAATAAAGACTGGCGGACTAAGGTTGGAGAAGATAGAGATGCATTTACCACACCATAATATTCTTGGAAATTATTGTAAGGTTGATATTCACAATTTCCTCCTGAACAGTCCCATCCTCCATCATTATCAGCATCTTGACCAGCATCACTAGCATCTGTTGCATCATGAGTAAACCAAACCCAGTTTAAAATCGGTCGAGAAATAACATTATTAGAAATCTGTACTGGTTTTAGATTATTTGCAGAAATTTGCTCCCATTGTACTTCTATTTTAAGATAAGATGACCAATTGTCATTAGTTTCATTCCATCCTCTGTAGTATTCATAGAAATCAGGCATCATATCTCCATCAGTATCGTTGTCTAAAGGATTTGTACCATACTTGAAAATTTCTCGACCATCACTTAGATTCATGTCCTGGATATAATCTGTAACTTCGCCATTAGTAAAAACCGGCTTCATCACCATGGAGTCATCATCTGAGTCTGAATCCAGTGGCAATGTTCCGTTTTCATATTCCATAATATTACTAAAGAATAAAGGAAGTACTCCATTACCAATTTGATTTTCCATATTTTCTGGTATAAATTGTCTATTCTCCCATTTCCCTTGGGTTGCTGGATCATCTTCCCACTGCCTGTCATACCAACCATCTTCATCAGGATCGTAATTTACATCAAGTGGATTAATTGGATTCATTGACCATCGATAGTCATTAACTGGTAAATATTGACCATATATTGAGAAACAGTATTCCCAACCATCCGGCATTCCATCCCTGTCCGAGTCAGAATCTGTGGGGTCACTAATTCCTGCTAAACTAATATTAAAATTATCAGGGTTTATCTGATTAATTAATCCTGATTTCTCAAATGAAGATATTGATTTCGAAGAAAAAGTAACATATAATTGACTTAATGCCAAGGAATAGCTCATAGATTTTTCATCCATGTATGCATTTACAGTGTCTGCACCATATGAAACAAGACCTGTTCCGTTGGGAATGCTATCAATTGCTAATTTTTTACCATATATTCTTGATTCGAACTCTGCCAGATTATCATAAGATTCGGATGGAGAAATTATTCCATCGCCATTACAATCATATGAGTCTTCGTCACTATCAACAGAAATATCAGTCCCCGTAAGAAGATTCATCTCCCAGCGATTATCTTCAAGATTCCATTCAGTAAACCAATATTCGTAACCATCACTCATCCCGTCTCTATCTGTATCTTCTGTTGTTGGATCTGAGACTCCAAATAGGGCTTTAAGAAGAGGTTTTGCTGTGGCTCCTCCTTGCCAATCAGCAAATTGCTGAAGTGCTAGTTGGGCCCTCCCTTCTTTGTTGAAAAGAATCCGATATACTCTATTTTCGGCCTCTGAAGGGTCAAGATACTCTGCCTCTTCCCAAAGTCTAGGTGCATCCGGAGGAGATAGCCCTCCATTGAATGGATTATTGAGTGTCAGATTGAGCTCGATCTGATCTGAAATACCATCATTATCTGAGTCATAATTTCCATCATTAGGTACAAGAGGGTTGAGGGTCCAAACCTCATCGGTTGAGTTCCATCGTGTGAAGATTAATTCCATACCATCTAGTAACCCATCTGAATCTGTATCAGGGTTATTGGGGTCTGCTGTTAAACCTGTAAGATTAATTTGTTCAGGTGTCAAAAATGAGCCGAAAGAACTGGAGGACTGTGCAGATAACCAGGGATTAGGAAGATATTCGCCACCAAAGTAGAGAAGATAAAATTGAGGAACCGTAATTAGAGAATCTATCTCTGAAAGATTACTAGATATTACATTATATTCTTCCCAGTTGTTCATTCCATCTCCATCAGGATCACCTATACGATCATTCTCGTTAACTGGATTGAGGGTCCAAGAGCTATCAAAAAGACTCCATCTAGCATGATAAAACTCCCAACCATCTGGCATTCCATCTAGATCTGAATCGGAACTTAGTGGATTTCCTGAGCCTACATCTATTTCAGAAGTTGCATTGATTAGGTTATTGTAATTATTACTAGCATACTTACCGAATGAACCACCGGCAAAGTCTTCCCACGTATCATTGAATAAAAATGTAGTAAAATTGTCAGGGAATGGAATATCATTATCGGTACTGTCAGAAAAAATAATCTCAGATTTCCAATGGAACTCCATCCAATTAACTAGACTCTCTTCTAATTCCAAAATACCATTATGATTAATGTCATATCCATCACCATCTGGATTATTCAATGCATCAGAGCCATTCAAAGGATTGAGCCCCGCAGCATCCACAGACCATGAACAAGAGTATCTTGCCTCCCATCCATCTGGTAATGTATCGCCATCTGAATCAACATTATTTGGATCAGTTGCAGTCCAATTTAAGGCGGCATCGGAGCTTTCACCATGTGAGGGGAGACCTTCATTAATGACAGTTTGAAGTAGATTAGACCATTTGTACTCACATAAATTGGAAAGTCCATCATTATCTGCATCACCTAGAGCATCATTAGGATCCCTAGGGTCCAATGTCCATAGATTACCGCCATTATATACATCTCCGATCCATCTTCGATTTGCAATTTCCCAACCATCGGGCATTCCATCACCATCTGAGTCTGTATCAGTAGGGTCTGTAGGTCCATCAGTTCCTCCGCCTGCACCAGAACCCAACCATCCTTCAAGATGTACAGACAAAGCTTCAGAACCAGTTATTTCATCACAAATATACTCTTGGTTCAAATAATGGCAATCAAAATTAGTAGATTCTGTAAACCAGCCCCAATATTCTTCGCCATCAGTTAATCCATCTCCATCAGTATCTATATTTCTCGGATCTGTTCCATTAAAACCATTTTCTGAATTAGTGATAAATCGGAACTCGTCTAGATTAGTCCAACTCCTATCGATACCTTCGCCGAACTCAGGATTGTATAGAACACCATCAGCATCTGCATCTCTATCTCTATCATATGGATCAGTTGGATCAAGTCCGTGAATAAATTCCCAACCATCGGGCATTCCATCAAGGTCTGAATCAGTTGATTGAGGATCAATTGGCATTATATTCATATAATTACCAGGAGAAATACCAGCGAACATTATGATTGATTCGGATGATTCTAATGTCGTTAATGAAGTTACTAATCCTGGAAGGAATGTTTGATTTTCTGACATTCCAGTTACTCCCTGATAACCTCCTTCGAGAACCCAAGTGCCATCTTTAGAACCAACTATTACTTGATTTTCAAATGTATGAACTGAATGAACATCGTTTGAACCTGATAACCAATTCTCTTGATTCCACATTCTCTCTGAATCAAAGGCAGTTACAGGCATTGATATCAATTTACCAGTATCAATTAAATGTAAGCCTCCAGATGTACCAATCCATGCACCAGTAATTAATTCAAAATTTCCCGAAGAATCTTTTGGCCCAGCAGGTTGCAAAATATTTACTATAGCTGATTTTGAAACATTAAGTAAATCGGCTTTTTGTACAAAATCTTCGGCGTTTTCTCTATTGAAGACCCACCAAGGAGTACCTACAGAGTCAGAACCGTCTGTAGTATTCCAGGCAACTAATCCACCATCCGTTCCTATCAAAAGTAAAGGTCCACGGCCATCCATTTCCATATGCAATGCAGTATTTACATTGGCTGCATTAACAGACAATATTTCCGAGATGGAATCAAGATAAATTAGAGAATCTATAGTTGTCCCAGATATTGATGCCGTCCATACATCTTGTCCTGAAAAAAGCATTAAATCTAGATTCCCACTACCTGTCTTAAGCACAACCATTTCATTTATTGAATCCACAAAGATACTGGAATCCGATTCCTCAAAGGTTGATGATTCGATTTGCGGAATACCATTAATCATTTCAACTATTGATACCCCTAGGTTTGTTAATAAAATTAGATATTCTCCCTCATCATCTGACCAATCCATCATTGAATTCAAAACTAAACCTGAAGGAAGTTCTATCATTGTAGATACCTGATTAAACGGATCCAATATGGTTATTCCATATTCTGAACCTACGATTAATCGATCTCTCTGATTATCAGAGATAATAGTATGTACACTAGCATCTACTAATTGTGGAGATGTTGACTGATCATATGTCAAGAAACTATCACCAGGATTGGACAAATCAATACTCCTGAGTCCAGGAGTAACTGAAACTCCTTGATCATAAAATATCATATATTCTTCATAATTACTAAAGGATTCACCCCAACTAGATGTAGCTACTGAAGTGTCAGGAATAATATATCCGTCCCTATCCAGATCCCAGCCATCTGAATCTGAATCTATAATTGCATCACTAGCATTTCTTGGGTCAAGCCCATAATGTACTTCCCAACCATCTGGAATTCCATCTCCAGGAACGGCTAAACCAACAGAAATAATCTCGGCCCATGAATAATAGTCTGAATCAGATTCGGTTGGATCACTACCTAACCATCCATCGCCAGTTTGTCTTTCTACAGATTTTTGGCATGATTCTGAATTTAACATGTTAATCTCACCGAAACACCACAAACCATCTCTCTCAGTTACCCAGTCTTCTGGAGTTCCGAAGAGATATTCCTCAGAATTAGTATATTTCTCCGTATCGTCTATAATTCCATTTCTATCCACATCAAAACCGTCCCCGCATCCAAATGTAAAATCTGCACATCTATCAATATCCTCCCACATATCGCTGGGGTCTAATGGATCAAACCAGAGACAAGTCCATGCATTTGTTGTGTTAAGATAACCAAGTCCGCCTTCAGTACACATATAAATTTCATAACCGTCAGGGAGACCATCTCCGTCAGTATCTGCTACTCTAGGGTCAAGCCATTCCCTCATACCTGAATCTGTTAATTCTCCCGGCTTGCCAGTTAATGATACTCTATCAGTAAAACATCTATCTAATGTATAAGGCCAACAATACTCAAGAAGAGCACTTGCTCCATCACGGTCATGATCAGACATATTATCCGTACCATTCCTTGAGTCCAATCCAGATATACTAATTATTTCAGTCCCTAAATTAAGAATAATATCTTCTCCAAATAATATTTCTTCATGGAAATCAGGAATCTTATCTCCATCTTCATCAGTCACTGGAGGACCGCCTCCAGCAGCATCTCCAGGGTCGACATTTTCTACCGGCGCCTGAGGCCTAGTTTGAGAAACAAAGGCTAAACTTGACAGGATTAGGACTGTCATAAGAAGTGCTGTTTGTTTACGCCTCATGCTATCACCTCTCCTTAACTACCCTTAGCGACTTTCATGTATTTATGACCATGATGGAGCGTCGTTCGGACAAATATGTATGATTGACACATTATGGCGGTCTCAGAATGGTGTGAAAATTTGATTTTTTGGGAATATAAAACAGATTCATTGAAGGACTAAACGTCCCCTCAAGAGGTGATTGATGTGGGGCTACAGATTACTCATTTAGGTTCAGGTAGTAGAGGTAACTCTACCTTGCTAGAATCCGATAATTGTAAAGTACTAATTGATTGCGGTTTCTCGCTAAAACAAACTGAAAAAAGACTATCTAGAATAGAAATTGAACCAAGTTCAATTGATGCGATTTTTATTACTCACCATCATGGAGATCATTCTAGATCCGCCCTTAAGGCCTCTCAAAAATGGGATGCAAGACTCTATTGTAATATTGAAACTGCTATTAAAATGGGTTGGAATCCTATTTCAGATTGTAGGACATTTGGTAATCTAGAAAGAATCAATGTCAATGATGAGATTAGCGTTCTTCCGATACCTATACCGCATGATGATGCGGAGAATATAGCTTTGATTGTAAGTAATGGAGATGGCAATAGAGCTGGTTTCGTCACCGACCTAGGGGAAGCAACCGTAGAATTAAAGCGACATTTGAAAGGATGTGCACATATCTCAATTGAAGCGAATTATGATCATAGTAAATTAATGCAGGGACCATATCCAGATTCACTAAAGAGAAGAATAACTAGTAGAGGTGGCCACTTATCAAATAGTCAAACCGCAGAAATCCTGAATGAAGTTATGACGCCCGAACTCAAAACAATAGTTCTATGCCATTTATCCGATAAAAATAATGCACCACATCTAGCAGAAAGTGAAGTTTTAATGATGATAGGTGAAGAATATAAAGGAATGATATTCATATCTGAACAGTCAGGACCTGAATTTAAAATTATAATTGGGGAAAATAATCTAGAAACTAAAATTAAGACTGAAATTAGTGACCCATGACCACTCTGTGAACTGAGTTCTGTACTTCTCTCATACGATCATTAGCACCGAGTTCTCGGAAAACTGAAAGTGCTTTCTGAAGATATTCCATTCTTTGAGAACGGTCCGTCTCGACTTCTCCAAGGCGAGCGAGTAATTCTCCTTTTAAATGGCGAAAATCATTGGCTTCAGCCAATGCTAAACCTTCCAAATAATGTTCGGATGCTTCCTCTTTTCTACCTGCGTCACTCAATACTTGCCCCAAGAGCATTTCAACTTCAACAGCACTGTGAGGATCTGCCTGTTCTGAAAGAATCTCTAAGGCACCAGAGTAATGCAGCATTGCTAAATCATTATCTTTAATTTTTGCATAATATCTCCCCAATACTGCTCTGGCTCTAGCATGAAGAGTGTCTTGACCATTATCCTTAGTTTCATCGTGAGCCAGCATTGCATGATCTCGTGCACGATCTAATTCTCCCATTTCTAAAAATGCAGAAGCAAGACGTATTCTTGAATCGCATAACTCAGGATTATTTTCTGATTCAAGAAGTTCCTCGACGTTTCCGTATACTTCCAAAGCATGTCTATTATCTCTACGACGACGGAAAATATAGCCCATATTATTGTATGAACGTGCTGCTGAAACAGCATCTCTAGTCTTGATTTGAATCTCTAATGCTTGTCTATGTAACTCTAATGCATCATCCATTGCTCCTCTTTTGACCGCTATATCGGCTCTTGATGACAATAGTCTAGCTAATTCTTTATTCTGTTTGTTTTTACGTGCTATAGGGATTGCTGCATCATATTCTTTCTCAGCATCGTTCCACTGTCCTTGAATTGATAGGATATCACCTCTTAGTTCTCTAACAATACCCCAAGATCTAGAATCAAAACCTTCTCTATCTAAAGATCTCAAAATTCCTAGAAGTTCTGTATGCCCTGATTGGACTAGATTAGGCCCTTCTGAAGATAATACGGATGCCAACTCTTCTATTTGATCTGAATTATTCAAATGATGAATAAATTCAATCCTATCAGTAGGGCTGGCCTTACGATTTCGATACCAATTAACAGCATTATTGTGTAACTCATTTCGTAAATTTTGCTCCATTGAGAGAACTAA
>Ga0208410_1001706_pt1 | contig 11052 bp, 12 predicted proteins | sample ETN02SmetaG_3_FD_185787 | JGI IMG/M metagenome (GOLD analysis project Ga0208410, IMG submission 185787) | Marine microbial and viral communities from oxygen minimum zone, Eastern Pacific Ocean - ETNP2014F10-02SV257 (SPAdes) (version 2) | ecosystem: Environmental > Aquatic > Marine > Oceanic ... | reverse complement strand
GATCGGATCAGTGACACTCGAGCAGATGATCACGGCGATCGCACGACCGGAATTCGGAGATGGAGAAAGCAAAATCTACAACTGAATCACCTGGTCACTTATCCCTCCAGAAATTTTTTCTATACCCATCATTCACCACAGATCATCATCCTATGATCTCTACGATCGCTTTGTTTTTTTTTAGGCTTTTCAGATGATCATCGATGCCCTCCAATATAACAATTGGTCTGAGAAGATTTTCAATCAGCTTCGTGAGGGCGGAGTCACCGCCGTGCATGTGACCATCACCTACCATGAAGATTTTCGGGAAACGGTTGAAAACATCATCGCGTGGAACAGGAGATTCGAACAATTTCCGGATCTCATTCGACCCGCGGGAAGTGCCGAGGAGGTTCAGGCTGCAGCAAGAGAGAACAGGACCGCTATCCTTTTCGGCTGCCAGAACTGTTCTCCCATCGAGGATGACATCGGATTGGTGGAAATCCTCCATGGTCTCGGAATCCGTTTCATGCAGCTTTCCTACAACAACCAGAGCCTGCTGGCGACCGGATGTTATGAAAATGAGGATCCCGGAATCACCCGCATGGGGAAGCAGGTGATCGGTGAGATGAATCGTGTGGGGATGGTTGTGGACATGAGTCACTCCGCCGAACGTTCAACCCTGGAAGCGATTGAAATTTCTGAAAGACCCATCGCCATTACCCATGCCAACCCCTCGTTTTGGCATCCTGCATTACGAAACAAATCGGAACAGGTCTTAAAAGAACTTTCCCAAAACGGGGGGATGCTCGGATTCTCAATGTATCCTCACCATCTCAAAGACAAATCGGAATGCACCCTGGAAAGTTTCTGTGAAATGATAGCACGAACCGCAGAATTGATGGGTGCCGGTCAGATTGGTTTCGGCAGTGATCTTTGCCAGGATCAACCGGATTCGGTGGTGGAGTGGATGCGGAACGGGACCTGGACCCGTGAAAGGGATTACGGAGAAGGTTCTGCGGGTCAGGCAGGCTTCCCGGAGCAGCCAAGCTGGTTCAAGGATAACCGGGATTACCCGAAAATCCTCATAGGTTTAAAGGAGGTGGGTTTTTCCGATGAAGAAATAGAAGGCATTTCAGGCAAAAACTGGTTACAGTTTTTCGAAGAATCTTTTGGAGCCCTGAAACCGAATGCCTGAAACGAAGTCCTTTCAAGAGAACCAAACCCTGCCGTTGAAACACCGTTCCCCGGAGTCGTTGATGCGGCTCGATCGGATGGGGGCCTCCTTCCCGACCCGACTCAGTTTCATGCGAACATTGATCCGTCGGATGGCCAGGGAACGCTGGAAATTTGAAAGGTTGAGATTCGAAGTCGATGACCAGGGTTTCGGCACCTCGGTCTATGCCGTACATACTCCCCACCGAACTTATTCCCTGATTGCGTTTTCCCATGCTCTCGAACCTGACCAGCGAACCGACCGTGTGATCGCAGAAGCCTGGGACGCGACCTTCAACCTTTTTGACGGAATCCCGGAACAAGAGGATCTGGACCGGCTCCGGGAAAACACTCCACGCCAGGAAGCAGGTCGCTATCTTCCAAGCGAATTGGTGTTATCCCGGGCAAACAAAAGCCTCCGTCTTTTTGATCATGTCGTGAAGAGGCTTGCGGACGGGCTTCAGCCTGATGTGAGTCTTCTCAATTCGGTGGGATACCTGATGCGCACCACGGCAGTTTACGGAAGTGGAAAATTCGGTTCTGCAGACAGGGCTAAGATTTCATCCCGTCCCGAAGCACTCGGTGCTTTCCAGATTGAGATGCTGAATGTCTTTCTCATCCGCTGGTTTTCCATCGATCTGGTGGAGCATGTGGCCCGTTGTCAGGGGGGATCAAAAGCGGTTGGAATGGAAGCGCATTTGAAGCAAAGCCTGGGGATCGGAAACGCGACCGGACTTGGAATGGCTCCCTTTCTGGTGAATCATCCAAAACTCATTCATCAATGGGTATCTGCCAAGGAAAATGCATTGGCTCGGGTCCGGGGACTGAAAAATGTTTCCCGGGATTCTCTACAATCCTTTGAAAATCTTTTGGAGAAGGTCCGTATCCATATCAGCCAGTGGCGGGTGGATGATGAAATTCAAACCAGGAAGATTCATCAGCTGAAGCAGGAACTCGAAACCATGTGTCAGGAATTTGAAAAACGACGGGCTCAGAATCCAGAATATCTCTGGGACCAGCTTTTGAAATTTGCTCAATCACGTTTTTCCCTGGAAGGGCAGGAACTGACGGTTTCGATGATGATCGAACCCCATGGGGATCTTGTGGATGAACTTGCGGAAACCATGCATGCCTCTGAGGAGATGAAAATTCAACCCCGGATGCCGCTGGAAAAACTCAAGTTGCTGATTGAGGACCATTACCAGTGGGCTCTGGAGATTGATTTCTCCCAATCCGCGAATCGAAAGCAATTCTGGTATTATTCGGAGGATAAACTTGAACCCCGTCTTGGTGACCGTTTTCAGGAACCCGGTGAGGAATTGGAAATGCCTCTGGCGGTTGCAAGAGATGTTTCAGAGCTCTACGGGACCCTGGAAAAGAAACCCGGGGACCAAAGCACTGCAGAATTTCTGATGGGACATCCAGAGTTCAGGCGTACCGTCCGCAGGGTTCAGTCCCTCCATTCTTTTTCTTATGCCGAAATCAGGGATAACCTGATTGGTGAGAACGTCAAACCGATTGATCTCCTGCGTTTCAAGCTCGCCTTTTTTGGTGCTACCAAGTTCGATCCGAAATCGGATCTCTGGACGCGGATTACCATGTTTCAGGGGGCACCGATGCCTGAAGAACTCACAACCTGTGACCCGGATGCCTGGGCGTTTCCGGTTCTGCCTGGTCAAGATGAAGGAAGCCACGCGGCATCAGTTGTCGCAGAATGAAATCCTGTTCTATTTTACGAGGGCAGCCGTGGGAGCGCAGGTTCCTTTCGGAATTGCTGAAGAATTTGCCCTCTGGTCGGTTTGGATGGGATCTTCCGGAATGGATCCCGCCCCCCATGGAAATCGGGTCCTGAATTACCTCGATCAGGAACAAAGCACACTCCAGGGAAAACTCTCCCGGAATTCCAAAAACCTGCATCTTAACAGTACAACGGATCAATTTCTCTCTGCATTACAAGCGGGGTGTTTTGTTGGAGACTGGCTCGGGGAAGATCAGGAAACGGATCCCAGCATGGTTATAGAGAACGTCGATGTACCTTTTTTGGTGGCAGCCGCAGCAGGGCATTCCTCAACACCATGCACCGTCTCATGGAGCGAACCTGAATGCTGGATTGTTTTTGATACCAACCGGAACTGGGAAATGTCCTGGAATGGGAAGGTGCGTCCTGATTTTTCCGGACCCTCGACGGTTTCCATCAACCGGGATCCAGATGTCGATGATTTGGTAGAATTCGAAAACAGGAGTTTCTGCGAGTTCCAAAAAACCCGACAACAGGTATTGAACGAAGGAATCAGGACAGGAGAAGAGTGGAGTTCAATCATGAGTTATTTTCGAAGGTGTCTGGTCCCTTCCTCGATCCAGTCCAGGGAATCCGGTGCCGGTGCAGGACTAGTTGATACCGATTGAAATACCGAAAAAAATCTAGACAGATGCTTAATGAAAATCTATAAACAGCAGAACTGCAGCAATCCACCAGAAAAGGCAGGAAATGAGTGAAAAACAGAGACTGAATCGTGAAGAGATCGAAGAATTGGCTTCAAACGCGTTAATCGCCAGTGGAGCTTTGGAAGCTTCTGCAAAATCTTTAGCAAAAGCGGTGGCCTCCGCAGAAATGGATGGAATCAAAAGCCATGGTTTGGTGTATGTGCCGATCTACTGTGAACACCTGCTTTGTGGGAAAGTGGTCGGTTCTGCGGTTCCAAAAGTCGAAAGGCCTGCCAAAGGGGCCGTGGTGGTGGACGCCTGCAGCGGATTTGCCCATCCTGCCATCGACGCAGGATTTTCCGAACTGGTTCCTGCAGCAAAAGAACTGGGATGCGCCGGGATGAGCATCCGGAATTCCTACAACTGCGGGGTGCTCGGGCATCATGTCGAACGCCTTGCCGAATCAGGTCTGGTCGGAATCGGATTCACCAATGCACCGGCCTCGATCATGCCGGTTGGAGGAAACAAGACGGTGATCGGGACCAATCCCTTTGCCCTTTCGGTACCGGGAGAACAAGGGCCCGAATTGATCATCGATCAATCCGCCAGTGTGGTTGCCAAAAGCGAAATCAAGATGCATGCTCAGGCAGGAAAAGCAATTCCCAAGGGCTGGGCTCTGGACCCGTCAGGCAATCCGACCACGGACCCGGATGAAGCCCTCAAAGGGAGCATGGCTCCAGTTGGAGGCTACAAAGGATTTGGCACGGGACTGATGGTGGAGTTGATGGCTGCCGTCCTCGCAGGGGCAACTTTGGGCCTCGATGCCAGCCCCTTTGCCGGAACGGCAGGCGGTCCTCCGAACACAGGGCAGTTTTTTATCGCGCTTTCGCCTGATTCTTTTTCCGGTTCTCTTTACAAGGAGCGTTTGAGCCGGTTGGTCGGGGCAATCGGGGATCAACCCGGATCCAGAATTCCCGGAAGCCGGAGATGGAATCACCGAAAGGATCATGAAGCCAATGGAGTTGAAGTTGATCCTAAAATCATCACAACCGTTCAAAATCTTGCCGAAGGCTCGAATTAAAAGAAATGATTCAGCCACAAACCCTTGAAATCAGAAACGGTGAAAAAATCCCTGCCATTTTTTCAAAAGAAGAAATGGACAATCGGCTTCAAGCCATCCGTTCTTTAATGGAAGAACAGAAACTTGACGGGATCCTTTTTACTTCCTTCCACAACATCAACTATTTCGATCATTTCCTCTACACCGCCTTTGGCCGGAATTATGGATTGGTGGTTACCAGGGACAGGATTTGTTCAGTCACTGCGAACATTGACGGAGGCCAGCCCTGGCGGCGTGGAGCTGGCGAAAATCTGATTTACACCGACTGGCAGCGGGATAATTTCTTTGCTGCCGTTCAGGAACTGTTGAAGGGTTCCCAAAAGGTTGGGGTGGAGTATGATCATTTGAGTTTACAGAATCTGGAAAAATTAAAATACGTCCTGCCGCAAACCGATTTTGCCGATATCTCGGAAACAGTGATGCAGCAGCGAATGATCAAGAGTGAGGAAGAAATCGAACTGATCCGGAATGGCGCTCAGGTCGCAGACATCGGAGGGCAGGCTTGTGTGGAGGCTTTGGCGGAAGGTGTTCCGGAATACCTCATTGCCCGCCATTCCACCCACACCATGGTCCAGGAAATTGCAAAGCGCTATCCCGACAGCGATCTGATGGATACCTGGACCTGGTTCCAGTCAGGCATCAACACCGATGGTGCCCATAACCCCGTCACGACCCGGAAGGTCGAAAAAGGAGACATCCTCAGCCTCAATTGCTTCCCGATGATCGGAGGCTATTATACTGCGCTGGAAAGAACCCTATTTTTGGATCATGCATCTGACGAGCACCTCCGGCTTTGGGAGATCAATTGCCGGGTTCATCAAAGGGGACTGGATTTGATTCGTCCGGGCACAAGGTGCTGTGACATTGCCCTGGAACTGAATGAGATTTTTGCCGGGGAGGATCTGCTTCAATACAGAACTTTCGGTTACGGCCATTCTTTCGGCTCGCTTTCCCATTATTATGGACGGGAAGCCGGGCTTGAATTGCGTGAAGATATCGAGACCGTTCTGGAACCAGGAATGGTGGTTTCCATGGAACCGATGATCATGATTCCGGAAGGCATGGCCGGTTCAGGAGGTTACCGGGAACATGACATCCTTTTGGTCACTGAAATCGGCGCGGAGAATCTCACCGGATTTCCTTTTGGACCGGAACACAACATCATTCAAAAATGAATGACCCGGTTTCAGTGAGAATGCTGATATCGGAGGATGCCTGAGCTCAGTCCAAAGAACCCGATCGCCGGACAGGAAGGTTCGAGATACTGCGGGGCTTGATTTCAGAGAAAATCAGCCAGAGGCTTGCCCTGAATGACTTTTCCTTCGTTAGATTCCTCAACTCTTTCGGGAGCCGGTTCATGGGTTGAAGATTCGGGAATGATTCCGGAAAGACTCTTGGGCCTTCCACGCCACATTGCCAGAATCAAATAGTAACCCAGCATCCCGCCCATCATCAACAAACCGCCTTCCACCAACTGGGAGGAACCACCCAAATCACTCACCAGCCATAGGGCCGGAAGGAAACCACCCAAGGGGAATTTTTCGGCGTTGGAAGAATTGAAAAAAGCAATGCTGAGAACCGAAAGCAGCATTCCGCTGCCAAAACCGATGGCGATGATTTGAAGAATTTCCATGGTGTTTCGGAAAAATGATTGAATTCAAGTTGGCTGATATCTTAATGAAGCCAAAAGGATTTCCAAGATAAAAAGGAGGAAACCGGAAAGGAAGGGTGAATTCGGCTCAGAAGATTATTTTAATCTTGAATGAGCCTTCAACTTAAATTTTGATCCCGATTGTGACAGTCGTTGATTAACTCACTCAAAAAGTCTTCGTGATCCACCAATACGATTCTCAGATCGTGATTCCACAAAAACCAGAAGAGTAAAAAACTGGAGACCGAAACAACCAGAAACAGGATGGAAAGCAGAATGGTCAAGGCTTCAAATGGAATGATGTTGAGTTTATATGTAAAGCTTCAATAATCATTCCAGAAACCAAGGGATGCTTGTGTTTGTGAAAATTTCCTCCCTAAATTCATTGAGATTTCCATTTTTTCTTCTTCCACCATGGGGTGACCTGCATGTCGCTCTAGGAGTTATTTAGGGAAAATCATAGATAAGATCTGCCACAACCGACTTTCATAGAAGTCTTCCATCCCAATCCCAATCACTTCACCCTTGGTTGGTTCGCTATTTTCTGTACAGAATTCCGGATGGCGTGGCAAATCACCGGGAAAAGCAATCATCATGAGACCGGTTCCCGAAGTTCCCCTTCCAAATACAAGGACTAAGATTTTTGCCTTGGACGGAATGCCGGAAATTAGTACCTTCTTCACTTTTTTGAAAACGAGAAGACATGGAGTCGAAATGGAAAATGGAATTGAACCCAAAAGAACCATCTCTCTGACTTGGGATGATCCCTGGAAAAAATATGAGGAGAGGTGGAAGAAGCATCCTCGAGGGGAAGGCAAACCTTTGCTTTATTCAGACATCTCCCGGACCGAAAGGCCCCGGAGAAGCAAACCGAAATTCAGAAAAACAAAGTCATTTAAAGCATGGCGGGAATCCATGGAGCCCCTGTCCCTGGTAGATAAAAGAATTGACGATTGGCTGAAAGACTGAGTGGGTGAAGCATCAATTCAGGATGATTTGGCTTTATGACTGACATCCCTGACTGGAAAAAAGCAATAGACCGCGGGACATCCATGCATACCATTCTTGCAGAAAAAAAATCTGCAGAAGGTCCTGATTGGATGAAGACTCCGGAAGAAGAAGAAATGCTGTGGGAAGTCCGGAAATTTGCAGTTGAAACATACGGAAAAACAAAATGGACTCAAACCGAATCAAAACAACAGATGGAATCGATTTCATCGGTTCTTGATCAAATGATCAACCAGGGGATGGATCTTCAAAAAGAAGAAATTTTGAAAATGATTTGGGAAAGGATCAATGGAGGTGAATGAGCCATTTTGAATTCAATCCGGAGCAGAGAAATTTTCCAATCTATGGATCCACTGAACGAAGCTATCCTGTTAAGGAACCGATTGATTATCGGCTCTGGATTGTTGAACTGATTTACGTCTATTCCATCGGGAAAGAAATGGTCCTGAACGAATATGTGGATCAGAAAGTATTCCGCACCGCCTACCGTCAATGGGTTGCCGCCAAGGAGGAACAGGCCCTGATCTCATTTCATGAAGCAGGTTTTTTCCGGGAACTTCAATGGAAGCGGGTCACTCATGACATGATGCAAAAGAAACCCATCGATGGCTGGTTCCAGTATGATTATGTGTTGGATTTAGCGAAGGGTACCGAGAACCAGTATATCGTGATCGGATAATTATGGTTTACCTGATCCACGCCCGCCTCAAACAAGCAAAATTATCATAAAATGCGTGATACGATGTGTGAAACGGTATAACTGAATTTTTTTTGGACACCTGGAAACTATTGAAAAAAGAATTAGCGGGGAGAGGATTTGATCCTCTGAAATTCGTGTCATAGAATTGTAAAAATTATATTTATATTGTGCGTGAACCTTTTCTTTTTTTGAAATATCTTTGTTTATGTTTGCTCTTATTTTTTTGCCCTAAAAATACTTCAAAATTAGGTTCATAACCTTCTAAAATTTCTTTTGGGATCTTTTGCTTTAGAAGCTTTTCTATATCATCTAAAAGCTTTTGTTCGTCCATACTTACAAGTGAAACTGCCATTCCTTTATTACCAGCCCGCCCTGTACGACCAATCCGATGTATATAATCCTCTGGAACGTTTGGAAGATCATAATTGACTACGTAAGGTAGTTGATCTATATCTAATCCCCGTGCTGCAATATCTGTTGCTACAAGAACCCGCAACCTTCCAGTTTTGAATTCTCTCAGAGTTCGGTTCCGAGCTCCTTGACTTTTATTGCTATGAATTGCAGCGGATTTTAGACCATCTCTCTCTAACTGCTGAGCAAGTCGATTGGCACCATGTTTGGTACGTGTAAATACAAGTACCTTTGACCAGTTTAGCCAACCAATTCTATGACTTAGCAACTCCCGTTTGCGTTGTTTGTCAACAGGATAGACTAAGTGTTCAACAAGCTCTGTAATAGAATTTAGCTGATCAACTTGGATCCGTTCAGGAAGATTTAACAAACCCTCTGCAAGCTGGTTAATTTCCTTGGAGAAAGTAGCAGAGAAAAGTAGGTTTTGACGTGAGCTTTTACTAGGAAGCACAGCAAGAATACTTCGTATATCATGGATGAACCCCATATCCAGCATCCGGTCTGCTTCGTCCAGGACAAAGATTTCAATCTTAGAGAGATCAACCGAGTTCTGACCAATGTGATCCCTCAAACGCCCTGGAGTTGACACTAAAATATCAACCCCCATTCTTAGTTGTGCTTTCTGTGGATTGATCTTCACTCCCCCATAGATTGCTTTTGATTTAAGTGGTAAATGAGATCCATATTTATTTATGCTCTCGTTTACTTGTGCAGCTAATTCACGTGTTGGAGTTATAATAAGGGCACGAATTGGAGATTTCCCTTTTGTGTTGGATGTTTTACTCAGGCGTTGCAACAAAGGTAGGGTAAAACCTGCTGTTTTTCCAGTGCCTGTTTGAGCACCAGCCACAACGTCTTTGCCTGTCAAAATGAGAGGGATCGCCTTTTGTTGAATAGGAGTTGGATTTGTATAGCCTTGATCGTTAATAGCTCGCAAGAGTTCGGCTGAAAGACCATATTTTTTAAATGACATTTTTTTTATTTATCCTTTATTGGCTTCAATACAAGAGCATTGAAGAAAATTTGATTAAATGAAAACAATATTTACTTAAAAATATTTCCAATATATGGAATATTATCTTAAGTTAATTAAGATATACTTCTAAATTAGAAGCCCTAAAAAATCAGAGATTACACCGAGTTTCGGGTAATTATGGAATTCCTAAAAATTAGAAATTGGATCACAGATACGATGAAAAGGCCTAGCCCACATTTTGTGAGTTCCTAAGGTAGGTCTTGAACAGGCCTCCATGTAACGCAGGATTGCATATATATAATATCGTACTTATAGAATTGTAAATCAACCTATTTCTCTTTGGCCTGTTCAATCACCCTGCGTTTACTTACAGAGGTTATAAATTTCTCGAGGCAAAGTCCCTCAATACCACATTTTCTAATGAAAGATCTGCTACCAAATGCTTAAGTCTGCTTATTTTCTTTTTCAGATCTTTAAAACACTTCGCCTGACCTGTGCTGAATCCATCATATTTCTTCCTCCAGCGGTAATAAGTTTGTTCGTTTACTCCAATTTGACGGACGGATTGGGCTATGATTTTTCCCTCAGATGTATGAATTTCTACTTCTCGAAGACTTTGAATGATCTGTTCTGGACTGTATCTCTTTTTGGCCATTCGACCTCCTTTGGCAATAAATTAAAAAAATACTAACTTAACTTATGGACCAATTTTAAGGGGGCAGTTCAAATGTGTAATAAGGCACAATTTGAAACTGAGGGGCAAGCATTGCTGTATTACTAGCCCCCCAGGGAGAAAAAACTTACTTGAAAATGTTCCGTGAACTGGAGAAGTCATTTCCAAGCGACGAGTGTTTTTTAGATGGGAAAAAATCAAAAACATCAAGACCACCGCTGGCTGGGCAACAAAATTTACGTTATGTCCACAGGATTGGCCCTATGGAAAAAAAGAAAGTGTAGATTAAATCGATTATATTTTTATCAATAAAAAAAATAAAAAGCAGCTTTCAAGTATTGAAGGACAAATTCTTTATCAAATCCTTCTTTCTGAAGTTGAAGAGCACTAGTGATTTGAGTTTGAATATATTTTGATAAAAATATTGTTTCATACTCATTACTTACCGAACCATTTGATTTTGCTTTCTCAATCCAACATTGATATCCATTGGCTATCTTTTTTGATAAATCTTCTACCTTCAGTCTAGTTAATAAGCCTAATCGATTGCCAGCATTGCACATCTGTTCATGTAAACAACCATAAGGTAATCCTTCCTTAGAGCGATCTATTGTAGATAAATCAATCAATTTTTTTAAAGAATGATTGAAGGGTATAGTCTCGTCAAATATTTTAAAAAATTGTGATAATATTTTTTCATGATAATTGTGCAAGGCTGCAGTTTGAAGCTCATCCTCACTGCCAAATTCATTATATAAACTAGGCTTTGATATTCCTGATTTTTTACAAATATCATTTATAGATACATTGGTTGGGCCCTCATTCCAATACGAGATCATTACAAAGTCTAAAACCTGATTTCGATCTAATTTTTTAGGACGACCTCTTCCACGTT
>Ga0208410_1001702_pt1 | contig 11066 bp, 11 predicted proteins | sample ETN02SmetaG_3_FD_185787 | JGI IMG/M metagenome (GOLD analysis project Ga0208410, IMG submission 185787) | Marine microbial and viral communities from oxygen minimum zone, Eastern Pacific Ocean - ETNP2014F10-02SV257 (SPAdes) (version 2) | ecosystem: Environmental > Aquatic > Marine > Oceanic ... | reverse complement strand
GGTGATGAGAATGTTAAAAATTTTGACTTAAAAACCCATCTTGATATAGGGGCAAACTTAAAATTATTTGATTTTGAACGTTCAGCAAAATTATCTGGGACAGGTTTTCCACTTTATACAGGAAAAGGCGCCCTTCTTGAAAGGTCATTGATAAATTTTATGCTTGAATTTCAAACTGAAAAAAATAATTATTTAGAAATTATTCCACCTTTTCTTGTTAATTCTAATTCCGTTTTAACAACTGGAAATCTGCCAAAATTTTCTGAAGATATGTATCATTCAGAAATAGATGATTTGTGGTTAATACCTACAGCTGAAGTCCCCTTAACCAATATTCATTATAACGAAATACTGAATGAATCAGATTTACCAAAAAAATATACTGCATTTTCAGCTTGCTTTAGAAGAGAGGCGGGATCATATGGTAAAGATACAAAAGGTTTTCATCGATTACATCAATTCAATAAAGTTGAGCTTGTTCAGCTTGTAAAACCAGATGAATCCTTTGAGGCGCTTGAGATTTTAACGTCACATGCAGAAATGATACTTAAAGCTCTTAATTTAAAATACAGGAAGATTGAACTATGTACCGGTGATTTAAGTTTCTCTGCAGCGAAATGCTATGATCTAGAAATTTGGGCACCTGCAGAAGAAAAATGGCTAGAAGTGTCTTCATGCAGTAACTTTGAAGACTTTCAAGCTAGAAGAGGCGGTATTAGATATAGAAAAGAAGCAGATAAAAAAGTTGACTTCGTGCATACACTTAATGGTAGCGGTTTAGCAACCCCAAGACTTTTAATTGCTTTGCTTGAAACCTATCAAAACGCAGATGGAACAGTTACTGTTCCTGAGCCCTTACAAGACTATACCAAGCTAAAAATAATTGATTAAAACTAAACTTTATTATCTTTGGGTTGTATTTAATGTAATTCTATGGACAATAGTTTTAGGAACTTTGGGAATTATAGGTTCACTCTTTGAGTGGAAGGGTAGATATATGGGCTGGATTGTTCGATCATGGGCTAAAATTATCCTTAAAATTTCATTTATAAAATTCAATGTTATGGGCGAGGAAAATATAAAACCTAACAAGCATTATTTTTTTGCAGCTAACCATGAATCAGAATTTGATATTCCATTGGTCTTTGCAGGTATTAAGTTGCAAATGGTAGCAATTTCAAAAATTGAATTAAAAAATATCCCTTTTCTTGGATGGGCTATGCAGGCTGCAGGGCATATTTTTGTTGATAGGAAAAATCATACCCGCGCTCTAAAATCAATGAAAAAAGCGAAACACTCAATGTCTCGAAATCCGCGTTCAGTTATTATTTTTCCAGAAGGAACAAGATCGAGTGATGGAGAAATTTTGCCATTTAAAAAAGGCGGGTTAGTTTTAGCAATGAATCTTGACATGGAAGTAGTTCCGGTGGGAATTATTGGAACAAGGACCTTAATAAAAAATAAATTTTCATCTAGCGATGACACCTTAGGGTTGAAAATTGGAAAACCAATTAAAACTACATCATTAGATTATGAAAATAGAAATAGCTTAGCTGAAAACGTAAGAAATGAAGTTGTTAAATTAGTTAAGGTTTGAACGATGATATTAAATAGGTTAGAATTAAAAGATAAAATCTTAAAGCTTAAATCAAATAATAAAAAAACAGTTTTCACTAATGGCTGTTTTGATATTTTACACTTAGGTCATCATACCTATCTTAAGCAATCTAGCAATCTTGGAGATTTTCTTGTTGTTGCAATTAATTCAGATGAATCAGTTAAATTATTGAAAGGCTCAGATAGGCCTATAAACAATCAAGAATTACGATCAAAAAATCTTATGAAGTTAGAATTTGTTGATGCTGTTATTATTTTTGCAGAAAAAACTCCAGAAAATCTAATAGAGTTCTTACTTCCTGATATATTAACAAAAGGTGGGGATTATCTTTCTAATGAAATTGCAGGCGCAAGCTTTATAGAGAAAAATGGAGGTAAAGCTGTTGTTCTTCCATATTTGAAAGGCTATAGTACAACAAATATTATTAATAGTAGAGGAAAAGGCTTGACTGGGGAGATTGGTAGCGGTTAATATTGCCCCTCCAATCAGTCTAAATATTTATGAAACAAGGATTTACAAAGAATTGCGTAACGTTGCTATTTTTATCAGCGACAGTTTTTTCTCAGCAATCAAATGAAAGCACTAATAATTATAAATCAGCTGATATTTCTAAAATTGATAATAATGTTGAATATAGTGAAAATAGACTCCCAGATCTTCTTAAAGAAGCTAAGGTTCTTTTATCGGATGCATTTATATCAGATGTTATGAATGATACTTTAGAAGTAGTGTATAATCTTAATCGAATTTTTGATCTCTTATCAGAAGCAGATCAATATGGTGAAATGGATGATGAAGATAAAGATGAGTTTGATCGATTTGAAGAGTCTCTCGTTGAGCTCTATACAAAAAGATTTGAAACTCTTGATAAGGTTGACGCTTCTTTGACTGCTGAAAGCATGAGAATGGATGTAACTTCACGGACTGAGCCACTTGAAGTAGAAATGGGCGCTTCGCAGTTTGTTGTGATTGAAGATAGAGATGGCCATATACCTTTAGTTCGTAACAAAAAAGTTGATCAATTTATAAAGTATTTTAGCACCAAAGGGAGACCGCAGTTTGAAATTTGGCTAGAAAGACTTGAAGTTTATGGTCCAGCTCTTTCAAAAATCATTAAGGATAATAATTTACCTCCAGAGCTTTTGTACCTAGCAATGATAGAATCAGGATTAAATCCAAAAGCACATTCGAAAGCTGCCGCAACCGGGATGTGGCAATTTATTTATTCTACTGGAAAAATTTATGGCTTAAATAGAAATTGGTATATTGATGAAAGACGTGATCCGGAAAAATCAACAAGAGCTGCAATGGCTTATTTATCAGATTTATATGAAGACTTTGATAATTGGTACTTAGCGCTAGCTGCTTATAATTCTGGTGAAACACGCGTTAGAAGAGCTACTAGATTACATCAGACATCTGATTTTTGGCAATTACACTCCTTACCGCGCGAGACACGAAATTATATGCCATACTTTTTAGCGGCAACAATCATGGCAAAGAACCCTCAGGATTACGGGTTTATTGAAAAAGAAAAAACAAAAAAACCATATACATATGATTCTGTGATAATTGAAAAAAGTGCAGACCTTACTGTATTAGCGAATGCAGTAGGAACTTCATTTAAAGCTCTTCAAGGGTTAAATCCCGAGTTACGCCAATCAGCTACCCCGAATGAATCATATCAATTAAAAATTCCCGTTGGAACAAAAAAGAAGTTTTTGAAGAACTATAATGCCCTTCCTGAAAATGAAAGATTTGCCCCTCAGTTTATTACGCATAAAGTAAGGAATGGCGAGAGTCTTTGGTATATTGCTAGAAAATATAGAGTTTCACAATCAGATATATCAGCTGTAAATAAGCTAAGAAATAGAAATGTGCTTCGAATAGGTCAAAAATTAACCATTCCTGTTCCTGGAATGAAAATACCTCAATCAACAAGAGTCAAAATGTCATCTAGTCACAATAAAATAACTTATAAAGTCCGAAGAGGAGATACTTTGGGTCATATTGCTGAAGATTATAGTACGCGTGCATCAAAAATCAGACAATGGAACGGCATGAAGTATGGACAGCATATTTTTCCTGGACAAAAACTTACATTGTGGGTTAAGAAATGAAGATGAGGCCAAAAACAAATTTAAGGTGGTTATGGTGGGGGCTAGGTTCTTTTTTTATTTTAATATTTACTTTTAGGTTAGGTGCATTATCTATTAATTCTTCCATAGAGACTTCAGGGAAAAAAGTGGGCATAGTAAGGATTGCGGGACCAATTATTTCCTCTGATTTAATTAATTCTCAGTTGGAGAAATTAAAAAACCGCAAAGATGTTTCAGCTATTATTATAAGAATAGATTCGCCAGGAGGGTTAGTTGCTCCAACACAGGAAATATATGAAAAAGTAAAGTCAATTAGAAGTGTTAAGCCTATCATATCTAGTATGGGCTCTGTTGCTGCTTCTGGGGGTTATTATATCGCACTTGGAAGTGACACATTAATTGCTAATCCAGGAACTATCGTAGGAAGCATTGGTGTAATTATGAATTATCCTATAGCAACCGAGTTTCTTGATAAAGTTGGTATAAAATTTGAAACAGTAAAAAGTGGAGGGTTAAAAGATGTTGGTTCATACTCAAGAGAGGTCACAGACGCAGATAGAAGACATTTAAATGAAATGGTTGCAAATATTCATAGCCAATTTATTACCGCTGTTGAAGAGAATAGAGAAATCAATAGATCAGAATTAATTAAATTAGCTGATGGTAGAGTATTTACTGGGCTACAATCAAAAGATTTGGGTTTAGTTGATGTATTGGGTACTTTTGAAGATGCTATAAATCTAGCAGGACTGTTAAGCGACATAAAAGGTAAGCCTAAAACAGTAGAAATAAATAAAAAAAACAATTCATTGTTTGATTTGTTCACATCAAATTTGGAGCAAGCCACAAGCAGCTGGTTTGATGAATTACCAGCATATCGTTGGCGAATGGAGTGATTACTATGACAAAACAGAACATAGTTAATATTGTTTCTGAAGCTACAGGGTTAACAAAAGTTGAAACTGAAGCCGTAATGAATGGAGTAATGTCAACAATAATTGATTCTCTAGGGCGCAATGAAAGAGTTGAACTTAGAGGATTTGGAACTTTTGGCGTTAAACATAGAAAACCAAAAAAAGCTCGAAACCCTGGAACAGGAGAATCAATATTTCTTCCTGAGCGGCATGTGCCTACTTTTAAGCCGGCAAAAAATATGCGTTCCCATGTTAATGAAAGTTTAAAGAAATAAAGAGGTTGAATGCCCTGCGGTAAAAAACGTAAAAGGCGCAAAATGAATACTCACAAGCGAAAAAAACGCTTGCGCGCCAATCGCCATAAAAAGAAAAAAGTGTAGAGTTTTTTAAATGAAATTAGCCAGAAAAATATGGCTTATAATTCTAATGATTGCTATTTCATCTATATTGAGCGGATGGGGGTATGAAGGTCATCGTAGAATTAATTATATTGCGGCATTTCAATTAAAAAATGAATTTGGTCAATTTCTTGCACGTCATGCGGATGAGCTAAAGATTTATGGAGCTGTCCCTGATTATCAGAAAGGAATGGATAGATCGCGATATCACCATCATTTTATAGATACTGATTATTATGACACCTATCCTTTTGACGATATTCCTAGGAAGCGTGATGCTTTCTATAAAAAATACGGCGATGACAATATTAAAAAGATGGGTGATGCACCTTTTTTCATAGAAAAGCTTTGTAGTCGAATTATTTATTTGATGAAAAATGATAGATTTGAAGAAGCTCTATATAATATGGGAGAGCTTGGTCATTACATAGCTGATATCCATCAACCATTACATGTTATTTTAAATTACAATGGAAAGAAAACTGGAAATGATGGAATACATTTTAGATGGGAAGTTCGTTTAATAGATGATTATGTTAGGCGCATCGATCCTGTTGGAAGTATTGAAAAAATTTCAGACCCTGTTTCATTTGCTTTTGGCATAGTAAAAGAGTCTTTTACGTATCATAAAAAAATTCTAGAAGCTGACTCAAAAGCTAGAAAAGTTTTATCACTAGATCAGGCAGATCAATTATCATCTTATGATATTTTAGAATTTGAGAAACCTTACCTTGATATTTTGTATTCAGAAACAAAGGACCTTCTTAATGACAGATTGGGTAGATCCGTTGTTAGATTAGCTTCTATTTGGCAGTATTGTTGGGAGCAAGCAGGAAAACCGGAACTCCCATAGTGCAATTTGAAAAATCACTTTCAGTTAGTGAGCTTACAGCTCAACTAAAAGGATTGATTGAATCAAATTATTCTTCAGTTTTTGTTAGGGGCGAGATTTCAAATTTTACTCATCATAGTTCTGGGCATATGTATTTCACCTTAAAAGATAAGTATTCAGAGCTCAAAGCAGTAATGTTTAAAGGGAATAACAGTTCACTTCCATTTGTGCCAAAGAGCGGTGATGATGTAATCATTCAGGGAAAATTATCAGTTTATGAAGCTCGTGGACAGTATCAGATTATCGCGCAACACATGGAACCTGCTGGAATAGGTGCTTTATTTTTAGAATTTGAAAAATCAAAAAAACAATTAGAAGAAGAAGGTCTTTTTGACAAATCCATAAAGAAGGATTTACCAAGGTTTCCTAGATCCATTGGTATTGTTACCTCTAAAACAGGTGCTGCTTTAAGAGACATGCTAACTATTTTTAAAAGGCGTGCTCCTCAGATAAAAATTATAATTCGATCTGCACTGGTTCAAGGATCTGATGCATCAAAAGATATTATAGCTGGAATAAGAGAACTTTCGGTTCTTGGTAATATTGATATTATAATAGTTGGAAGAGGAGGAGGTTCGTTTGAAGATTTATGGCCTTTTAATGATGTAGATCTAGCAAGAGAAATTTCTAAATGTACTACACCAATTGTTTCAGCTGTTGGACATGAAACCGATATTACAATTAGCGATATGGTAGCTGATTTTAGAGCTCCTACTCCTTCAGCAGCTTCTGAAATTACCACTAATCACTTTATTGAAGCAGAGCAGGCTATTCATAATTCTCGAAAGCATTTAATGAATTTAATAACTTCAAAAATCTCTACATTTTGGCAGTTATTTGATAATTACTCAGAAAGACTTATTCTGCAAAAACCTAAAAACGTTTTCAATCAACACAAAGAAAAGATAGGCCATCTTTCCAAAGCCCTGCTTTTGTCAATGAAAAGAATAGTTAGCCTAGAGCAATCATCCTTTTCTAATTTGAATACTAAGCTAAATGCGCTTAGCCCTACAAATACCTTAGAAAGAGGTTATAGTATTGCATATAAAGAAGATCGTTCGATTATAAGGAAACCAAATGATTTGAATGAAGGAGAGTCGTTTATTGTTAAGCTAGCAAAAGGTGAATTGCCAGCTAAAAAAATAAGTCAAAATTAAATTAAAGGAATAAAGATTATGTCTCAAGAACCCTTCAATTTTGAAGAATCTATGGAAACACTAGAAAAGATAGTAAAGTCTTTAGAATCTGAAAATAACTCTTTAGAAAAAAATATTGAACTTTTTGAAGAGGGTTTGGTTTTATCGAAAAACCTTCAAAAGCACTTAGAGTCAGCAGAAAAGAAAATAGAAATATTGTCAAAAGATCAAAATGGCGACCTTAAAACCACTGCTTTTGAAGAAAAATGAAATCAATGCCTAGTATAAATAAATTTGGAATATGGGGAAATACAGATAAAGAGAAGTTCTGGAGTCTTTTAAATCCAATTTTGAGTTGGGCTGGTGAAAATTCGCTCGACCCTTTCATAACTACAAGAATATCTGATAAGCTGCCGCGAAAATTTTCCTTTTCTCCAAAAATAATAAAATCAGCAGATGATTTCAATAAGCTAGACTTTCTTCTTGCTCTTGGCGGCGATGGAACAATGCTTTCTGCAGCAAGGGCAGTTGGGCCTAGAAAAATCCCAATTGTTGGTATCCATTTAGGCGAGCTGGGGTTTCTTGCTGAGGTCACAATTGAAGAAATGTTTAAAAGATTAAATCAAATTATCGATGGAGCTTTTATAGTTAACCATAGAATGGTTTTGAAGGCAACTTTATCTAAGAATGGTTCTAAAAAAACTTTTTTTGCATTAAACGATTTTGTTGTTGACAGAGGCAAGTCTCAAAGAATGATAAATTTAGAGCTTTACGCTGGAAGCCACTTTATATCATCTTATAAGTCTGATGGCTTAATTATATCAACGCCAACAGGATCGACAGCATACTCATTATCAGCAGGTGGCCCAATACTAGAACCAGAACTCAGTGTAATAACTGTAACCCCATTAAGTCCTCATACTTTATCATTAAGACCAATAGTGTTATCTGATAATCAAATATTAAAAATTAAATCAATTGATGAGGGTGATATTGCTTTTGCGGTTGATGGTCAGGTTAGTGATTATTTTAGCAATGATACCGAGATTTACATTGAGAAAGCATCGTATGGCATTAAAATGATTGGTTTTGATGATTCTAACTATTTTAAAACCCTAAACCTAAAGATGGGTTGGGGGCAACGTGAAAAAGATTAAGTCTGCTCTGATTCTAAATCAATTAAAGAGTCAGCAATTAAGTTGATAAAAATGTTTACTTGTTTCAGCATATCCATTAGTTGAGAATGAAGTTGATTGATTTCATTTGATTTTGGATTTTCTCTTGTAGATGTCTTCAGCCGCTCAATACGATCTAATTTATACTTCTTTTCAATATCTGTATTTTCTTTCCCTTTAGAAACAATTTTTTCCATTTTATCCTTATCGAATTTTAAAAAGAACTTATCCAGGCGTTTAACTTGTTTAATCAAGCGCTTATGATAGTTAACTATTTCTTGTTGATCTGCTTCTGAAAATTCTTCATTTATACCTTCATTTTTAGACACTAAAGAAACAAAACGCACTTTAATTAAATTGTTCATTGATCCTAAATAATTGACAATCGATACTAGAGTGAAAAGTTCTTTTGACTGCTTAGAGCTTAAGTCAGATTTACTTGTAGTTATAAGATATTCACTAATCTTTTGATTCAAGAATCCTATTTTTTCAATTCTCTGATTCATGCCGCTCATAAGATCTTGCTCGTTATTTTCAATATCAACCAAGTTCTGACCTTTTACAAATGGGCGAACCAGAGTACCAACAACTCTTTCAGTGAGACCAACCACTCCTTTTATTTCAGCTTGAGCATTATTAATTGCTGCTTCAGGTTGATTAACTAAGCTCTCATCAAGATGCAAAACTGTAGGTTTTTCAATATTCCTATCAATTTCTTTATCAGGGAAGTAATGGATAATAGTTTTTGCGATCAACCCAGTAAAAGGAATAAAAACAATAGAAGCTAATATATTAAAAAAGGTATGAGCATTTGCAATTTGCCTTGGAATATTTTCAGAGGTTTGAGATATAATATCTGCAAATGTTGGAATCCAAAAGCAAAAAAGTAAAACCCCAATAACATTAAATGTAACATGAGCAACAGCTACACGTTTTGCATCTCTTGATGCATTTAATCCTGCTAAAAGAGCTGTGACGCATGTACCAATATTTGCTCCAAGAATAAGAGGTATACCAGCTTCAAGGGTAATTGATCCACCACTAGCAAGTGTTATAACAATACCTGTTGTGGCGCTACTGCTTTGCACTAATGCTGTAAAAATAGCTCCAGCTAGAATACCTAAAAACGGATTTTCAAAACTAGTAAGAATGCTATTAAATGCAGGATCAGACCTTAATGGCTTCATAGTATCAGACATTACTTTCATGCCATAAAAGAGAAGTCCAAATCCAAGAATGACAAAACCTAAATTCTTTAATGTCTCTTTTTTTGAAAAAAGAGACATTAAAGAACCTATCGCAATAAGTAGAAGGGCATAGTCTGTAACTTTAAATGCAACAATTTGAGCGGTAACTGTACTTCCAATATTTGAACCTAAGATAACGCCTAATGCTTGTGAAAAAGCAAGCAGTCCAGAATTTACAAAACTAACAAGCATTACAGTTGTCGCACTGCTACTTTGTATTACCATTGTAACAAATGCCCCAACTAAAACTGCAAGATATTTATTGGATGTAAGTTTTTCAAGTATGGTCCGCATACTGTTTCCAGCTGTTACCTTCATTCCGTCGCTCATCATCTCCATTCCATATAAAAACATACCCATTCCGCCAAAAAGACCGGTGAATAAAAGAAAAAAGGATATAGAGTTATTATCATTTCCAGCAAAAAGTGAACTTGTTGCTAAAATGAAAAGTAAAACTATATTTCGATAAGAAATCTGATTTCTAAATAGATTCATAATTATAAATATTAGCTATTTTTTTTATTTCAATGAATAGATTATTTTTTAAAAATATTCTTGATTACGTATGATATAATTTTTGGGTTTTCTTTCAATCTTCTTATAGAATAGTCGTACCAGGAGTTTCCAAAGGGTACGTATACCGTTATTTTATATCCTCTTGATTTTAAACTGTTTAAAGTTTTAATCATAGGTACACCATAAAGTACTTGAAATTCAAATCTATCTTTTGGAATATTTTTTTCACATATCCATTCTTCAATCTCATTAATCAAATCGATGTCATGGGTTGCGATGCATGCATAGCCATCTCCACTTAAAACTGATTGAACCAGTAGCTTAAAATTTTTATTTATTCCTTTTTTATCCTTAATAGCAATACTTGAATCTTCATTATAGATACCTTTACAAATCCTAATAATTAGATTTGAATTGTTTAAATCTTTTAAATCATCAAAACTTCTATATAGATAGGCTTGCATCACAGCGCCAACTTTATAGAATGTTTTAACAGTATCTTTATATATTTTATAAATGCTATCTGTATAGGGTGAATTCTCCATGTCAATAGTTATTCCAACATTGCATTTTTTTGCTTCTTTAGTGAGCTCAATCATGAGATCTTTGCAATAATTAAAATCTAAGTCTAAACCCAAATGTGTCAGTTTTACTGAAATTGTACTATCTAAATTCTTTTCTCTTATTGCCTTAACTAGTTTTGCATATTGGTTTTTAACGCTAATTGCTTCTTCTTGATTATTAACAAATTCACCTAGAATATCAATTGTAGCAGAAAAACCCTTATCGTTTAGATTTTCAACAACCTTTAGCACTTCATCGGTTTTCAATCCAGCTACATAGGGTTTAGCAAATTGCCTAACAAACCACTTAGGGAGAAATTGCATAAGCTTTGCAAATATTGTATTTATAAAATTCATAATTAGGAAGAATCTAATCTCTGATTGCATTTGACAACAAATGTATTTAGATAATAGTTCACCGGACACCTAAAAAAAACATAATAAAACTACCAAGTTTATCTTGACCATCCTTTAGCAAAAGCTCTAAATTAGTAGTCTTTAAATAAGT
>Ga0208410_1001701_pt1 | contig 11069 bp, 8 predicted proteins | sample ETN02SmetaG_3_FD_185787 | JGI IMG/M metagenome (GOLD analysis project Ga0208410, IMG submission 185787) | Marine microbial and viral communities from oxygen minimum zone, Eastern Pacific Ocean - ETNP2014F10-02SV257 (SPAdes) (version 2) | ecosystem: Environmental > Aquatic > Marine > Oceanic ... | reverse complement strand
CGATTCCAAAATTGGCTCAGAAAAAGCAGAGATGTCTTCAGGATAACATTCCCCTTTCATTTCCAAAGAAGATTCTGAAATTGAAACTTCGGGAGTTCGGGTAGTAGCTTCTAAGTGCATGATGTTTTTTCCAAAAAAGTTGTTAACATTCCCATGTTATTGACGTTGATCCATGTTTTCCATTAGCATTTGAATTCTTTCAATGGTACCATTGTCTTCAAAGGATTCCACGATACAGCCTTCTCCATTGAACCAAGATGGTTTTGTCTTTGACCAAAGTTCAATCTTTGGTTGAAATGCAAGTGGGTTATCAAAACTTCCTATGTGTACATACATCATTCCTGAAAGAATTTCCGGGTGACCTACTATGTTATTACCACAGTTGGAACAGAATCCCTGATGCACGCAATTTCCACTTTCACCTCGGTAGGGAAAAGTTTTAATATCTCCTTCAAAATCAACTTCACCTTCACCAAAAACTGCAGATACGGTCATCCCTGCCCCTGAGATCTTAGTACAAGTTGTACAATGACAGGCCATTACCATCATTGGGTCATAAGTTGTGGTGTATCGAATATTGCCGCAGTGGCATCCACCCTGATGTTTAATCATGTTTTCTCATATAATAAGTTTGAATAATTGAAAATTTACACAAAATATACTCCGCAAAGCAGAATTGTCAAATTAAATACTCTATAAGTTTATGAACTAACGCGTATCACTAATTTACCAAAGTTTTTTCCTTCGAGGAGCCCGATAAAGGCTTCAGGGGCGTTTTCAAGGCCATCGACAATATCTTCACGGTAATTCATTTTTCCTTCCTTGATCCATTTAGCAAGCTCAGACAGGGCTTCTTTTTCCTGAGCAGCAAAATCCCAGACTATGAATCCTCGAAAATTAAGTCGTTTGACAAGGATATCTCTCATCAGCAAAGGAGTAAGATTTGGACCAGGTGGTAGTTCCGTTGCGTTATATGCTGAAATAATTCCGCAGACAGGAATTCGGGCAAAATCGTTAAACAACGGCGACACCGTTTCAAACACTTTTCCCCCTACATTTTCGAAATATACGTCAATTCCTTCCGAGCAAACAGCTTTGAGATCTTTAGCGAAATCAGGACTATTGTGATTAACGCATGAGTCAAAGCCAAGTTCTTCTTTTACATATTTACACTTTTCCGCAGAACCAGCGATGCCGACTGCACGCGCTCCTTTAATGCGGGCAATCTGTCCAACCACAGATCCTACAGCTCCGGAAGCTGCTGCCACAACCACTGTTTCCCCTACTTTAGGCTGTCCTATGTTAAGTAATCCTGTGTAGGCCGTAACTCCAGGCATTCCAAGAACACCGGTTGCCGTAGAGATAGGTGCAAGTTGTGGATCAACTTTTTTCAATTCCTTACCTTGCAGTGTCCAAAATTCCTGCCAACCGCCGTAGCCGAAAACAAAATCACCGACACTGAATCCGGAATATTTAGATTCAATTACTTGGCCGACAGTACCACCGCCCATGACTTCATCAATTTCAACCGGTGGAGCATATGATTTTCCCGCATTCATCCGACCGCGCATATAAGGATCAAGCGATAAAAATATTGTTTTGCACAAAACCTGACCTTCTTTCGGGGTTGGGATCTCCGATTCCTTGAGATGGAAATTTTCGATTTGTGGTTTCCCGACTGGACGTTTTGCTAAAACAATTTTGCGATTTATCTTGTTTGACATATATTTTTTAAGGCTTAATTAAATTAAATAGTTACGAACAGTAAATTAAAATGGATTTAATACTTTAAGATCATTCCCAGAAAGGGGGTAATAATAACTAGAATACAAAGCATATGAACTAATCTCAAGATTGACTCAATAATTGATCTGCATACCACTTTGCAAATGAAGCAACATTCGCTTCCAGCTGTGGTTGAAATCTGCCTTGACAAGCATCGGAAGAAGCGAGTCCGCGATGTTGGTTCACCAATGCCGGAATGTCTTCTTCAATTCCATTATCAAAACGCTGATAATAAGAGCTTATTTTTTTATCGAAGTCCCGAAGTGCCGCGGTTTCCGGTGGTACACAAATACTCTGAAAAACTTGACAGGAATCCACGCTGATTGGATAGGCTTCATAAATCCAGAGTAAGTCCATACCTGACGCAAAGCTCATGTTTGGAAATACCCAAGTATATTGAACACCAGAAACTACACGATCTTCGATATTCTTCATCCTAGGCAGAGGTTGTTCTTTAGAGTCCTTTATGAGTCCTCCAGAACCTTCTGTGTTTCCAAATTGGGTAGCAAAGGCTCCTTTCACCTCATTGGCTGGATTAGGGAAATTGTATATTTCATCAAGTGAATCTGGATGAACAAAAGGCAAATGGTAGTATTCATTGAAAACATCCAAGAAAGCTTTCCAGTTGCAGTCAACTTTTAACGATCTTCGCCGTGTTGTCACCAGGGATTCAATGGGCCAAGGAGTATGGAATTCTGCAAAATCACCGAGGTAATCATCAAGGTTGGGAGCCGTATGGTCGAGGCAGACGAAAATAAAACCAAGCCGTTCCTCTGCATGATAACTTACCAGTTCATGATCTGACCTCGTAAAATTGGAAACCTTATTCATGTGTGGAGCACCGGAGAGAGTACCATCTAGTTTGTATGTCCATCCATGAAATGGACAGCGTATAAGTTTACAATTTCCAGAATCATTCAAAAGGCGAGCACCTCGGTGTAGGCAAGTGTTGGCAAAAACCCTCAAGACTCCATCATGATCACGTATAACAATGACGGGTTTTGCGCCAAGATTCATCGTTTCATAATCTCCTGCTACTGCAAAACGATCCGCACGCCCTAATCCAATCCAATTTCTCTGAAATATTTTTTCAAATTCCTCCTGAAAAAATTCTTCTGACGTGTAACATTCTGGAGGAATAGAAAAGGCTTGCTCCGCCGGAAATTGGCAATTGGCAAGTTGTTCATGTAAGTTTTTCATTTGAACAACCATTGATTAAACATTGCCATGGGGTCTATAGATTTTAAACTCTTGAACAGTTGTATACATGGAGGGGTAATTATTAAATATAGTGTGATTATTGTTTCGTAGTCGATTTTATTAAAACTGTGAGGAAGTTCCTGGCTTGAAAAAATCCACTCTCCGTCCAGTTGGTTAAGCGTCTGTTTTAAACTGCCCTTTGCAAATACGCTGAAAGAGGTCTTGAAGAAGTAGCGGAGCAAGTGAACTTTTGAATTTTAAACGTAAATCTAGATTAGCAAGTTCAGCATAAATATTTTGCATTTCAAGATTACTGAAATTTTTAGCCTGTTCCAAGACCTGTTTGGCTATAAATGGGGGTAAGGATATCTTAGCTAATATTTCAGATTCTTTATAGAATTGTGACAGCATGCAGTGAATGATGAGAAGCCTTCTAAATTGCATTAGAATGAGTGCAAAGAGTCGAACATGTTCACGGGGGGTAGCCTGGAGCTGTTGATCTAGAATTTCCAAAGCAGGCAATAATTCCTTACGTGACAATGCTTCTGTCATGCGGAAAACTGAAAAATGTTTATGACCACGTACATGTTCTTTGATCAGGTCCTCTGTAATTGGCTCTCCTAAAAAGTAAAGACTAAGTTTTTCCAGTTCATGATCTAAATCTGTCAGATCATTACCGACGATATTTATCATTAAGCGGGCAGCATCAGCAGAAAGCAGAACACCTTTTTTTTCTCCTCTTTGAACAACCCAGTTAAAAGGTGAACTGTCATCATAGGCAACAAACTTTTGTATACGTCCACTTTTTTTTATGCTTCGAAGGAGCGGTTTGCTGAAATCCTGCTCACGCATTGCCGAACTGGTGAAGACAAACCATAAACTTTCGGGTGGATTATTTATAATGTTGCTAAGTGCTTCAAAAAGTTTACTCAGTGGTTTACTGTCATTTGTTTTAACTGCTTTCTTGATTAGTTCAAAATTATCCAGCTGTATTACTTTACGATCAGTCAGCATAGGTAATGTCTCACAACTAATCAAAAAATCATCAATACTATTTCGGTCTGGGGCAGCGCTGGGCTTTAGCATTTCCCGAGCATTGAAGCGTTCTAGACTCCACTCACGTTCTCGATCTTCTAAACGTTCTTCTATTAGATTATTAGTAGTTTCTTCCACCAATAATTGTTGGTTGCCGTAAATTAGACAGATTTTATGAGGTAAATTATGATTCGTCATGGTTTATGTTTTTCTTTTGAATGAGAATCTGGGAAACATTCCCTAATCATTTTGCGTACCTCCTTTGGGGATGATGAGTTAAGCGCTTTTTTGGCAAGTGCTTCAGCATCTGAAAATGAAATTTCTGAAAGTCGTTTTTTAATCACTGGGATTAAGGGAGCGTTCATGCTTAGTGTGTCAATTCCCAAACCAACCAAAATCACGCAACCATCCGGGTCAGAAGCCATTTCACCACACAGTTCTAACGGTTTGTTATGTTTAACTGCGGTTTCTTTAAGTTTATGAATTAATTGAAGAACTGCTGGATGAAGTGGGTCGTAAAGGTCTGAAATTTGTGGATTGTTACGGTCAACTGCCAACACATACTGAGTGAGGTCGTTGCTTCCGATTGAACAAAAGTCTATTTCCGGCATAAATTTTTCACAAATCATAAATGCACTTGGAACTTCAAACATTATCCCAATTTCAATTTTTGCTGTCGACTTACCTTTTTCTTCCAATTCTTTTCTACATTCATCAAACAATGCTCTGGCATTTATAATTTCACTTACATTAGTAATCATCGGAAAAAGAACACGTACATTGGAGCGAGTCCCGGTTGCCTGCAGTAAAGCATATAGTTGATCCTTAAGGACTTTTTTTTCTTTCAACTGGCGACGCACAGCGCGGTAGCCTAAGAACGGATTTTCCTCATTTTGAAAACCCATGTAAGGAGCGGCTTTGTCTGCACCAACGTCTAGAGTCCGGAAAACCACTGGTTTATCTTCTGGAATGCTGTCTAGTAAATCACGATATACATTTGTCTGCTCATCAATATTTGGATAGCGATCAAGCGAGAGAAAATAAATCTCTGTACGGAACAGCCCAACTCCTTCCGCGCCATAACTTATCAATTGAATTGCATCCCCACCAAGAGCAACGTTAGCCAGTAAGTTTATTCGAAATCCATCGCTTGTTTTACATGGTATGTCTCGGAATTCTTCAAGATGCTCATAATAATTATGTTGCTTAAGCAACAACTGCTTAAATTCCTCTAGGATCTCTTTATTAGGATATGTTGCCACAAATCCGGTATCCCCATTCATGGCAATTGGGGCACGGTCTTTTATTTGATCTAATTCATGGTCTTCAAGACAAACAACTGGAATTCTAAGTGAACGAGCTAGAATAGCTGCGTGTGAAACAACACCCCCGCTTGACAAAATAATTCCTTTTATACGAGTTGTATCCAATCTCGCGATATCGCCAGGAAGGAGTTGCCTTGCTATTAAAATTCCTGTTTTTTTTGATACAGACAGAACCTCGTGTCCCAAATAATGCAAAAGACGATAACCGACATCTTTTAAATCTGCACCTTTTTCACTCAGGTAGGGATCCTTGATTTCTTCAAAAGCACCAAGATATTCGTGAACTGTATTGTAAATAGACCATTCCACAGTATTTCCAGATTCTATATTGAGCTTAATTTTATCCTGAAAATGTTGATCTTCTAAAAACATCAGGTGAGCGTGAAAAATAGACGCTTCCTCTGTTCCAACTCGATCTGTGACTTTTTCGATCAATTCCAAAGTGTCGGAAATAGTATGATCCATTGCAGCCTGAAAATCTGACAATTCAAGCTCTACTGTCCGTGTACTGATTTTTTCAGGAACTTCAATATCAGATTGTTTGAGGAGAACTGCTTTGTTGACTGTAACTCCGTAAGCTACAGGTTGTCCGGTTATGTGAAGAGAAGTCCCCTTACCTCTTAGCTGGGTAGTAGGTTCTTGAGTCGCTGTATCAAGTTGTTTCAACAATAGAGCTTTTGAAACGAGGCTGGAGATTTGAGTGGCAATTGAACTTAGCAATTGTACTTCTTCTGGTGGAAATGTACGTGATTCAATTGTATGAACGACAAGCACTCCGAAAGATTTTCGGTGCTCTATTAGCGGAACTCCAAGGAATGAAGAAAATGAATCTTCTTTAGTTTGTGGAAAAGCTTTGAAACGAGGATGTTCATGCATCTTTGATTCCTGAACTGCGGAAGATCGTTCAAGCACCAAGCCTACCAAGCCCTCTGAAGGTAGCATCCTTACTTTTTCAATAGTCGATTGATCAAGCCCGTGAGTTGCTTTGAGGATCAAAATTGACTGGTCTGCATCAAAGATATAGATTGAACAAGCGTCAACTTTCATTCTATTAGCAATCATTGTCGCTGTCCTGGCCAGTGTCTCATCAGAATTATGAGAAGAAGTAATTATACGGTTAACTTCCGTGAAAGTTTGAAGTGCAAAATAAAGTTGTTCTTGGGTTTCTGCAGCAGACATTTTAACCTTTTATTTTTCAGAAAAATTTCTCAATCTGCTTTTACAAACAAATGAAGATTCCAGAAGAATTCTTCATTTTGCTGTATTTTAGAGATTTTGATGTAGTTGCGCGGAAAAATATTCTAAAAATATTATATCTATTAAATTTAGAATCCGGCGAGCAAGATATGACACAGTTTCCAAGTTTTTAGGCTTAAACTCAAGTTGATTATTTAACACCAAGTGGTGGTACAATTATTTGAGTTAAGAATAACTTATCCAGGAGAGGGAATATTAGGTGCTGTAAGTAAAGTTGTAAGAAGGATAAAATTTAAAGTAATACTGTCTGTTTCAAAAACGTTTAACCCAGTTCAGTTTAAAACCTTTTGAGACAGGATTCAACTGCCATCCCGAATGTTGGATGTTAAAAGAACTAGAAATAAAACCTTTGGAACGTCCTTTTGTGGAAAGTTCATCCATCAAATCACGATAATGTAAATAGCGGATTCCAGTGTAAATTGTTCCTGCGCCAGCGATCCATGGTAGTACATTCAAAGCCCCGCTCATCTTGATAATTCCACTGAGAAAAAGGATAGTTGCGCCACCAGCACCTGCAGTAGAAAAGAGCCAACGGTCATGTCGTTCTTTAGTTTGTCTATAGCGTAAAGACCATTTTGAATAATCTGTACTAACCTTTCCAACTTTTGGTTCTAAAAGAATAACACGGTTTTTTGGTTTCAATCTTTTTTGAGTGTCAAGTTCTTTGCGGGTTTGAGTAATTAGGTGGATTAACTTTTCTTTATCAATATACGTTTTGACCTGATTGCCTTGTGAAACTAAAGAAATCTTCTGTACGATAACTGCCTTTGCAGACAAATCGCTAACTTGGACAACTTCTCCTAAGGCAATATTTTCGTAATAGGATTCTTGTGTGTTTGCTACTTCTGTTGATTTTGGAGATAGCCTTCTCAAAATTACAATCTGTTGTCCGGTTTTTATACCTTGAGCCCGCCCTAAATTAATGGTGATGCCGGATGGTTTCGAATTCATTACATTTCCAACTAACAAAGTATTATCCGAAATTCTTTCGGCCAATCTGAATAATTCGTCATGTATTTGAAGATCAGTGAATTGTACTTCATCGACAAAATCAGTTATATTGGTACGCGTATCTACCATTCTGACGGAAAGTACAAAACTAGATTCTTCTTCACTATTTTCATTAAGTATTATTTCTGAATTAAGGTTGCCGACCAAAACTTTGTCTGCATGAAATAACTTGCCGATCATTGTGCCACATGCAATATCATGACAGTCCGCAAGTGTTGGATCTTGATCTCTGATTCCCGCATTCCATTCATCTGGGCCAACTACTGTAAAATGATTTGTGTTGTAAATATTTAGTTGGAGGGCTTTCCCAATTTCCACTGCTGCAGTTTCAGTCATGCCAGTAGGAAGAAGGTTCAGTAACAATAATTTTATCCGTCCATCATCACTGAATCCGCTGAGTTGTGTCAGTTTCAAATTATTGCTGTTTTTCTGATAGTTATTGGACTGAGACCAACTTGTCGAACTAATAAAAAGAAAGCTGAAACAGAGCAAGGACACTTTCCTGATAAATAATGTCAAATTCATACTGCAGGAAAATTTAATTGAATGTTTGAAATGACACTAGAGGTAAAATGGATAATTACTTAATGAAAATTATATTGTCCTCTTGACCAAGCAAGAAAAAGACCTTTTAGTTCTTATTTAAGGAGCAGTTATCATAGTCAGGATTTGCTGAGGTGGAAAAGCTTGGTGGTTTTGATGAACCACATTTAAGCATACGTAGAAATAAGTAAAGAGATGATTCTCAGTAGTTCTTCATTATCTTGAGGAAGAATTGTACGGAAATCTAGCCAAATTTGATCTTCATGGATTCTCACAATTACGGGGACATCTTGTGAACGAAACCAGTTCTGTAATTCATTTGATGACCAGTCTGGATGGGACAAAACAAGTGCTACGGAATTAATTGGTAGTTCTGGTAAAGCTCCCCCTCCTGTACGGGAATCAGTCTCACGTAGTTTACATATCCAGGATGTATTATTAGGAAAATTTAGCATTTTAAGAAAGTTATTTACTTTTTCTCTAATTTCTACACATGTTAGTTCCAACAGTCCGACAGTAGGCACTTTATCTGCTAGTGTTTTAAAATCAAGATATGCTTCCAAAGTTGCTTCAAACAAGCCAAGCGTCACTTTGTCTAAGCGTAATGCACGATAGATAGGATGATTACGAAGCCTTTGAATATTTTCAGCTTTTCCTAGTAATACTCCTGCCTGTATCCCCCCTAGCAATTTATCTCCGCTGAAAGTCAGCAAGTCAGGTCCAAATGAGAGTTCCTGTTCTACAGTAGAATACTCACTCAAACCACGCTGGCGGAATTTGTAGAAACTGCCGCTTCCCCAATCATGGAAGCAAAACAAGCCTTTTGAATGTGCTAGTTTTGTCATTTTATCAACGGAAACCGATTCTGTAAATCCATGAATTTCGTAATTTGAAGGATGTACTTTCAAAAGGGCGGCAGTGTTTTCTGTAAGAGCCTGCTCATAATCCGCAATCCGACAGCGGTTGGTTGTACCAACTTCAACCAGTTTGACTCCCGCTTCCCGCATAATGTCAGGAATTCGGAAAGAACCACCGATCTCTACTAATTCACCCCTTGAAACTATTACCTCTGGTTTTTTGTTTTCAGTTTCTTTTCCGTTTAAAGCCTTAAGCATTAAAAATACCGCAGCGGCATTGTTATTAACCACCATCGCATCTTCCGCACCCGAAAGTGTTCGGAGAAGTTTACGAATTTTTGAATCACGTGAACCGCGTTTACCAGTTCTGAGATCAAATTCCAAATTTGAGTAGGAACTCATATCGGGCAATACTTTGAGCAACAAATGTTCGGACAAAGGAGCCCTCCCCAAGTTTGTATGAACTACAACTCCGGTAGCATTTATGACCCTTTGTGAAGTCTGAGTTTGAGTGCGGACTTGTGCTGCTACACGTTCCAAGATTTCTGAATTTGCTTCTGAAACATATTTCTCTGGTTTTTTGGAGATTTCGATTCGTACCTGATCTAGGACGTTGTTTACCTGCTCCCTGACTGCTTTCCCGTAAGGTAGATTTTTTCCCTTGAGAAATGTATCACACTCTGAGATGGACGGAAGGTTTTGGTAAGTCATTTATTCCCCAGAACTCTAATTGTCTTAAGCAGCAGAATCTTCTGCTTTGGGAGAAACAATCGGTATTACGGGTTTATTTTTCCGTTTCTGAGGAATTTTTGCCTTTGGTTTTGTGCTCTTAGAAGGTTTATCAGGAGAAATCTTATCCTTTTCTACACGTTTAGGAGTAGTTGGTTTTACGGAGGCCTTTTTTATAGCAGAGTCTTTCGCTTTAGTAGATTTAGAATTTACAACGGACTTTTCAGTAGGCTCCGCCTTTGCTTTTTTGGGCAGAGCTTTTGTGGTTTCTTTTGAGCGGCTCGTCTTTTTAGGAACAGAATTTTTTTTAATTGATTTACGCGGCATAGAAGTTACTTGCTTTTTCTCTGTAACCGTCGAAGTATTTTCAGCTGTTGCCTCAGATTTAGGATTCTGCATTGCTGTATGATGTTTGTCCACATTTTCTCCATCTCCTAAATGAACACTGCTGAACATTGGTGTTTCAACTGTTTTTTCTTTTACTGTTTTCTTAACAGGAACGATTTTAGATTTTTCTTTTAAATTGTTCTGTTCTTCGAGATGAACACTTGTATAGGATGGAATATTTGGAACTTCCTTGTTCTCAGCAATATCTCCGGGAATTGAATTTATGTTTTTCTGAGCAGGTAGAGTTTTTAAGGGTTCATGGCTGCTCTTAAAAAGAACCACAGTTTCCTCTGCTTTTTCCGTCTGAATTTTCGAATGTTTGCTGATTATTGCTTGTTTATTTTCCGCTATACCATTTTTATTAGGATACTTTACGGATGACTCCTCAGAATCCTTTTCTGATTCAGCGGTTTTATCCGAAGGATGCTGTTTCAGGTTTGACCCTTCAGTGGACTTTACATCTTCCTTTTTTAACAAAGTCTTTGAAGGTGTTTCTATTGATTTAGCCTTATCATTCGTTATTTCCTTTTCCTGGAAATCCCTAGCGGTTACTGAATTATTTTTTTTATCCAACTCCTTTTTGTCCGGTTCTGTTTTAGCACGGCCTTTTTTCTTGCTAGGTTTTTCGTCTCGCATTTCAGATGCTGAAATCGGAACGGAAGTTCTTGTCTCTCCACCACCCTGACCTTTCAAAGTTACCTCCATTTCGGGAATTTCATCATCTCCAAGTAATGTATCAGGAGTAATTGAGATGATGATTCCGTAATCAATTTCCATTTGATTTAAACGTTGTCGCTTAGCGTTGAGCAGATGGTTTGCCAAATTTAAGGGTAGTCTGATGTGAATCTGCATCACCTTTTGCTCAATTGCGGAATCATGTATTTTACGTAAAATCCGATTGCCTAATGTGATCTCTATTGAGTTGAGTGATAAACTGCTG
>Ga0208410_1001699_pt1 | contig 11079 bp, 8 predicted proteins | sample ETN02SmetaG_3_FD_185787 | JGI IMG/M metagenome (GOLD analysis project Ga0208410, IMG submission 185787) | Marine microbial and viral communities from oxygen minimum zone, Eastern Pacific Ocean - ETNP2014F10-02SV257 (SPAdes) (version 2) | ecosystem: Environmental > Aquatic > Marine > Oceanic ... | reverse complement strand
AATGCATGCGCGAAACGCCCGGGATGGATGGCGCGATGGAAGACGACCGATCGTCGGACGACGACGCGGGAAGAGAGGGGAAGACGCGCGCGAGGCGAGCGTCGAGCGTGGGAGGAGGACGCTCGGCACGCGCGATCGAGCGAGCGCGAGCGAGCGAGAGGGTGAGAGATTGGAGAGACGATGATGATGGAGACGACGACGGGGACGACGACGGCGTCGGCGAAGAAACGAGGACGCGCGAACTCGTCGTACGTCGAGGGCGTGGGGATGTGGGACGATCGATCGGCGAAGCGACGGGAGGGTGCGCCGTCGACGACGAGTTCGACGACGACGACGGGGCCTCGCGCGGGTTTCGCGAGCCGCGGCGAGGCGTCGTATTCGACGACGCCCACGACGACGTCGTTCGATGTAGACATGACGGAGGTATCCTCACCGACGCGTCGTCCATCATCGTCGTACCGCGGATCTCTTCTCGAGGAGACGCGTTCGCGTCGAGGCGGTGTCGCGCGCGCGCTCGCGTTCGACGACGCCGCGCGGGCGACGTTCCCGCTCGATCCGTCCGCGACGCGCGCGATGTGACACGATCGCGTCGCGGCGGCGGCAGTAGTAGCAGTAGTCGTTTTTGTGTTCCTAGTATCACGCGTGTGCGTGTACGTGTGTACGTCGGCTTTCTTCGACTCGAACCGCGCTCGGCTCGAATGAACGCGCGCGCGCGTGCACGAATGAATGAATGCATGAATGAATGAATGAATGAGAATGAATCGGCACATCGGGGCGGTCCGCTCGCGGTGACGCGCGGTGAGGCGGTTGATCGCGCACCGCGTCGTCTCGTCATGCCGCTCAGCGCGGGAGGGTCCACGGGAGCGCTCGCGGCGACGCCCACGACGACGACATCCGTCTCCGAGGGCGACACGCACGTGAGCCCGATGATGGCGGTCGACGGCGGTGTTGGGGCGGCGAGACGCGGGACGACGGGCGCGATGGTGAGTGGAGGTGAATGTGCGCGCGCGGTGCCACCGTCGGGGTCGATGCGAGGGGAGGAGGCGGAGGACGACGCGCGCGAAACGGCGCGCGGCGGCGCGGCGGAGGAGGCGCGAGAGGGAGACGCGAGCGAGGACGCGGTCGGGGTGGGCGGCGGTGAGAACGGGGCGCGAGGACGCGCGATGGATGCGTACGACGCGAGAGAGCGACCGATCGACGCGGAAGCGATGGATCGGTCGGTGGAGAATCCGGGATACGCCGTCGTCGTCGGCGATAGCGGCGCGGCGTCGAGGCCGACGCACTCTCTCGATACGTCGCAGGCGCGAACGGTGGAGGGAGCGGGAGATGACGAGGCGAACGGAGGCGTCGGGATCGTCGACGTCGGAGGTGAGGGGGCGGTGGGAACTCGCGCGCGAGGACCGGGTTTGACGAGAAATCGAGTGGGCGGACGAGGCGGCGCCACGGGGAGCTCGAGCACGGTGCACGGAGCGCAGAGGCCGGCGAACAGCGCGGGCGATTCGAACAACGCCGCCGTGTCGAGCGATCACGCACGAGCGGCGGATTCGACCGAAGCGCAGAGATTGACGCACTCTCCAGGAGAGGGTGAGGCGAGACGCGCGGATTCGGGACCGGGGAATAGCGAAGAAGTCGAGGGAGGAAACATGAAAGCGGCGGGGAGTTTACTCGCTGTCGAGGGCGCGGCCACGGGCGCGGGCACGGAGGTTGAATCGAAAGAGTTAATCTTACCGGCACCGACGCCGTGGGATAATCAAGAACCGTGGGACGTGCCACGAGAGTCGCTCGAGACGGCGTCGCTCGAGCTCAAAGCGCGCGCCGACAGTTTCAAGCGCTTGGAAAACTTTGGCACCGCCGAGAGAGCGTACGGACACGCGTTGCGGTTCGTCGACCAAATCGAAATGTTTGAAAGCGAAGAGCCAAGTGGATTATCCCAACGAAATTCGCAGCTGAAGATGGAGTGTTTACTCGAGGCGAGCGCGTGCGCCATACGGCGAGGCGACCCGGTGCGAGCTGGCGAACTCGCGGCGCGCGCGCTCGCGCGAGAGCCAGAAAACCCGGCAGCGCTGAAAGCGCGCGCGCTGGCGGCGATGGCGGAAGGAGATTTCGGCACTTCTATTCATGATTTGCAAAAGGCTTTGGAGAAGAATCCAAACGATCCGGGCTTGCTCGCGGATCTTCGCGATGTCGAGCAACGCCGCGCGGCGGCACTTCTCACGCCGAGACGAAACAGCGCCATCGGGTCTTCGTTCATCGGCGCTCCCGGCGCTGTTTCGTGGGGCACGATGCCCATGAACATGAAAGGAGGCGGTGTTTCGAGCGCCCAAGGAGGACAACTCTATTCGTATCCCAACGCCGGTTACGTCGCGAGCGGCGGTCTCGGTTTGAGTGGAGAGGTTGAGGGTGAGACCGACGGTGGCATCAGCGGAGCCGTCTTCGGTAACGCGTACACGGCGTTTCAAAATGTCGGCAATAACGTCACAATGGACACTCGAGCGATGCTCGACGGCACCCACATATGTCGTCCCGAGAGTCCCTCGCACATCACCGGAAGCGCGCAAAACGGTTCACGCATGGGCGAACCGGGGACATTCAACAGAGTTGGCGGTACGCCGAGCGTGAGTAAGGGCACCACGATCTCAATGCAGAAGAACGCGAAAATGTCGGATGCATTCATGCTCGGCGACGAGAGCGAAGAAGAGGGCGAAGAGGTGTGCGGCGGCGGTGGTGGCGGCGGCTTGGGTCAGAAAAACGACGATTGAACAGTGCAGTGTAAGAGTAGCGAGAGCGCGAAATCGCGCGCATTTTTGTATTGAAACGTATGTCATATTACAACTCGACAACACGAAATGTTGCCCGCACCATCGAACGCGCGTCTAAACTGTTTTGTTGTTTCGCGTTCCGTGGACGCACGCCCAACCGTCCTCCTCCCAGACTTCGATGTCCGTGAAATGTTTTGAATACTTTGCGACGACCGCGTTGCTCTGTTCTTCGCTGTATAATATACCGCTCAACGCAATGCTACCTCCAGGTTTACAGTACCCGGCGAGGAGTTCCTCTAAATCCAACACGGGACCGATTAAAATATTCGCGACGACGATGTCCGCTTGTCCGTTCGCGCCCGGCGTGCCTGAATCCGTTCCGTCCCCCAGCATCGTCACGAGACGATCTTCGACTCCATTCAATTTCGCATTATCGATCGAACTCTGCACCGCCTGCGCCGCCAAATCGACGCCGACGGCGCGTTTGGCTCCCATCACGAGCGCGCCGATGGCGAGCACGCCCGACCCGCACCCAAAATCGACGACGAGCTCCGTCTCGCCACGTCTCGCCAACGTTTTCTTCAACCATCGCAGGCACATCCGCGTCGTCGGATGCTCACCGGTCCCGAACGCGATTCCCGGTTCGAGCACGATGTTTACCGCGGACGAATCGACGCTGTCGCACCAATCCGGCACGATGTACAATCCCTCGGCGATTTTCGTCGGCGTAAAGCTATCCTTCACCACCTGCACCCAATCGTTCGATTTACTGCTCCCGTACGTCACGTCCAGCGTCGTCCCGAGTATCTCCTCCGCCGCCTCGATCGAGACCCTCGCGACGTCGCGCGAGGGAAAATACGCTTGCACGTCGCACGAATCCCACACGCGCGACTGCACCTCGTCCGACGCCGCCTCCTCGAATGTGTTGCTCGAGAAGATTTCCTTTTCGTTCTCCGTCCCGAGATCCGCGTCCGTCGTCGACACCGAGCTCGCGCCCGTGGAGAGAAAGATATCACCGAGCGCGCCGACGTCGTCTCGACGCACGCGCTTGACGACGACGTACGGGGCTGGTTCCGAGTCGTACTGCGCGTCGAGATTGTGTATGGAATCGTCTCGTCCCGGGGACGCGGCGGTGGCGGCGGTGAGACGCCGCGCGGTGCGAGAGGCGCCGAGGGAGGCGACGCGCGATCGGACGATGGTCGCGGACGCGCGCGCGAGCGCGGTGAGGGCGCGCATGGCGTCGAGTCGCGCGAACGTACGTCTGAGGGTAGTTACTTTTCGCGTCTTCACTTTGTAGTCGCGCGCGTCTCCTTTCGATGGTGAGTCTCCTTCTCGAGCGCGCGCTCGATGAAGTCGAGAAGTTGGATGAGTGTTATTCGAGCTCTCACTACAAACGTACGTTTCGTGATGATTGCGATCGGCGCGTCGATGACCGATTACGCGGGCGCGACGCGATGAGCGTGGCGGGGCGTGGTCCATCGTGCGAGCGTGGTCCACGCACCGATGAGTTTGTACAACCGCGAGGGATTGTGAACTACTTCCCTTCTGACGGGGGCATTTGGGGCGGCTGAGTCGCTCGCGGAGCGCCGTTACCCGCGTGTATGCCTTGTTGCGGCATGTACGGCATGCCGGGCATCACGCCGCGCATCTGCGGCGGCATTTGGGGCACGTACATCATTTGGCCCTGTGCCTGCGGATAGCCCGGATACATGACCATCTGAGGCGCTGACTGCGGCACTTGAGGCGCTGCCGGTTTCTTAAACGACGGCACGAACGCGGCTGCTTTCGCGTTGAGAGAGAAAGAAGCGGCGTTCGGGTTGAGCTTGGATTTCGACGCGTCGACGGGTTTCTCCTCCTTCTTCGGCTCTTCCGGCTTTTTGTCGGCGTGTTGCGCGACAGAGCTCGGAATCTTTCCGGTACCCCACGCCGACGCTTTCGGAGCGGACGGCTTGGACGGCAAGACGGATGAGTATCTTTCCTCTTCGTCGTAATCGGCGTTGGCTCTTTGTCCTCGCTCCTCCGCCATGTGCGGGTTGTCCGACACTTGGTTTTGGATCTCGTACGCGATGCGCGCCGCCTCGGCTTCGGTGATGCCCATCTTGCCCTTTTCGAGCTTGGTCGTGTACAGAGACTCGTCGAACTTCGTATCGACACCGAAGAGTTCCTTGTTGGCTGAAAACTGGTCCCACTGTCCCGACTTCTTTCCCCACGTCGCGCTGCTCGCCCTCTTCGCGCCCTGTCCGGCCGCGGCCTCCTCCTCGAGCGTCATAGCCGGCGCCAAATCGCCCTCTTCCGGCGCCCACGCGACGAGCTCACGGTTCTGTCCAGTCGCGCCTCGAGAGATGCCGCCGTCGGTGAAGTCGTCGTGCGCTCGACTGGGTCCGACCGCCAAATCACTCATCCCGACGTCTTTCGCTCGCACGCACGAGATATCACCGAACGATATCGTCACCTTCTCCTCCGGTTTCTTTCTCTGCGCGCGCGCGTCCGAACCCGCGTCCCGCTTCGTCCACGCGTACCGGATCGTCGCCGTCGCCTTCGCGCCTTTCCCATTCGTTCCCTCGAACACGCCCTCGACCACCGATCCGTCCCTCTTCGTCACCTCCACGACGTACCCCTTACACACGGCGAACGCGAACGCCACGCGCGCGGCGTCATCGACCGTCATCCTCCCGCGTCCTCGTCCTCGTCCTCGTCCTCGGTCCGTCGTTCGGGACGATGACCAAAGGGGTTTCGCGCGCCTCCTCGTCGACGATGACGACGCGCGCGCGCGCGACGACGGGCGCGCGACGACGCGCGAAGCACCGATTCGTCGACGGGGTCGACGACGTCGGGTTCGTCGGCGGTCGTCGACGGGGTCGACGCGCGCGATGTGTGAATCGGAGTCACCGATTGAGGACGGGCGCGCGCGCATTCGATCCGAGGCTTTGACGCGCCGAGACGGGTGGCGGGAGACGGGGGACGACGGGAGACGGGAGGAGGCGGGAGGAGGCGGGGGACGATATAGAGCGATGTGGTATGATTACACGCGATGATATCGGTGGTGAACGACGGGTAACGTGTGGTCACGATGACTGTCGACGCTTGGCGGCGTTGACGTTGGCCATGAGCGAGAGCGCCGGATTGACGCGCTCCTGTTGCGTGCGTCTGTCGTACGTCGATTTTTGCATGGCGCTCGAGTGGCCCATGAAACGGGCCAACGCCTCGAGCTCGGCGTCGCTCGCGATGCCCTGCGAGCGAACGTGGGTGACGATCATGTCGCGAATGAGGTGAGGATTGGTCTTTTGGCCCGTGCATCGAAGGGCGGTCCTGGAAAACGTGCGACTGAGTTCAGAGACGGTCCACGGCGTGCCGTTCGGTCTGGTAAAGACGAAGTCGTGCGTCGGCGAGAGAACGCGACGGTGGACGTTCAACCAGCTCTCGAGGGCGGGGTAGACCCTGGAATCGATCACGAGCGCGGGACGCTCGCCGTACGCGCCGCCCGTCTTGTAATCGTCGGGTCCGTGACGAACCATCCACGTTCCGCTCGACGCGTCTTGAAAGAGCGTCTTGTTCAACTGCAACTCGCGAAGCGTGCGCTGTCTGTCGGGAACGCACGCCAAGATGGCGAATAAGAGATAGCGCTGCACGCTCATCGCCACGTCTCGTGCGGAGCGCTCTTTTCCGGACGCGTCCAAGGGCGCGCATTCGAGCTTGAGGTGCTCGACGAGCGCCAAAAATTGATCCCACTCGAGCCATTTTCTGTCGTCGTCCGCCGCGTGCGGGGCGTTTTTCGCTCGATCTCTCGCGCTTCTTTGCACACGAATGAGCTCTTGCACGCACGGCGGCGCGATACCATCATCGTCGGCGTGGTCGTGCACCCACTTCGCCAACGCGACGAGCGAACGGAGTTGGAAATCCTCCGTTGTCGACTTGATTCCGCGAACGTCCACCAACCACTGCACGTACTCGATGGCGTACTGCGCCCCTGAAGACTCGCGCGAGGGGAACACGTCGCGCAGAGACACGCCCCGCTTCAAGACGACGACATCGTCGTCCGTCGTCGTCGCGAACTCCATCGCGTGCTTGGACTCTCTCGCGAGCCAGCCCATGAATTGCTTGGCCACGGTGACGTGATTCGCCGCGGTGCGCTCTCGCACGGGCGCGCGTCCACCGCGCACCCGTCGACTCGTCAAATCGCGAACGAGACCGTCCAATTCATCCTGTAAATCCTTCGTCACCTCCTCTCCGCGCAGACTGAACGGTTTCAACCGTTTCCTCTGCGTCACTCGAACGTCCGCCAACGGCGTCGTCTGAAACCCGCTCGGTCTCTCCAACGTGGGCGCGCGTTCACCCTCCCCGGGAAGCTCGCCTCCGATCCACGCGCTCGATTCTCCCTCCTCCTCCTCCTCCTCCTCCTCCTCCTCCTCCCTCGTCGCCGTCTCCGCGTTCGTCTCGCTTCGTCGCTCGTCCTCGTCCTCGTCCTCGTCCTCGTCCTCGTCCTCGTCCTCGTCCGCCGCCGCCGTCTCCGCGCACGCCCGCCACAACCGCATCGGCATCCCCACCGCCCGCGCATCCTCCACCGTCATCTCCATCACATCCTCCACCGTCTCAAACCACTGTTCTCGCAGTCTCTTCGCCACCTCCTCCGCCCGCCGTTCGTCTTTCCCCGCCGTCGCGCACGCGCGTCTCAAAAACGCCACCAACCCGTCCTCCCTCTCACCCTCGTCCTCCTCCGTTCGCGTCACCGCCGCCTCGACGACATCGAACACCTCTCCGTCGACGACGCCCCCCCCCTCGCGGTCGTCCACCGCGCGCGTTCGTCGTCCTCCTCCTCCTCGGGCCGACACGCGTCGCTTCGCGCCCGTCCCGTCCCGCGATCGTCCCGAGGTCGTCCCGGTCGCGCGCGTTCGGAAAACGCTCGGACGACACCGCGACGCGTTCGTCGACGACATGGTCTCCGTCGTTCGGTCGGTCGTTCCGTCGTCGTCGTCTGTCGTCCGTCGCGAATCGACGCATCGCCGCGATGGTTCAATGTAATTTCAAACCCACGCGACAGACGAGACGAGACGACAGACGACGACGCGGTCGGAGGTCGAGGACGCGACGGGACGGGACCCGCGGTGGATTCGAGGGGGAGGAAAGACGACCGGACGGAGGCGTCGTCGAGGCACAGGGGTGATTCATTCGCGCGACGATCGATTGGATTTGATTTGATTGGATTTGATTTGATGTCGTCCGAGATGACGACGGTGGAACGTCGAGCGACGCGAGCGTCGACGAGGAACGGGGGTGGGAACGGGCGCGCGCGCGTGGATGGGAGAGACGCGACGCGTACGAAGATTTACGCGGCGGAGGATGGGTCGAGACCGGTGGGGAAGAAACGGGAGAGGGGCGGCGACGACGCGACGACGCGCGGCGACGGGGGCGACGGGAAAAAGAAAAAGAAAAAGAAACGGATGTATAACCGAGCGTTCGCGGAGGTTATGAAACGACGGAACATGGGTGCGAGTGCGGCGGACGCGGCGAAGGAAAAGGAAAAGGAAAAGGAAAAGAAGGAGAAGAAGAAGAAGAGTCGCGCGCCGCCGACGGCGCCGAGGGCGAGCGCCGCCGTCGAGGAAAAGGCGAGCGAGAAGGCGAGCGAGAGGACGACGACGTCAAAGGCGAGCAAAGGGAAGAAGAAATCGGCCGCGGCGCAGGACCGACCGCCGAAGCGGAAATATTGGAAGATGATTAATCTCGAGGGGGAGATTTTCCGCGTCGGCGACAGCGCGTATGTCGTCAACGAAAAGACTGTCGACTTTGAAGAAGACGAGGACGTGCCGTGCATGGTGTGCGGAGAGGCACCGGACGCGGATAGGCCCATGCTCGAGTGCGACACGTGTCTGAGCGGGTGGCACCTGTGTTGTCTCAAGCCGCCGTTGACGCGCGTGCCCGACAACGATTGGCACTGTCCGCTGTGCACGCGAGGCGGAGAGGCGGCGAGCTCCGTGCCGCGCATCGAGAGCTCCACGCGCACGGCGTGCACGGAATTCATGGCCGGTCGTCTCCACATGGCGCGCATAGAACACATCTGGGAAGAGTGCGGCGAGTATCACTTTGCGGCTCGATGGTACGCGACGCCCGAGGAGACGCACATGGGTCGACAGCCAATTCAACAGCGACGAGAGGTGTTCCTGACGCACACGGTGGACATTAACCCCGTGGAGTGTCTGTTTCGAGTCGCCAAAGTGTGCACGCCTCGAGAATTTCGAGATGAGGAGGGCGCAAGTCACGATACGTACGTGTGCGAGTACACGTACGACGCCGCGTTTCAACGATTCAAGCGTCGAGGCGAGTGGGGAGAGGAGGACGAGTTTAGCGACGACGAGAGGTTCGATAATGAATTAGATTGGATGGAGGAAGACGACGATGACGAGTGGAACGGAAAAAAGAAGAAGGCGAAGAAGGCATCGACGAGAGGTCGACTCGCTGCGCTCACGGCGCGTCATCGCGCCGAGAACGCGGCGGCGCAGTTGGACATCACCGGCTTTGGAGGAAGCGCCCTCGGTCGAGGTCGTAAGCATCCCTCCACAGTGCTCGGCGGTGTTCGAGCGGTGTTATCGCTCGCGTCGACGCCGGCGACTTTACCGTGTCGAGAGCGCGAACGGAAACAAGTGTACGATTTCGTGTACGAAGCCATCGTCGCGGGCGCCGACAGCGCGGGCAAGTGTCTGTACATTTCCGGCGTTCCCGGCACGGGAAAGACAGCAACGGTGCGCGAAATCATTCGCGTCCTTCGTTCACAGGCGCGCACGGGTTCGATTCCGAAATTCAATCACGTCGAACTCAACGCACTGCGTTTACAGACGCCCAAGCACGCGTATAGCACGATCGCCGAGGAACTCATGGGACAAAAGTTTAGTCCCGAAAAAGCGAGCATCGTCTTGGAGAAGCGCTTCAAAGACGGAAAAGGAAGCGATGGTCGCGTGACGGTATTGATCGTTGACGAGCTCGATTTACTCGTCACCCAGCGTCAGGACGTCTTATACAACATATTCGATTGGCCGACGCACAAGAAGAGTCGGCTCGTCGTCATCGGCATCGCCAACACGCTCGACGTTCCCGAGCGCATGCTTCCTCGCATCGCGTCTCGATTGGGGAGCAATCGCGCGGCGTTCGCGCCGTATTCGTGGGAACAACTGAAAAAGATTGTCACCTCTCGTCTCGAAAGCGTCGAGGGATGCAGCGACGCGTACGCACCGTCGACGCTGGATTTGATTTGCAGAAAAGTGGCATCCGTGAACGGCGACGCGCGTCGCGCGCTCGAACTCGCGCGCCGCGCCGCCGAGGTGGCGGAGGCGCGCATCAACGTCGAAAAAGTCACCACCGTTTCCCAACCCGTGAACGGCGCGCAGAGGACGTCGGACGTCGGCGCCGACGCGCGCGCCAAGGCTCGCCTCGAAAAAGTTACCATGGAGGACGTGCGTCAGGCGCAGAGCGAAATGTTTGAGGGCCCGCACATGAAGCTCATCCTCTCGGCGAGCTTTTACGAACGTCTCTTTCTCGTCGCCTTGGTCAAGACGCTTCAACGCGCCGGCACGACGACGGTGGACATGGGAAGCGTCATGGAGATGCAAAAAGTCATGTGTAAGGATCCGCGCGTAAACGTGACGGAACCACCCATCGGCAGCGGCGTGCGCATCGCCTCGAGTTTACGTTCGACGCACTTAATCGTGACGGACGCTTCGGCGAGACGCAACCTTCAACAGATCTCACTCTCCGTGCCCGTCGCGGACGTCACCTTCGCGCTGGTGGAAAATTGCGAAAACGACGCGTGCGACATGCCCTGGGTGAAACACGTCTTGTAACCTCACGAACGATCCATCCCCTCGCCGCGTCCCGCCGCGTCCCGCCGCGTCCCGCCGCGTCCCGCCCCAAAGCCGGCACCGATCGACACGCATCCGCGACACCACCCCTCCTCCCCCTCGTCCACGTCGCGCGCTCACCCGCGATGACGTCACGAATACCATCCCACGACCCATTCGATTTCCCTCGTCGTCCCTCGTCGTCCGCGTCGACGTCCACGCGCGACATCGAACGACGAACCTGCGTCAGTTGGAATTGCGGTCTTCGCGGATTACGAGTCGTGACGGCGTCGCGCGGGGGGATCACGCGATCGATCGGTGGTGACGACCGGGGAGTGGGAAGTGCGCCGATGTACGGATCTCTCGACGCGCTCCTGCGCGCGTTCGGTGACGACGTCGGTGTGGTGTGTTTCCAAGAGACCAAGCTCGGCGACGGGGACGGCGCAAAGGCGGCGCGCGCGGACGGGTGGGACGGCGCGCACTCGATTTGTCGA
>Ga0208410_1001698_pt1 | contig 11080 bp, 9 predicted proteins | sample ETN02SmetaG_3_FD_185787 | JGI IMG/M metagenome (GOLD analysis project Ga0208410, IMG submission 185787) | Marine microbial and viral communities from oxygen minimum zone, Eastern Pacific Ocean - ETNP2014F10-02SV257 (SPAdes) (version 2) | ecosystem: Environmental > Aquatic > Marine > Oceanic ... | reverse complement strand
GAAGACGTTTCAGAAATGATTGAAGCATCTGGTGCGAAAGATGTCATTCTTCTATCACATGATTGGGGTGCGATGATTGCTTGGCACTTTGCAATGCGTTATCCAAATAAAATTGAGCGCCTCATCATTTGTAATGTTCCACATCCAGGGCCTTTTCTTCATAGCATGAAAACCATGGAGCAATTGATGAGGTCTTGGTATACATTATTTTTTCAATTGCCCTGGATTCCAGAATTTGTGACTAGGAATTTTCGCCCGGGAAAATTGATCCGATCCGGTGCTGCAAGAAAAAGTAATTATTCAGATGAAGTTGTCAAACTCTATGATGAAAATGGCGCAAGAAAAGAAAATCGAACTGCAATGTTTAATTATTATCGTGCATTTATGAGAGGTGGCGGACTCTATAGGCAATGGAAATTGGGTTTCCCAATGATTGAAACTCCGACCCTGATGCTATGGGGTGAAAAAGATATTGCTCTATCAATAAGAAGCACATTGGGTACAGAAAAATATGCTTCAAATTTGACGCTTCGATATTTCAAAGGCATTTCTCATCATATTCAGCAAGATGCACCAGAAGAGGCCAACCAGATGATAGAAGCCTTTTTGAAAGATGAAGATGTTCCTGAGTATTTGGATATAAAAAATGGATGATAATTTGTTATCAACTCTGATTGAATCAGAGTAAGATTTATTCTGGCATTTATGTTTGATGGAGAGATTGAATGCATATTAATTTACCAAATGATGTTAAAGAGTGGATAAAAACTGCTGAGAGCTTCCTTGAAGAAACAAAGCCTTGGGAAGTTGAAGCAGAAATGAATAGTGGCAAGGTCCCAGAAGAAATTGACAGCAAGCATCGGCAGATGGCAATTGATCTTGGGTTATCAAGCATGGACATGCCAAAAAGCATTGGCGGAAAAGAATTATCCAATCTCCAACAAGTCGCTGTTTGGGAAGTCTTAGGCAGAAGCACAAATGCTCTGACATGGTGTTTCTCAGAACCTCAGAAATGGATGCTTGAGGCATGCAATCAGGAACAAATTAAAAAATACATTCTGCCGATCATGGATGGAAGTCGACACGAATGCTATGCAATCACGGAATCTGAATCAGGTTCAGAGCTTGATGTTTCAGCCACTGCAAAAAAAGTGGATGGTGGATATATTGTCAATGGTGAGAAATGGTATGTAACTGGCGCCAATCATGCCGACTTCTTTTTTATCCAGGCAGTCATCCAAGATGGAGATGATGTAATTGGTGATGCTTTGTTTTTCTTGGATATGGATCAAGAAGGAATTGAGCATGTTCGAACACCGCTTTTTTCTCACACATTCGATAGTCATCATCCTATTTATAAATTCCATGATGTTTTCATACCCGACGAGAACTTGATTGGATCGGAAGAAGATGGAATGAGTTATTCGCTGGCATGGTTCAGAAGAGAACGCTTGATGATTGCTGCTAGATGCTGTGGTGCAGCGGCAAGATTAATAGAAGAAGCGACTGAATTTGCTCAAGCGAGAAAAGTAAAAGGTGGACTTTTATCAGAACAACAAGCCATTCAGTTCATGCTTGCTGACAGTGTCACTGAACTTTGGGCAACAAGACTGATGCTTTATGAAACGGCTATGGCGCATGATCGTGAAGACGATGTCAAAGCGCTTCATTATCGATGCTCTGCAGTCAAACTTTATGCTTCAGAAATGGCAAATAAAGTTGCAGATAGAGTTGTTCAAATTTTTGGAGGCAGAGGCTATATGAGAGAATTTGCTGCCGAGAGATTTTATAGAGAGCTTAGAGTAGATCGAATCTGGGAAGGGACTTCAGAAGTTCAACGTCTCATTATCGCTGGAGGCCTTCTTAAGAAAGGTCTTAAGGATCTCTAACAGAGTCAGTTTCTTGAAAAATAAACCAGCCATTCTTGATTGGGTCTCTATCATTGGACTTTCAGCTGTTTGGAGCAGCGCATTTGTTTTCATTAAACAAACAACGCCAATCTTTGGGGCAGTTGGTTTGGTCTTTATGCGACTATTTATTTCGGCAGTTATTCTTAGTCTGTTATTTATAAGGCCAAAGCATATTAAAACCATCCGGGATAATATTATTCCAATTTTTATAGTTGGCGCTACAAATGTAACCATACCGTTTATGTTCTTCGCACTATCTGCCTATTACATCAATGCGGGATCAATGGCAGTTGTGAATGGAAGCACGCCATTGTTTGCCTTTCTTTTCTCGATTCTATTGCTGGGATTCTCATTCAGATGGATCCAATTTTTAGGCATTCTGATGGGCATTATTGGATTGATCATTTTTGTTGGTGTTGATGCATTGGAATTTCATCCAATGGCAAATCTCTCTGCTGTCATGGGTGCAATGATGTATGGCCTCTCAATGGTTTATATCTTTAAGTTAAATTTCAAAGACACCAAGCTCATGGCAGCAGCAAGTATGGTTGCTGCAACTATATGCATTGCTCCTCTATTGATTTTTTTCCCAATCCCCTGGGAAATAGTTACGACTGAATCGATGATCAGTGTTATATATTTAGCTACTTTTTGTACTGGATTGGCTTATATCCCATACTTTATTTTGATTAGAAATGTTGGGCCTGTAAGCACATCAATTATTGCGATGCTAGTACCAGTATTTGGAATGCTATGGGCTTATGTTTTACTCGAAGAAAAGATAACGTTATTGATGTCCGTCGGTTGCTTGTTTATTGTTATAGGTATCTTGATGACCAATGTAATTGGAAACAATAACGAAAAAAAATCTGCATAACCCAATTTGATTATGAAATTAAATTTGATCAAGGCTTTACTGCCTCTGCTATTTCTTACACAGCTGTCACTCGCTGATGGAGTTGTTAATTTCTATAATTGGGCAGATTACATAGGCGAATCAACCATCAGAGATTTTGAGGAAGAGTACGGCATAAAAGTCAATTATGATGAGTATGATTCTTCTGAGATTGTCGAAGCAAAACTTTTAGCAGGAAACTCAGGATATGACCTAGTTGTTCACTCGAGTATGTATTCAAAAAGATTGATGCCGCTTAAAATATTTCATGAAATTGATCCTACGAAACTCTCAAACTTTGAAAAACTCGATCCAATGCTTATGGAAATGCTCGATGAAATTGACTCGGGAAACAAAATCATGATTCCATACAGCTATGGATCAACAGGGGTGAGTTATGATGCAAAGAAAATCTTTGCCAGAGACCCCAATCCACCTATTGGCAGTGCTGACATGCTCTATGATGCTGATACGATCTCAAAATTTGCAGATTGCGGCATCAGCATCCTCGATTCCCCCACAGACGTCATACCTCAAGCGCTTGTCTACCTTGGTTATGATGACAGTTCAAAAGATCCTGATGAGCTCCAGGAAGCAGAGGATCTTTTACATGAGGCAAGGCCTTATATAAAGAAATTCACTTCAAGCACTTTGCTGAATGACTTGGCAAACGGTGATGTTTGTATCGCCATGAGCTGGGCAGGAGATTATGCCACAGCCAGTGCTCGAGCGAGTGAAGCCGGAAAAGACATTGATTTAAGATATTTTGTGCCTGAGGAAGGAGGGCTGCTTTGGGTCGATATAATAGTGATTCCAAAAGATGCAAAGAATTTAGAGAATGCTTATTTATTACTTGATTATCTCCTGCGGCCTGAAGTCAGTGCAGATTTTGTCAATTTGACGCATTATGCAAGCCCTGTCCCAGATGCAAAACCTTTCATCAAAGAAGAGGTACTCAATGACACGGCTGTTTACCCAACACCTGAGATCATGGATCGACTCTTTTTTACAGAGGTAGATCCACCAAAATATACAAGGATAAAGACAAGAATTTTTAGTCGATTCAAAACAGGAATTAAAAAACGAGAAAGAAAATGACAAGTGATGAACAAAATTTCATTGAAATAAAAGGCGTCAGTAAACATTTTGGTGATGTTGTTGCTGTAGACAATGTTGATTTAACAATCAAAAAAGGTGAGCTTTTTTCCATACTTGGTGCATCAGGCTCTGGTAAAACAACCCTTTTGAGGATATTGGCTGGTCTAGAGATACCAAGCCAAGGAAGTATATTAATCGATGGCGTTGACATGACATCGGTGGCTCCATATGACAGACCTGTAAACATCATGTTTCAAAACTATGCTTTATTTCCCCACATGAGTGTGTTTGAGAACATTGCATACGGCTTAAAAAAAGAAGGGCTAAAAAAAGAGAGCATTGAAGAAAAAGTTCAGAGAATGCTCACATTAGTGAAACTTGAGGGTTATGAGAATAGAAAACCCAACCAACTCTCTGGTGGTCAGTCACAAAGAGTCGCCCTAGCCAGATCGCTTGTGAAAGAGCCAAAAGTTCTTCTTCTAGATGAGCCCATGGCAGCACTGGATAAAAAACTCAGACAGAGCACTCAGTTTGAGCTAATGGATATTCATTATGAGCTTGGCATAACCTTTGTAATTGTCACACATGACCAAGAAGAAGCAATGACGCTCTCAGATCGAATTGCGATCATGGAGCAAGGGCAGTTTGTCCAAATAGGCTCTCCAAATTTAATATATGAAAATCCAAGATCTAAGTTTGTGGCTGACTTCTTGGGCAATATCAATCTTCTTGAAGCAATCATCACTGAACAAAATGAAAAAGAGATCGTTGTCGACTGTGCTGCACTTGGGGGTGAGTTAAAGTTTGATCAAACTGAACAGGCGAATGCATCTGAAATGACTGTAGCCCTGAGACCAGAGAAAGTGATGATCGAAAAAAACATGCCAACGAATGATGGCCAAAGTCATATTAAAGGCATTGTTGAAGACTTTGGATACTTCGGTAATCTTTCTATTTATCGTGTCAAAACTGAGAGTGGGCATGTCATTCAGGTCAGTAAGCAGAATAGAGACCGAGTTGAGCAGTCCATTAAATGGGAAGATGAGGTTTACCTTTCTTGGGATAATGACAGCCTGATGTTATTGGGTGAATAGTGTCTGGTTTACTTGTAAATACAAATAATTCAATCAGAGAAAATCTCTGGAGATACTTTATCGTTGCCATCCCTTATATTTGGCTATTGCTTTTCTTCCTGGCTCCCTTTGTCATTGTCTTCAAAATCAGTCTGGCTGATCCAATCATTGCTCAACCTCCATTTACACCATTGTTCAATGAAAGCTCGGATGGTGGATTTTCAATTTATACGACATTTGATAACTTCTTGTATTTGTTTCAAGATTCGCTCTACTTCGTTACCTATCTTAATTCTGTAAAACTTGCCTTTATTGCAACTTTTTTTACTTTGCTGATTGGATATCCAATAGCATATGGAATAGCAAGATCTCCTCAACCCACTCGAAACATTTTGCTCTTACTGGTTGTTATACCTTTCTGGATTTCTTTTCTTTTAAGGGTCTATTCTTGGATGGGAATTCTTAAAACAAATGGATTGATAAATGGGTTTTTGCTTTGGTTAGGCGTCATCGATCAACCCCTCGAGCTTCTATATACAGATACCGCTGTATACATTGGTATGGTTTATTCATACCTCCCATATATGATACTTCCGCTTTATGCGAACCTGGTAAAGCTCGACGTGAGGCTGCTAGAAGCAGCTTCAGACTTGGGTGCGAAAAAATGGCAAGGGTTTTTAGATGTCACTTTGCCATTGTCAATGCCAGGAATCATTGCTGGATGCTTATTGGTATTCATACCAGCGATCGGTGAATATGTTATACCCGCTCTTCTTGGCGGCGCAGATACATTGATGATTGGAAGAGTCCTTTTTGATGAATTTTTCCTAAATAGAGATTGGCCGGTTGCATCGGCAGTTGCGATTGTTCTTCTTTTATTACTTGTACTGCCAATTGTTTATTTTCAAAAGAAACAAGCACAAGAAACATCGGAGGCAACAGCGTAATGTTGAATCAGAGATCAAGATTTATCTTTTCTGCCCTTTGTTTCGGTTTTGCGTTTTTATACATCCCAATTCTTCTAGTCATCATTTACTCATTCAATGACTCTCGATTGGTAACCGTATGGGGCGGATGGTCATTTAGATGGTATGTCGAGCTATTCAACAATGAAAATATTTTAAATGCTGCACTGTTGAGTTTTCAGATAGCAGCCATCACAGCAACATTTGCAACAATTATGGGAACGATGGCTGGCTTTATCATGGCAAGGATAAAAAAATTCAGAGGAAGATTATTATTCTCAGGAATGATTGCTTCTCCATTGGTGATGCCTGAAGTGATCACTGGGTTATCTCTACTTCTTTTATTTGTATCATTGCAAGATTTCATAGGTTGGCCAACTTCAAGAGGAATGAACACGATTACGATCGCGCACATCACATTTTCCATGGCCTATGTTGCAGTGATCATTCAGTCAAGATTAACTGAGATTAATGAATCATTAGAAGAGGCCGCAATGGATTTAGGTGCAAGACCACTGCGAGTTTTATGGGACATTACTCTTCCTATCATATTTCCTGCAATGATCTCTGGATGGCTTTTATCATTCACCCTGTCTTTGGATGATCTAGTGATTGCCAGTTTTGTTTCTGGTCCTGGAGCAACCACTCTTCCTATGTTGATATTCTCCAAGGTTCGACTGGGTGTATCGCCTGATATAAATGCATTGGCCACAATCTTAATTGTTGTGGTCACATTAGGATTGTGTATTGCTGCTTGGATCACATCGAGGCAAAATAGGTCAGCCAAATAATCCTTTTAAGAAAATAATATGGTCAAAGATGAACACTCAGCCCTAAAGGCATCTTTCGAGAGAGCGCTCGAATTTTTGAATGCTGGTGATCATGTCATGGCAGAAAAGATCTGTAGAAAAGCAATTAAAGAAATCTCCAACAGTGATCCAAACATACAGGTTCTGCTTGCTGTTTCCCTGATTAGACAAGGACGCTCAGGATCAGCTGTGAAACGATTAAAACACACGCTGAGAGCATTCCCAGATTTCCCGCCTGCTCATGAAGAATTAGGTAATGCTTTGTTGGCACAAAATAAACCCGAAAATGCGATTGAAGCATTCAAGAAAGTACTTCAACTCAAACCCGACAATGCCGGAGCAATGATTAAACTCGGGAAAATATACAAACAACTTGGAAGAAATGATGAGGCCAATGAATTTTATAAATCTGCACTCTCACTTGAGCCAACAAAAGAACGTCTTGCAACAGCTGCACAAGCATTCGCAAGGGGAGAAATAGAAAAAGCTGAAAAAATTACCAGAGAGACTTTAAGAGAGTATCCAGATGATGTGGACGGATTGAGATTACTGGCAAGCATTGCAAATAAGATGGAACAAAGGCCCGATGCGATTACCCTTCTAGAAAGGGCAGTTCAAATCAAGCCAAGATTCGCAGGTGCATGGGCTGATTTAGCTGAAACATATACCGAATCAGAGGATTATGGAAAGGCATTGGATGCAGTTCAAAGAGTGATCAAACTTCAGCCAAAATTACCATTCGGACACATGATCAGAGGAAGTATTCTGGGTAAAATGGATGATCATGAAGGTTCAATAAAATCCTATAAGAGCGCTCTCGAAATAGAGCCCCAGCACATAGGAAGCAACATGGGCTTGGGCAATATTCTCAAGACCATTGGTCGATATGATGATGCTGTCGCTTCGTATAAAAAGTGCATTGAAGCACAACCCATGTTCTCAGAAGCATATTGGAGTCTTGCGAATCTAAAAACATATACATTTGAAGAGTCAGAAATAGAGAAGATGGAGGAGCATATTCAGAATCCTGATCTCCCCCCAACAAGCAAAGCTTTTTTTCATATCGCGCTTGCCAACGCAAAAGAAAAACAAAAGAAATTCGGTGAAGCCTGGTACCACTTTTTCACAGGAAATGAACTCAGGAGGCAAAGTGAAATCTATGATTCTGTGACAACCCAAGTGACTCATGAAGCTTTGATGGAAACATTCACCAAAGACTTTGTTAAGACCACCAAAGGAAAGGGCTGTCAAAGTGATGCGCCAATATTTATTCTTGGACTGCCAAGGTCAGGGTCAACATTGGTTGAGCAAATTCTGGCAAGCCATAGCAAAGTCGAAGGCACGAGAGAGTTGCCTGATATATCCCTGCTTGGAAGGAAGCTGACAAAAATAAAACCACCTGGGATCAAATACCCTGATGCTGTGAAACACATGACAGATGAAGAAATGACTGAATTCGGTGAAGATTATCTCAAAACATCTATGAGATACAGAACAGACAGGCCCTACTTCATTGATAAAATGCCCAATAACTTTGCACACATTGGATTCATTAAAACGATTCTTCCAAATGCAAAAATCATCAATGCAAAAAGACATCCATTAGACAGCTGTGTCAGTTCATTCAAGCAATTATTTTATAAAGGTCAGTCTTGGAGCTATGACCTCTTTGAAATAGGAGAGTACTACCTTGAATATATTCGTCTGATGAACCACTGGCATGAAATATACCCAGGCGACATCTATGACATCAGCTATGAGAGCCTGATTGAAAATCAAGAAGAAGAAACAAAAAAACTAATTGATTACTGCGGTCTTGATTGGGAAGAAGGATGCCTAAAATTCTATGAAAATAAACGATCGGTTAATACCGCGAGCTCAGAACAAGTCAGACAACCGATCTATAAAGGTGCAATGTTTGCATGGAAGAATTATGAATCTGAATTGGGTCCACTGATTGAGATTTTAGAACCCGTACTCGACGAATCACCAAAAGCTTAGACTGATTTTGCCTTATCTCTGATATCCGGAGGCATGTAATCAAATATAAATGTTATTCGATCCTCCTTGCCTCGGTTCATAACACTGTGAGTGTTTTGATTGTTGACTTCATAAACCTTTCCAACTTCCAGATGGAATGGCCTGCCCCCTATGGTGAAGCGAACAAGGTCATTGGTTGTGATGGGAATGTGAATTCTATGGGCAATATGAAATGAAGGATGCTTGTCTGTGTGAGGTGTGATTCTCTCACCAGCAAAGAGTTTAGCAGCCATGGCCCTGATGATTGTCCCGCCAGGCTCATAATGCTTTTTGATTATTTCATCCATTAATGGGACAGCAGCCTCGGCCAAGTGATCCCATGCTTTTTCTTTTGACACGACCAGCTCTGGCCAGCCATCACAGAATATCATAACGAGTGAACTCGTCTTTTTATGAACATCAAACGTTTCCTGACGCTGGAGGTTTTCATTCCAACTCGCATCTTCAAGTGAAAGAATCTTATCAATCAATGGTTTTGCATCGATTTCGCCAAGATCTCTAAGTGGTGTTCCAATATCCATAAATTACCTTTGTTTTCTTAGATTTTAATTATTGGAGTCACTTATACAATCAGAATTAAATATTATTATTGTGCATATAATTATATTGATATATATATCAATAACTTATGGAACATATTTTTTAGCTATGTTGGATAAATACAACATGATTTGCTCTTATTTGCTCTAAATATGATTAAGAGATTCATTTTTTGCCTTGATTAAAGCTCATTATTGTTTACTATTCATCTGTTAGTGGGTGAAATTAGGTTTATCCACTTTTAATTTTTTAATTTAATTTTGATAGGAATTTAAATTATGTCGACACTTACAAATACACAAAAAGTAACGAGTGTTGCTGCAGCAGTTACCGCTGCATTGGCCGGTTACACAACAGCACAAGCTCAGCTTGAGGAAATTGTTGTTACAGCGACGAAGAAGTCTGAAAGCCTTCAAGACATCGCAGGTAGCGTACAAGCAATCACTGAGGACACACTGAAAAAAGCCAATATCGTTGGTATGGAAGATTATGCAAAACTCATCCCAAGCATGAGTTATGTAAATTACACGCCAGGTACAGGTAAAGTTTATTTTAGAGGAATTGCAGACGATAACGGCACGTTTATCTCTGAGGAATCCTCTGCTCTATATCTAAATGAGCAACCAATAACACAAGCTGGTATGGCAGCTGACGTTAGAATGGTTGATGTCAATCGAATAGAGGCATTAGCAGGTCCGCAAGGAACGCTTTATGGTTCAAGCGCACAATCAGGTGCAATCAGAATCATTACCAATAAGCCTGATACATCTGAATTCTCTGCAACTGGGGACATCACACTTAAGATGATGGACGAAGGTGAAAGCAGCTATGATGTAAGCGGTGTTGTCAATATTCCTATCTCTGACAACTTCGCAATCAGAGCTGTTGGTTTCACAGCAGAAGATGGTGGATTCGTAGATGTTGTTGATGGTAACAGTGCTAGATTTGGACTCAACAATAACTCAACGTTTAACCCAAGTGTTGTAAGAGATGATGTCAACACATTCAAATCAACTGGTGGTCGTTTGGCTGGTCAGTGGGATATGGATGATGGATATTATCTTCTTGAATTCGCAACTCAAAATAACAGCGCTGAAGGATATAGCTACTTTGATCCAAGTGTGGGTGATCTTCAAAGGGTATCATTCTATGATGAGCCAAGAGACGATGATTGGACACAAATTGCACTAACCATTGAGAAAGATCTAGGTTGGGCAACACTAATCTCAGCAACTTCATACTTTGATCGAGACGTTTTCTACGTCAATGACAGAAGCACGTACTCAATGTATTTTGGTACGTTCTGCTACTACTATAATGGTTATGCAAGCACATCGAGATATTGCTTCCAGCCAGTAGGAGTGAGCTATGCTTATAATGATGTCCCAGGATTCAATATCCTCGATCAGTGGAACAGTTCAAAAACACAAGAGTTTAGACTTTCCAACCAAACTGATGATCTAGATTGGATCGTTGGTCTTTTCTATCAAGAAAGGGAAGAAGGATGGGATTTCGAAACGGAAACTCACAACTACAGAAATTCTGCTGGTTATGCAAACCAAATGGCATATGTGGCAGCGTATCTTCCAGATAGATTACCAGTTGCTCCAAATGATATCTGGTGGGCTTCATATGATAGAACTGAATGGGAAACCATGGCGGTCTTCGGTGAAGTAAACTACCGATTCGATGAGAACTGGGAGCTTACTCTTGGTGGTCGTTACTTCGACCGTGAAGCTGATAAGAAGTA
>Ga0208410_1001694_pt1 | contig 11099 bp, 8 predicted proteins | sample ETN02SmetaG_3_FD_185787 | JGI IMG/M metagenome (GOLD analysis project Ga0208410, IMG submission 185787) | Marine microbial and viral communities from oxygen minimum zone, Eastern Pacific Ocean - ETNP2014F10-02SV257 (SPAdes) (version 2) | ecosystem: Environmental > Aquatic > Marine > Oceanic ... | reverse complement strand
GATCGGCCAAGAAATATCACTATTAAGTTAGATTATAATTTTTAATCTAGTTAAGTTCAGCAAAAACCCAAAAAGCCCCGCTATATAGCGGGGCTTTTTTTGCCTACAATCTTTCGATTAAAATAGCTGTGCCAGCTCCAGCTGCTCCGCTGGTGGCAACAATGCCAATAGCTAGATCTTGTCTTTCTAGCTCATCAATTAATGTCGACATCATGATGGAACCGGTCGCTCCCATGGGATGACCAAGTGCAATGCAGCCACCATTAACGTTTAGTTTTTCATCGTCTATATTTAATTCTCGCTGACAATGAATCATAGTCGAGGCAAAAGCTTCATGTATCTCAAATAAATCTACATCTGCAACTTGGAGTTTATTTTGTTCAAGTATTTTTTGTGTGGCCAACATACAGCCTGATAACACTAATAACGGATCATCATTAACGGTTACAACAGAAATAATTTTTGCACGTGCCTTCTTACCATTTTCCTGAATTTTTTTATTTGATAGCAATGTCATGGATGCCGCATCTGCCATTGCAGGAGAATTACCTGCGGTGTGTACATGTAAAATTTCTTTCAGTTCAGGAAAAAGATTTAACTGCGCTTTATCTATCCCCTGCTCTCCTAGTTTTTTAAAACTTGGTTCCAATAAGGCCAAGCTTTCAATGCTTGTATCTGGTCTTATGCATTCATCCTCAACACAGTGAACCAATTTGGCCTTATTGATTACTGGGATAATAGACTTAAAGTGATTATTTTTTTGAGCATTTAAGGCATTCTGCTGTGATTTTAATGCCTGTATATCTACGTCATCTCTAGAGATATTAAAAAGACTAGCTATCAGATCAGCCCCACTACCCATTAAAAAAATCTTTGCTTGACCAGCTATCTCGATGTCATTCCAAATTGCTGCTTCATCAGAGAGCATAGGCACCCTAGACATCATTTCCACTCCACCAGCAATAATATTATCCGCTTGCTGAGATTGAATTTTTAAATGGCCAAGATTTATTGCATCCAAGCTTGAAGAACAAAATCTGTTCACAGTAAGGCCTGAAATTGAATCTGGGTACCCAGAAAATAATGTCGAAGTTTTCGCAATATTGCCTGCTTGCTCACCATACTGAGTGACGCAACCTAATATCACCTCATCAATAAAATTTAAATTTAAGAAATTTTTCTTTTCAATATCCTTATATAAAAAATCCAATAATTCATATGGATTCAACTTATTCAGCCCACCTTTCTGATTGGCTCGGGCTCTAGGCGTCCTAATTGAATCAACAATGTAAACAGGATTCATCAATCTACTATTTTAAATCGCTTTTTTGAGCCCAGGTAGCATGGGTACCAGAACATATCTGGTGTGGTAAAGGAATGTCACAAACTGGTCCCTGCTCAATATTTTTTGCATCAAATAACAAACAGGATGAGGTCTTCTCTCTAACATCATTGCTGATAGTTACTAAGTAACCATCATCTTCATCAACTGCAACTGTTTTGGGTGCAAAACTAACTTCACTAATAAAAATATGCTCTGGGAAAATATATTTACTGAAAGAGCTTTTTTGATGATCATGTTTGGTGATCCCATCAAAAGTGAAATGGCCCTTCGTGGGGACCATACTATAAGTGTATCTATGCTCTATGCCTGCAATACGCTGATTGATCACACCAAACTCTATTGTTTCATTGCAAATATCTTCTTCAGTTGTAACTCCAGTTTTTAAGTTAAATTTCCATCTATGTAGCCTAGGTTTTAACAGAGAGAAATCTAAAAAAGCCATCATACGCTCAAGCCCTGGTGGTGCATCGACATAGTTTTCTGGCCACGGGTGTTCTTGAAAATATCCCTCTAATATCAACTCATCGCCAACCTCATATGCGTTATTCCAATGCAGTACATAAGTTGGGTCAGCTTCAAACCACTTGATGTCCTCAGGATTGCCATATCTAGGAATCACTGCAAATCTTGAAGGCAAGTCATGCAATCTTGTGGCATGAATTCCTTTCTTAAGCATCTCCTGATCCCAAAAAAGAGGTAAATCATTAATAATCGAATAATTTTTGCTAAACGCCATGTCATGAGGCAGTCTTGGACCAGGCAGTTCGACTGGAATAAAGTGATTTAGATTTTTATTTTTATCAACCACTCCGTAGTTTAAAAATGGGGCATGTTTTGAATAATTAAAAAATAAAAGTTCGCCTGTTTCCAAATCAACTTTTGGATGGGCTGATAAGCCTCCTGAAGGTACCCATGATGCTTTATTTTGAGTTTCTAATGTGTAAGGGTCTAATTGATAGCCCTCTCCACATTGATAAAATGTTGAAAGCGGCTCTCCTCCATGAACAATAATATCAGTTGAGGATGAGTCTTTAATTCCACCTTGCGCACCCCATCCAGGAAGCATAGATGAGCCTGTTCTCTCCATGAGACCAGCCCACATTGATTTTCCCATTTGCTGTTCAACTAAAAATCCTTCGGTTCGAATAAATTTATTTACATAATTTGCTTTGCCATTGTCAAAATTAATTGAATGGATCATTCCATCCCCATCAAAAGGATGAAAGCGACCAATAGGTTCATGAACCTGGTTTTCAGTATTTCTATAGTAAGCCCCCTCTATGTCCTCAGGAATATCACCCAGCGCTTTTAAATCAGTTACTTCATACTCATCGTAATTAGGCACCCATGCATCCTTCAGATATGGATGATCGTGGGTTTTAATTGAAGATTGAACGGTATTTGTTTTCTTAGTTTCCATGCTCTACCCCTGCAAGAACTCAGATTCAAGTTTCTCTACTATAGATTCTACGCTTTCTATATTTTTAATTAAACCAACACCCTGTCCTGCTGACCAAATGTCTTTCCATGCCTTAATCTTATCTTGTGAGGCAGAAACATTAAAACCATCAGTATTTGAGTCCAGATTATCTGGATCTAAATTGTTTTTAATGATGCTGTCTTTTAGATAATAGGCTTCCGCTCCGGTAAAAAGGTTGGTCATTCTTAAATCATCGTAAGTTGAATTAATAATCATGGATTTATATTCATCAACTGCATTACTCTCTTTAGCTGAAATAAACCTTGTGCCCATATAACTAAGATCTGCGCCTAATAATTTAGCTGCTCTAATATGGTGTCCGGTAGAAATTGAGCCAGCCAAAACTATAAGCCCATCAAAAAACTCTCTTACATATGCTGTGAATGAGAATGGGGAGAGATATCCAGTATGGCCCCCTGCTCCATGACAAATAAGAGCCATGCCATCGACATTCATTTCAGCGCAGCGGCGAGCAAAATTAATATTATTAACATCAGCTATTACCTTGCCTCCATAAGCATGCACTGCATCTATAACTCTTTCGGGACTACCTAAAGCAGTGATTACAATTTGAGGCTGAAATTTTTTAATTAAGTCTAATTCCCCTGAAAATCGATCATAGGTCTTGTGAGTGATCATATTAAATGCCCATGGATTTGATGTAGAGCTACTGATTTGCTCCATCCACTCCTCAAGCTCCTCAATTGTTCTCGCATTAGGTCCTGGAAAAGATCCAACCAATCCTGCGTTGCTGCTGGCTATCACTAATTCAGGTCCAGAAACTAGAAACATAGGAGCTACGATTACAGGCAATCGTAATTGATCGATTAATTTATTATTTTGCATATGCGTAGTAAAAATCCTTATTTAAGTTTATTACAACTCTTATATATTTACTCGCCTAGGTTATTCTTTTGAATGTTGAGGAATCATGCATATAATTAATGAATGCAAGAACGTGTTTACATATTGGGGGGCTATCAATCTGACTTTGCCCAAAATTGGCATAGAAATGAATTGGATCTTTTGGATGTATTCCAAGACACAATCCATCAAGGATTAACATCTGTTGATTTGGAGCCTCAAGATATTGATGTTGCCCATGTTGGCAACTTCACAGCTGAATTATTTTGTAACCAAGGTCATTTGGGTGGTTTTTTTGTCTCTTCTCATCCAGATTTTTTTGGACTGCCTTCCTCAAGACATGAGGCAGCTTGCGCTTCAGGGAGCATTGCAACGTTAGCAGCATGCGCTGAAATTGAATCCGGCAGATACGAACTAGCTGCAGTATTGGGAATTGAACAAATGAGAAATGTTTCAGGAGAACAGGCCGCTCAAAATATTGGGGGCCCTGCAATGCGATCTGGTTTTGAATGCCAAGGTGTGCAATACCCATGGCCTCATATGTTCAGTGAGCTTACTAATGAATATGATAAAAGATATGGCATCAATGAAGATCATCTCTCGAAAATTTCAGAAATTAACTTTGCCAATGCTAAGAAAAATCCAAACTCTCAAACTAGAGGGTGGACTTTTGAATCAGATACTTTTACAAGATCAGATAACGCAAACCCTGTAATTGAAGGTCGGACCAGAAAAATGGATTGTGGTCAGGTAACTGACGGTGCAGCTATTATCTTCTTAGCAAGTGAAAAAAAAGCTAAAGAATATGCAAAAGCAAGATCAATAGATATTAAATCAATTCCTTATATCAAAGGCTGGGGTCATAAAACTGGTCCAATTACATATCAAGAAAAAATCGATTTTAGTCAGGAAAAAGATTACGTCTTTCCGCATGTAAAAAGGGCTATTGACGACGCTTTTTCAAGAGCAGGGATGAAGGGGGTAACAGACATTGATGGCATTGAAACTCATGACTGCTTTACATCAACCGAATACATGGCGATTGATCATTTTGGTATTACAAAGCCTGGAGAGAGCTGGAAAGCTATTGAATTAGGTGAAATAGAGATTGGTGGAAAGATTCCAATTAATGCAAGTGGCGGTCTAATAGGTTTAGGGCATCCGGTGGGTGCGACAGGTGTCAGAATGCTACTTGATTGCTATAAACAATGTACTAATAGTGCTGGTGACTACCAAATTGAAAACGCAAAAAACATATCAACCTTAAATATCGGCGGTAGTGCTACAACGGTTGTTAGTTTTGTTGTTGGAACTGCTTAATTAAATAAATCTTTTAGTTCGCGTCTTAAAACTTTACCCACAGGATTTTTTGGTAATACATCTATAACCCTCAAGTCCTCAGGCATTTTATATTTTGCAATTTGCTTATCTTTTAAAAATTCAATGACTTCATCTAAAGTTAATGTTTCGCCTTCAACAACTACTGCAACAACTCCTACTTTTTCTCCCAAAATTTCATCATCATAACCAGTTACAGCGACCTCTAACATTTTTGGATGCGAGCTAAGAAGGTTGTCTAACTCCTCTGGAGAAATATTCATTCCACCCCTAATAATAAGATCTTTGCATCTGCCGCAAAATTTATAATATCTTTTTTCCGTGTCATCTGGAGAAATCTCAAATAAATCCCCAGTCCTGAAATAGCCATCTTCATCGAAAACTTCTGCGTTTGCCTCAGGAGCATTCCAATAACCATCAAAAACAGTTGCACCAGAAATAAGAAGTTCGCCAGGCTGCTCTGGCTCTAGTATTTCCTCATTAGTCTCAACACTAACTAATTTTGTTTTTACCAACCTTGAAACTGGATTGCTCCAATTAAGTCCATCTGCTCCAAAACGAGGGAAATATTTCGCTCTTAAGTTTGGGTCCTCAATTTCATTTCGAGCACTGAGCAACGTTGCCCCCTCATTAGATCCAAAAATATTTTGAACTGTTAGATCATATTTATTTTGAAAGGTTTCAACCATCCACTCTGAGAGCGGCGCCCCTCCACATCCTATGCATCTCAAGCTGCTCAAATTCTGTTGATCAAGGATGGCTGGATTATTAAGTAGCATATTCATGATTGCAGGAGGTGCAATTGTGTATTTAATGTTCTCGCTAGAAATTTGAGTCAGGAAAACATTGAGATCAAAAGGATGATGTTGAACAAGCTTTCCCTTGGATAGTAACCAGTTAAACAAGAATCCTCCGATGCTTGCCATATTAATCATTGGAAAAGGATTGAGTAATGTATCACCCTGCTCAGTTTCTGATACAAATGCAGCAGCTTTAGCCATTGGCAACCAAAGGTTGTGACTGCGCGGAACACCTTTTGGAGTACCAGTAGTTCCTGAAGTCCAGCAAATGGTAAAAATATCATCTGCTGTGATGGGGTTATCCTTTGCATACAATTGCTGACTTTCGATGAGTTCGCTTGAAGGATTTGATGTATTTAGATCAACAAAACCATCGACTGCGCCTAATGAAAATTTAATTTCATCTTTAGTAAATAACGAAGAAAATTGCTTGGCGTGAGCCTTATCGCTGAATTTTGAAATGCTAACAAAGGCGCTTGGATTGGTCTCATTGATAATGCTAGTAATCTCAAATGCACCATATTGCATTGGAATCGGAGAGCAAACTATTCCAAGTTTTGATAGTGCTAGATAGACTATTGGTAGTTCTACAACATTTGGTAATTGTATGATGGCAATATCGTCCTTTCTGAGCCCCTGCTCATAAAAAATAGTTGCATATCTCTCAACAGTTACATTGATCTCATTAAAAGATAGCCTCTTTGGAGCATCACCTGTAATTGTTTTGCGATTTTCTGGGTCAACAAGGGCTTCTTGATCGCCGCATAAAACTATAGCCTCTTGAAATAAAGAATATAATGTATCTTCACCCCACCATCCTTTATTTATATAATCTTCAATTCTATCTTTGTTAGTAAGTATCATGCATATCTTGTTTTTTACATTAAATAATTCATTTTAACTTACTATAATAATTATCTAGTCTCCAGAATTTTAACTTTTCAGCAAAAATAATTTGAAAAGAAGTGTCATTAATAAATTAAGATGAAATTAAGCTCATTTCTTTAATAGCTAAATCCACTTCAAAATCTCTTCCAAATCCGGCTATGCTAAGGTCTCTAATATTCTTTGCTTTCATTGATGCTGCAGAAAATCCAGAGCTTCTTTTGAGATCTTTAAAAAATATTTCATACTCTTGCCATTGGTCTGAAACATCAAATGACTGACTGAAATATGACCAGGGTGGAATTTTTAAACCTCTAAGAGTGACATGAATTTCATAGGTTTCATTATTTCCCTTAGCTTTAAATCTAATGCCTTTGAAATCATTGCTATTAATATCAATTCTATTTGACAATCTTACAAACCCGCCATTGTTATCAGTGGAAACATTTCCGTTCATTATAAAAACGCCGTCTGAGTGTTTTATAGTCAATTCAGACACTCCGCCCATAACCTGATCAGTTACTCCGCTCCAGTTACCTGGATCATTAAGAGACTTGGCAAATGAATTAATAGATAAAAATATAAAGAAAATAATGCGTAGTTTCATACTTGATTCTTGAAAAGACTTTTAATTCTTAGATTAAATTATATAATCAAAAAATTAAAGTGGGCCCTCAAAATTTATACCTACTTTACTTAACCTTGAAATTAATGGGTTGCCCAGGCCTGAGGCACTTGTTAGAACTCCTCCATATTCTTTTCCACCTGGAAGAGCATCTTCATCTTCAATTAAACAAAGTGCGCATTCAGAAACTAGTTTGGAGGTAACTTTATAACCAGGGTCTCCTTTACCATTCATATTGAATACCGACTTAGTTCCATCATCTGTTTCAACTATATATTTGCAATCAAACCATCCATTCTCTTGAACACTTTCTGATGGCCCTTCTCCAGGCTTGGGCAAAAAAGGTTTCACCAATCTTTTTAGCGGTGATAGAAGAACTAAAACAGATAGACCTGTCAGAATTAGTGATTTGGCGGCACTGAACCAGCTCTTGTGAAAGGCATGCTCTTGATAGGTAAAATTAGATCCATAAGATTCCTGCCTTAATGCAAGTAAGGCTTCTGTTCTTCTTACAACTCTTGTGTTTGCGGTGGCCATAATAAAAGGTCCTGACCATGCCCTAATTTCTGGTTTTTTTGCAATGCCCACCCTGTCACTGCTAAGTTGCTTTTGCTCATCAGAATAAGAGTCTTTTGGATTAAGCAAAAATGGATCTGTAAGATCATCGCCAAGATCTAATTCTCCCATAGAGAACATTGTCTCAAGGGTTCCTCCCGATGCCCCTCCCTTATATGAATGAAATGATTCTATTCTTTTAATTGGTTTTGCAAGGGTTTTAGCTGAGAAAAAAGTTCCTAAATCAGATGGTATTGAGTCAAATCCACATGACGGAATGATCCTAATTCCTTTGGCTGATGCCTCTGCATGATGCTTTCCTATTAAACCCTTCACCCAAAAGTTTTCACCTGTAATGTCTACATAATGAGCATGATTCTTGATGCATGATGCTACCAATTTAGATCCATATCTATGAAAAGGTCCCGTTGTAGACAAGATTACTCTTGCTCTTGAGGTTATGTTATCTAGGGCGCTTTCATCATCTGAATCAGCTATCAAAATTTCTACTTTTGTTTGATTATCTTCAGCAACTCCCCGCAGTTTTGTTAAGTTTCTTCCTGCTATTGCCCACTTCACCGTTGTGTTTAATGATTGAAAATATTTAACACAAAGGTTTCCAGTAAACCCAGTGGCCCCATAAATAATAATGTCTATATCTTTATGCATATTTAAAAATTATTGAGTTATTTATTAGCAGATAATAAAGTGAATAACGTTTGGAGTAAATTATGAAAATACTTGCAATAGGTGGTTGTGGAAGCATGGGTCGTTATGCCATGAGAGCAGTCCAAAACTTTAGCTCTGTTGATCAAATTATCATCGCCGATATTAATAAAGAAAGTGCTGATTTTTTTGCGGCAAGTTTAAATCAAAAAGTTTCTTCAATTCAACTTGATATCAATGATGCTGGTGCACTAAAACAAGCCATGGAAGATATCAATATTGTTGTAAATACATGTGGTCCTTATTTTAAGTTTGCTACCCCTATTCTGAAAGCTGCCATTTCTTCAGGCTGTAACTACATAGATATTTGTGATGATTGGGAGCCTACCATCGATATGATGAAGCTTGATGCTAAAGCCAAATCAGCCGGTGTGTCTGCAACTATTGGACTTGGTGCAAGCCCTGGACTAACAAATTTAATGGCGCTAATTGCGATACGTGAACTAGATGAAGTGACAACAGTCTATACAGGCTGGGACATTGGTGGGACCTCGCTAGATGAAAATGCTATGCAACAATCTGAAAATGCAGCGATGATGCATGGAGTTGAGCAAATGACTGGGCAAGTCAAAGTATTCCAAAATGGAGCTTTTAAAATGGTCAAACCTCTTCAGAAAATCAACGTCAACTATCCAGGATTAACTAATTTTTATGGAAATATATTTGGCCATCCTGAAGCAGTAACTTTTCCACATTATTTTCCAAAACTTAAAGACTCAATCAATCTTGCCCATGGGGGTCATGCTGACTTTCTTATCCTTAAATCTATAATGGGTTTAGTAAACTTAAGATTACTAAGCAAGCTAAGAGCGGCTAATTTATTTTCTTTGCTAGAAAGCAAGCAATCTACTCAAAAGAGAACTAAAGGCGTTGATTATCCTCCGGCCATGTATGGTTTTGCTCGTGGTGTCAAAAATGAAATGCCAGCAAATGTAGGGGTTTGCATACCAAGCCATACTGAAGACCCAGATATGAATGAGCAAATTAAAAATATAGGCATGGGAGAAATTACTGGCATCCCATTGGCTTGTGGCATTAAGATGCTAGCCGAAGGTCGCATAAATCAGGCTGGGGTATTGGCACCTGAAGCTGGTCACATAGAGCCTAATAGCTTTATAAGTGAAGTTTTTGAAGAAATATCAAAGGTATTAGGATTGCCAAGCGGCAGTCTTAGCGACTCGATACAGATTACCCGTTCTTGGTAATTCTTTGGGTCAAGTATTGCACCAACTTAAACCAAAAATTTGTTAGGATTGCTATAAAATAAATAGGACTTCGTATGAAAGACAAATTAAATTTCTATATAAACGGTAAATGGGTTGAATCAGAATCAAATGAAAAAATTGAGATTATCAATCCAGCAAATGAAGAGCTCATAGGGCATGTTGCTTCTGGAACAAAAGATGACATAGATCGAGCAGTATCAGCGGCATCTGATGCTTTTAAAACCTATCAATTTACAACTAAGGAAGAACGAATTGAGATCTTAAATAATATTACTACTGAATACGAAAATCGGTACGATGATTTAGTTCAAGTTATAACAGAAGAAATGGGTGCTCCCACCTGGCTTTCACAGAAAGCTCAAGCATCAACAGGAATTAAAAATTTACATGAAACTTTGGATGCTCTAAAAGAATATGAATTTGAAAAAAAAGAAGGTGATTACACATTAATAAGAGAGCCTATTGGTGTAATAGGCATGATCACGCCATGGAATTGGCCCATGAATCAAATTACTACCAAGGCATCAGCTGCTCTTGCAGCAGGATGTTCAATGGTGTTAAAACCTAGTGAAATTTCTCCATATTGTGCACTCCTGCTTGCCGAGATATTTGATAAAGCTGGAGTACCAGCAGGTGTGTTTAATGTGGTGAATGGATACGGTCCGATTGTAGGAGCTGCCTTATCAGACCATCCAGATGTTGCCATGATGTCTTTTACAGGATCAACTGAAGCCGGAATTGCAGTGGCTCAAGCATCTGCCGTTTCAGTAAAAAGAGTGCATCAAGAGCTTGGGGGAAAATCTTCAAATATTATTCTGGATGATGTTGCTGATCTAGAAAAATCTGTGAAGGGCGGTGCCGGGCATTGCTTCCTAAACTCAGGACAGTCATGTAATGCACCAACAAAAATGTTGGTTTCTGAGAAAAATTATGAGAAAGCTGTTGAAGTTGCTGCTCAAACTGCAAATAGTACAACTGTTGGTGATCCGCGGGGAGAATTTAGAATTGGGCCTATTGCGAACAAACCTCAATATGAAAAGATCCTTAGAATGATCAAAATAGGTATTGAGGAAGGTGCAACTTTGGTTGCTGGAGGTGTTGAAAAGCCAGAGGGTTATGAGAAAGGTTATTACGTAAAACCAACCGTGTTCGCAAATGTTACTAATGACATGACCATTGCAAGAGAAGAAATTTTTGGTCCAGTCTTATCAATTCTAAAATATGATTCAGAAGAGCAAGCGATTGAGATGGCCAA
>Ga0208410_1001691_pt1 | contig 11118 bp, 10 predicted proteins | sample ETN02SmetaG_3_FD_185787 | JGI IMG/M metagenome (GOLD analysis project Ga0208410, IMG submission 185787) | Marine microbial and viral communities from oxygen minimum zone, Eastern Pacific Ocean - ETNP2014F10-02SV257 (SPAdes) (version 2) | ecosystem: Environmental > Aquatic > Marine > Oceanic ... | reverse complement strand
AAGTAACTGAAGTTCATAATAAAGACAAAACAATCTTTCGTTTTGTTTATAAACCAGTTAAAGGTGGTATGTCACAGACCACTTTAAACTCTTCTATCACAGAATTGTATCCATGCATAGCATTTAAGAAAAATATAAGAGTTACTTCAGTATCAAAAACAAATATTAGAAAGTTCCATCAACAGATACAGAAGGCATGTACTAAAGATTTAGTAGGAAGTGTGTTTGTTGATCAAAAAGATTTTGAAGCAGGTAAAAGTTTTATTGATAATGCTGAGAATGGTAAGTTTGAGGAGAAAATTAAGAATGCAATTAATATATTGAGATGGGTTCAAGGAGTAAATCGTAAGCATAAAATTGAGAGGATTTGTTGGGGTTATCGTAAGAAACCTGGTAACGTTATGAATAATCATCCTGGAGATATATTTCTACAGTTTAAAAATAAAGAATGGTTAGGTGTATCACTTAAAGCAGGTGGTGAGAAGACAGATGAACCAAAACTTAACACCTATGTCAAACCTATCTTTGAATACTTTGGTAAGCTCAACGACTATGAGAAGATAAAGGATAAACTATGGCCTCAGTATATGGAAATAGAGGGCATAGAAGAAGTGGATAAGAGGAAGTGGGGTAAGAATGACTTAGCATTAAAAACATATGCGTTTGAGAAGTCAAGTAAAGAAAATGAGACCAAGTATAATGAATTGTATGATAAGAATCTAGGAATTATTAAAGAAGAATTGATTAATCTTATAGGTAAGAAAGCCAATTTTTCGAGAGCAAAGGACTGGATTAGGGAGAAGGTAGCACAACAGCAGCAGGATGTACCACTGGTTATTGTAAAAGCAACTGCAGCTACAGCAAAAAGGGATAAGGCAAGTGACCTTCTTATTGAAGCAGTTGCTGCTGTTAAAAAAATTACTGCACAAGTAGGAACAAAGGGTGGTAAACAAGCATTTGAAGTTAAATTATTTGATGGTACTAAAGTCCAGATGAACTTCACCACTCGTACCAATAAGGTTGGAGCGAATCATAAGATGGGGCAGTTCACTAACCTTGCAGTGAAGTTTAACAAGGTTATCCAGATATAAAACTGGCACAGTGAAGGTTTAAATTAACGGTCAGACCTGCTATAATATAGGTATAGACAGGGATTTTATGCCAAACAAACACCTAGAGCACCCAGAAGATACTATCTTTGAAGGTCGTAGGAAGGCACTATCTGCTATACGCACCCTAATTTCTGCTGATGCTTTCAGTGTCAAGTGGGATGGTGCTCCTGCTGTCGTGTTTGGGACTAACCCTGACAACGGACAGTTCTTTGTAGGTACTAAGAGTGTCTTTAACAAAAAGAAAATCAAAATCAATTACTCCTTTGAGGATATTGACAAGAACCATAAAGGGGATCTTGCTAATATTCTTAGGTTATGTCTTCGTTATCTCCCTCGTATCGATACTATTGTCCAAGCTGATTTTATCGGGGTCGGCCCAGGCAGTGTTTATCGTCCTAATACTATTGAGTATAAGTTTCCCAATCAAATTACTCAGCAAATTATTCTAGCACCACACACCAGTTATGTTTCGATTCATCCAGATAGTAGGAGTCACTTCGGGGTTAATCTTGTTAGTACACAGGATTGTTACTTCATAGACACTACTAGAGCACAAGTTAAGGACAACTGGATAAACCTTAAGTGGTTATCTATCCTTAAAGACCTTATGTTTGCTGGTAAAGCAAACAAAAAGACCTTAGCAGAGGTCAGAAAGCATGTAAATTCTGCTATAAGATGCGGAGATAAACTAGATGCCTCCGCACTTTTTGAAAGCTACGTTGAAAAGTTTGATAAATACCAGTGTGGAGTCAACTTAAATACTTTTAAAGTATGGGTTAACATCACCAAATTGAAACTCCGTCTATTGAATAATATTGAGACTACAGATAATGTTAAGTGCTTCATCGATGGTACACCAACCGACCATGAAGGCTTTGTGACTTTAACTGATGACCCTTATAAGATTGTTGACAGAGAAACATTTAGTAAAGCTAACTTCAACCTAGATAAAAATTGGACGCATGAAAAAGTTTAGTGCTTTTCTATCAGAAGCAGAGAGGTCTATGGCCTCAAAGGAGGCTCAAACACTTAGACTTACCCATGTAGGGTATGGTAAGTATGCTAATGAGCAAGGGCAAGTTACTCATATGAGTAAGGATGGCCAACTTGTTAAGCTGACACCTCAACAACAGAATGCACAACAAATATCGGGGGTAGAAGATGACGAAGGAGGAAATCAAGAGACGGGCGGTGAAGGTTCAATTGCTATTACATTTGGAAGATTCAATCCACCTACTGTTGGACACGAAAAACTACTTGACAGGGTGTCAAGAGAAGCCCAAGGTGGTGATTATAGGGTTTATGTAAGTCAGTCAGAGGATCCTCAGAAGAATCCATTGTCACCACAAGAGAAGGTGAATTGGATGTCTAAGTCTTACCCAGACCATAAGGATGCCATCATATCTGACGAGCAAATGAGGACTATATTTGATGTCCTTAAGGCATTGAATGAAGAAGGGTATGCAGAAGTTAAGATGGTTGTAGGTGGTGATAGAGTTAGTGAGTTTAATTCTCTAGCACAGAAATACAACGGTCAGTTATACGAGTTTGAAAATATTTTAGTAACATCTGCTGGTGACAGAGACCCAGATGGTGATGGACTAGAAGCAATGTCAGCATCTAAGATGAGACAAGCATGTGCTGACGATGACTTCAAGACATTTGAAGCAGGTACTACTGATTCTCTAGGACAGAAGGAGAAGTTGGGTATGTATAGAGCAGTTAGGTCTGCAATGAAGTTAGAATCTGTTGGAGATTTTAATGATGCTTCATATAATCTATTTGAAATTGCTCCTAAGTTAGACCCACAAGGACTTAGAGAAGCATACGTACAGAAACAGATATTTAATGTGGGAACTATAGTAGAGAATGTTAACACAGGTGTACTTGGTAAAGTTGTAAGTAGAGGAAGCAACTACCTTATCTACATCGATGAAAATGATACCATCTTTAGAGGTTGGTTAAAGGATTTGGTGGAAGTTGATTACAGTAATCCTTCTGCTAGAGAGTTTGGAACTGATAGTCTTGCTACCTATGTCAAGAAATTAACTCCAGGCGAATTTGTTAAGAAGATAAATAAAAGTAAGAAAGCAACATTGGTGCAATGAACCTACGAGAATTACCTGACTTGTCTGATGCCTATAAACAGGTTCTAGACTTAGAAGAAAAGAAAAAATCCAAAGAGCCTCGCTGGCAGGATGATGACTGCGATGGTAAATGGTATGAGAAAAGTGATGTCGATGGTAAGACCTCTAAGAGGGAGAAGAAAGCCAAGGAGATGGCATACAAAGCTGAAGGGAATCAAAGAAATCCTGAAGGAAGTATAAAGGATAGGTTTAAATCTAAACAAACAGATCCTTCTAAGGATGGGTTCACTGGTATAGGTGATTCAATTGCAGATATTATGAAACAGAATGCTGCAATGAAAAAGAAGGCTAAGAAAGAAGAGGTAGACCTTGAAGAAGCAGAAAGAACTAAGGCTAGTAGATTAGAGAGAAAGAGAAAACTCTATGATAAAACAGCCAAGAAGGCAATGCGAGATGCAATGGAAACTGGTGAAGCATCTGGTCACAATAGATTTAGGATGAGTAGTATCAATACAGAGTATGAAAAATTGAGAGATAGAAAGGAAGAATTTGAATATGATTTAACAGAGGAGTGGATTGATGGTGGTGCAGAAGTATCTGGTGAGTACTTCTTCTCTGAAGGATTGAATGAAGATGGTTTAGAGATTGTAATGGAAGAGGTAGGTCTCGAAGATTTCATTGAGTTTGTTACTGACCCTATAGAAGAATTGAATGAAGTTAGGTCAGCAAGAAAGGCTAAGTCAAATGCACCATCCTATGAGAAGGTAAAGGCTGCTGTTGATAAGGCAGATGCTGCTAAGAAAGCTTCTAAGAAGGGTGAATACTCTGCTGCATACAAGAAGAAGGAGACTGACGTTACTGACTATGGTGACAAGAAGCCTGCTGCTAAGACTAAATCTAATACACGTTTAACAGCAACAGTTAAACCTGGTAAGAAAGCAAAACCTGAGAAGAAAGCAGCAACTAAAGCAAAGGTTGAGAAGGCAGTAGCAAAAGCAAAGAAAACACAACCACCAAAACCTGCTAGTAAGCCAGGTATAATTGGTAAAATTAAATCAGCAGTTAAAGCAGGAGTTGATCGTCATAATAAAGCAAGAGCAAAAGGAAGAGAACCAGAAAAGAGAGTTAAGGAATTCGCTAAAGGATTTAAGAGTGGAGTTAAAGACACTGTTAAGTTTGCTGGTAAGGTGAAGAAGGCAGTTTCTGAGGACGTTGAATACCTTGACCTAACTGAATGGTTATCTCATTGTATTGATGAGCTAGCAGAAGATGAAACTATTGATGAAGTATCGGATGAAGATTTAGTAATCCTATTTGAAGAAGCAATCACTGACCTCACTGAGGATCCAGATGAATTGAATGAGATGCTTGTTACTATTGATAGTATGCAGTTGGATGAGCTTGTAGGTAGTGCGATTGGTCTAGCAGCTAAGGGTGCTCAAGTTGTAGGTAAGGCTGCTAAACAAGCAGCACGCTCTAAGAGATTGAAGGGAGCAGCAAAGACAGCAGGTCAAAAAGTTAGGGCTGGTTTACAGAAAGCAGGTGCAGCAGTTAAGTCTGGTGCTCAGAAAGCAGGTGCAGCAGTTAAGAAACATGGACCTGGTGTTGCTGCTAAAGCAAAAGCTGGTGCTAAGTCAGCAGCAAAAGGTGCAGTTAAGGGTGCTGGTTATGCATCTGGACTTGCTCAACGTGCAGCATCATCAGCTAAGAAGGAATGGAAAGCTGGTAGAGAGCGTGGTTTGAAGAAGGGTGGTAGTTCATCATCATCTTCATCATCTTCCTCTTCATCATCACCAGCAACAAAATCAAAATCATCTTCATCATCTAGTGATGGTACAGGTGGTAAGTTAGATAAGGTGCTCAGTCAAGTTAGAGGAGCAAGAGGTGGTACTAAGGGTTCATCCTCATCCTCATCAGGTGGTAGTAAAAGTTTGAAGCAACATAATGCAACTAGAACAGATAGGGGAGATCAAAAAGAATATGAAAGAGCAAAGGCAGGGGTGACCCCTGCTGAAAGAAGGGCAGCTGCTGCTAAGTCATCATCTGGTGAAACACGTAAGGCAGTTGGAAATGCAGCTAAGGCTGTTGGTAAGAAGACTGGTGAGCTTGCTAAGGCAGGTGCTAAGAAGGCTGGTGTTGCTGCTAAAGCAGGTGCTAAGAAAGTAGGTAGTGCTGCTAAGAAAGTAGGTGGTCTACTTAAGAAGGCAGTTAAGAAGGGCGTTGGTAAGACTTCCAGATTAATTTCTAAAGGAAGTGATAAACTTGCTAAGAGATTAGGTGAAGACTTTGATCGTATAGATAATCTTATAGAATCTGGACTCTTCGAGATGCATGAAATAGAAAACATCATCGTTAACGAAGCCACTTATGGTGGAGAGAAGAAGAAGGAATCTAAGAAGGCAACACCAGAATCTGGTACTGGAAAGTACTACGTGCAAGGTAAGCCAACTGCACAACAACTTGCTAATAGAGCAAAGCGTGAGAAGATTAAGAAGCTAACCAACCAAGGTAAGCATAAAGAAGCTAGTGCCTTACACAATGAGGCTACTGGACTTCCACCTGAAACAAACTGGAAACGTTTTATCAGGAGGGAAGATGCTTAGTTTTCAAGAGCTTGCTGAAGCAAAGAAAAAAACCTCCATTAGTATTAATCCCAAGAAGGATAAGCTAATGGAGATAGACAAAACCAACCAGGAGGACACTGCGTATGAAGGTCAAGAAGAAGTCTGTGAAAAAAGCAATCAAGAAAATGAATCTTCGATCTTAACTTTCAATGATTATCTGAATGAAAAAACCAGGTACGCTAAAGAAACTGGAAAGAATTTAAAATCGGGTAGAAAAGAACCCAAAGGTGGAAGTGCCAAAGGAGACAAGGCATATCAATTTGTGCTCGCTAAGATAAAAAGAGAGCATGGTGCTGGTGCAATAGCAGGTGGTAACCAAAAGAAGAAAGAGAAAGGTAAAAAGGATACCACTGGGACTGGCAAGTACCTTGATAAGCAAAAGTCTAAGAAAGATTACGCTGCCAAAGCAAAGAAAGCAGGATTCAAATCCACTCAAGATTATACCAATACAATGGCAAGGTATGGTGGAGAAAAGAATTACAAGGCAGGTAAAGGACTAGGCACTTAACGCAGTCACCTCCAGTATCTACTGGAGTTATGTTAAGAAAAATTTTTAAAAGATTCTTTAGGAAACTAAAGAAGGTTAGACCTATTGGATATGATAGACCCTCATACCAAAAGGAGTTATCTCCTGGTGAGGTGAGATATTACGATAAGCGAAGAAAGAAGTGGCGATCGAATAAATGATATATAGATGTACCACTTAGGTAAATAATTATGGTTAACTTTTTAATGCCCATCGCTATCAGCATAATCAATAAGGCAGTTGATAGAATCCCTGAAGACCTTGACTCTGTAATAAAGGACTTCCTTATCAAGTTGCTGAAGAAAGCAGCAGCTAAAACAGGTAATAAAGTAGACGATCAGTTAGTAGATGCCCTACAGAAGGCATTGCTAGAAGGTTAAGTTTATAAATACTCATACAGAATAAATTTCGGAGATATTTTACCATGCCATTATGGGGAAAAACCGCAGCTTCGGCCACTAACAAGCCCAAATGGCTGCCAGAAGACGAGAATTCAGACTACAATAAGGCAACTGTCTATGCTAGTACAGCAGGATGGGTTGTAGCACCTGGCACTGCCAACAGTGGTAGTGATAATGTTAACGCACAACCAGAAGTACTTGCTTGTATTGGTGGTCTGTCAACAACTCTTGCTGCACCTACTGTAACTAAGATTCGTATCGTACAATCTTCTATTGCAGCTGGTAGTAGGACAATTACTGCTGAGATTACATGGGATGAGAAGGTAACAGTTGCTGGAACACCTCAAGTTGTAATCGCTAACGGTAACCAAGGATCTGGAAGTGGTCGTGGACCTCACACCCTTTCCTATACTGCAACTGGTTCAACTGCAAACAGGAAGCGTTTCACAGTAGCATCTCAAACTGTTGCTGAGGATGACGTATTGACACTAGGTGGAAGTAACATTGCACTTAACAGTGGCACAATTACTGACACAGCAGACGGTTCAACAGCAGCATCACTGGTACTCAGTGGTTTAACAGCAGTTACATTAACAGTCGTAGCATAATATAAATGATTTTTAACGAATTGAATGAGGACAACTTCATTCTCTTCGCCATGAAGCATTATGAGAATCCTCACTGCAGTACGCGTGAGGATTTTGATGAAGATATGAAACGCTTCAAATACTTGAAGCGACTCTTCAAACGATACTATAAGGATAATAAGTTGAGGACTCATCTTATTATCAACCATCTTATCATTCTTTATAATGTCTTTGGTGAAGCAGCAACACCTATGTTGTTCTACAAACTTGAAAGAGAATACTGGTGTATGATTAAAACATTTCTAATGTTTTTAAATAAATACCCTGTAGGTATGCTTCCTGAATTGGAAGTAGACGAAGACATCCAAGATGAACTCGACAAGATATGAAAGAAGAAATGATGACAACTGGATTTACAGGAGGGGACACAGCAACTGGTCCTACTGCTGGATATGATCCTGTCTTAAAGATGCGTGCCAAGATGAAAGACTTGAAAGGTCTTGTCGCTCCTGGTAATAAGTTGAGTACCAGTAATAAGAAGAAGGTAAAGTCTGAGGATTATCAATACGAGGCAAAGGTAGATAAGAAGATACCTGATTACAAGAGAGCAACAGCAAGAGACAAGAGATATGGTAACCCACATGGATCACATGAATTAGGTGGTGGTATTAGAAAGGATAGAAGAGCAGACCATGAGGCAAAGAGGGGTGTAAAGAAAGAAGATTGGAAACCAGAGATAGAACATAGTAAACTGGGTGATGCTGTTAAGAAAAAGAGAGAGAAGAAGAGGAAGGAAGCAGAGTCTAGTCTGCCACCTCATCTTAGATTAGATGTGATGAAGAAAGCATTTGCTCATACTAATGAGGCAATCGCACCAAGTCCTCAAGAAATACAGGTGCATAAAAAGATGTCAATGCTTCAGCAGAAGCTTGCTCAACTCAGAAAGAAGACAGTTCAGCAAGCAGGTAAGATGAAGTCTGCTGAAACAGAAACGACAGTAGAAAATTATAAGTACGTGTCAGAGAAAAAAAAAACTAAGACTCGGATAAATCTTAAACCTACTACTAAGGATACTAAGGGTGATGGTGCATTTGTTAACAAGTATAATCCTAGATACCTATCCTATACTGAAGAGGTAAATGATCCTCAAAGACCATCTCATGCTGCACCCTGCAAACTATTTCAATACAAAGTAAGTCTCCCTGAAGTGGGTGAGACTATTGTGTATGCAAACTCACCAGCAGAATTGATGATTAAACTTCGTCTGCTAGTTAACCCTCGTCTGAGGACTGGTATCAAGATTGATAGGATACTTCCTTATGACGCATATAAATTCTATACTGATAAGAGAGCGAAGGCATTAAGAAGGAAGTAGATGGACGTTAACACCGCTATTCTAGAACGCCTGGAAAAGGTGGTCGAAACGCTTCAGGAAAATTCCATGAAGATGGGTCAACTTCTTGCTGTTCACAATGAGAAACTTGATAAGCAGGATAGAATTGATGCTGTATTGTTTGAGAAGGTGGAGTCAGTTCATCGTGAAGTAAACCGTAGAGCAGAGGAGATTAAGAAAGGTTGTGAAAGAGATATACGAAAGGTTGATGACCGCCTACAGGTCATGGAGAAGAAGATGTGGACTATTTGTGGTGCTCTTGCTGTTATATCTTTCATCGTTAGTCCAGTCGGACAATCGGTCATAAGAAACTTGACAGACTCACCACAACCTAGTATGATAAGGACTGATATAATGTAAGGTCGATTGATTGATTTGATGTATGCTAATCTAGTCTCTTCGAGATTAGAGAAGTTTAAACAGGTCAGGAAAGGAGTGTACACCTTCAGGTGTCCCTACTGTGGTGATTCACAGAAGTATAAGAACAAGACACGAGGTTACTTCTTCTCTATGAAGAGTGGTCTCGTTTTTAAATGCCATAACTGTGGTGTTGGTAGGTCTTTTGGTAACTTCTTAAAGGACAATGCTAATGACATATATGATGAGTATGTTATAGAAAGATACAAGTCAGGACTGACTGGTAAGGGACGTAATGTTGCTGACCCTGAGTTTAATTTTGAAGCTCCTAAGTTTGTCAAGAAAGACACATCTATACCAAGTATTAAACAACTAAATACATTGCATCCAGCCAAGAAATACCTTCTTGATAGAGGTATTCCTGAAGAGAAATTGGGTGACCTTTACTATGCTGAAGACTTCTGTGCATGGACTAATGAGCAGAAGCCAACCTTCACTGATATTAGGAAAGATCATCCACGAATAATAATTCCACTTATCGATACTAATGGTGAGTGGTTTGGTTTTCAAGGTAGGGCTTTAAACCCGAAAGATAAACTCAGATACATAACTGTTATGTTAGATGAGTCGAAACCAAAAGTTTACGGTCTTAATAAAATAAATGTTAACCAAACTATCTACATCACTGAAGGCCCTTTCGATTCCTTCTTCATTAAAAACTCTGTTGCGATGTGCGGTGCCGATGTTAATCTTCGGACGTATAATTGGAGCGATTGTGTTTATGTTTATGATAACGAACCTCGCAACACCGAAATCATCAACCGAATCTCCAACGCAATTGACAGAGGAGACAAGGTTGTAATATGGCCACATGTTCCTGAAAAGGACATCAATGATATGTTCCTGGCTGGACATAACGTTAAGTCTTTGATAGAATTAAACACGTATCAAGGACTAGAAGCAAAAGTTAAATTATCCGAATGGAAAAAGGTATGACAAACGGTACGGACATTAAAGTAATTAAGAGAGACGGTTCTGCTGAACCTCTTAACCTTGAGAAAGTACATAAGATGGTAGAGTTTGCTTGCGAAGGACTCGCAGGTGTCTCTGCATCACAAATAGAAATGAATAGTGGACTACAATTCTTTGATGGAATTAAGTCTGCTGATATCCAGGAGATTCTTATTAGGTCTGCTAATGATTTAATCTCTTTGGACAATCCTAACTACCAGTTTGTTGCTGCTAGATTACTATTGTTTGCTCTGAAGAGACAAGTATATAAAGACCACCCTGATAACCATCCTGTATTGTTAGAGCATGTTAAGAGATGTGTATCAAAAGGTGTATATGATGGTAGTATAATAGACAAATACACTGAGGAAGAATGGGAAGAGTTAAATAAGTTTATAGATTATCAACGAGACTATAACTTCACCTACGCTGGTATGCGTCAGGTCGTTGATAAGTATCTGGTGCAAGACAGAAGCACAGGTGAGGTGTTTGAGACACCGCAGTACATGTATATCATGATAGCTGCTACACTCTTCCAAGACGACGACAAATTTTACAGACTCGATTATGTCAGAAAATACTACAACGCAATCTCCAAACAGAGAATCAACATCCCAACACCCATCATGGCAGGAGTTAGAACCCCCATTCGCCAGTTTGCAAGTTGTGTTTTGGTTGATCTTGATGACACCCTCGATAGTATCTTTAGCAGTGATATGGCTATTGGCAAGTATGTCGCTCAGAGGGCAGGTATTGGTATCAACGCGGGTCGCATCAGGGGTATCAACAGCAAAATCAGGGGTGGAGAAGTTCAACACACAGGTGTTATTCCCTTCCTTAAAAAACTTGAGTCAACTGTCAGATGCTGTACTCAAAACGGCATCAGAGGAGGGTCAGCTACTGTCCACTTTCCTATCTGGCATCAGGAAATCGAAGACATCCTCGTCCTCAAAAACAACAAAGGAACAGAAGACAACAGAGTCAGAAAACTCGACTACAGCATCCAGTTAAGTAAGTTAT
>Ga0208410_1001690_pt1 | contig 11119 bp, 8 predicted proteins | sample ETN02SmetaG_3_FD_185787 | JGI IMG/M metagenome (GOLD analysis project Ga0208410, IMG submission 185787) | Marine microbial and viral communities from oxygen minimum zone, Eastern Pacific Ocean - ETNP2014F10-02SV257 (SPAdes) (version 2) | ecosystem: Environmental > Aquatic > Marine > Oceanic ... | reverse complement strand
TTGGTGCATTGGTATTGCCTGATGTAATGTTTGGCATAATTGATGCATCTACAATTCGTAAATTTTCAATGTCATGAACTTTCAGTTTATCACTAACTACTGAAGTTGTGTCATTCCCCATTTTACAAGTCCCAACTGGGTGAAAGATGGTTTGCACATGTTCACTAGCTGCCTGAATAATTTCTTCATCACTTTGATTATTTATACCTGGTCTGAATTCTTCTGGTTGATATTTTTTAAATGTTTCACTTTCAAAAATAATTTTTCTGACTAATCTTATTCCTTCTGCTGAGACTTGGCGATCATCTTCTGTTGAAAGATAATTCATTTTTATTTTTGGATAAACTCTACTATCCTTAGAAATGATAGATATTTCTCCTCTACTTGTAGGTCTTATATTTGCAACTGTTGGAGTAAAGGCATTAAAATTATGAAGATTAGAGCCTCCTAATCTATCAGTACTAATAGGTTGGACATGAAATTGTAAATTTGGCGTTTCTCTACTTTCATCACTTTTGGCAAAACCACATAATTGACTTGCGCCCATCGTCATTACACCTTTTCTTAAAAAAACAAATTCCATTCCAATCATCATTTTTCCAAAAAAACTATTGATGGTTTTGTTAAGTGTTTTGATATTTTTTACCTTATACACTGGTCGTAACATCAAGTGATCTTGTAGGTTTTTTCCAACACTCGAGTTATGCTGAGTAACAGAGATACCTAATTCTCTTAATTTATTTTCATGTCCAACCCCTGAAGTTTGAAGAATATGTGGAGAGCCTATTGAGCCAGCAGATAAAATAACTTCTTTATTGGCTTTCACCGTAATTAATTCACCATTTTTCCAATAGGAGATACCAACAGCTTTTTTTCCCTCAAAATTTATTTGCTTAACATGTGCTTTTACTTCAACTTTTAAGTTTGATCTTTTTTTAGCAGGATTAAGATAACCTACAGCGGTACTACATCGTAAACCATTTTTTTCTGTTACTTGAAAATAATCACAACCAAAATTATCACCAGTATTAAAATCTTTAATTTTAGGAATACCCATTTCTTCAGCGGCATTTTGAAATTCATCTAAGATATCAAGTTTAATTCTTATATTTGAAACAGACAAAGGACCACCGACTCCATGAAACTCATTTTTTCCTCTCTCTTGATTTTCAGATTTTATAAAGTAGGGGAGGACATCATCCCATCCCCATCCAGTATTCCCTTGTTGGCGCCAAATATCATAATCACGCGATTGACCCCTAATGTATAAAAGTCCATTAATAGAAGAGCTTCCTCCCAAAGTTTTACCTCGGGGATAATTTATTGATCTTCCATTAATTGATTCATCAGGTTCTGTTTTGAAGCACCAATCAGTTTTAGGATTGTGCATAGTTTTATAATAACCAACAGGAATATGAATCCATGGATAAGTATCTTTACCCCCTGCTTCTAAAAGTAGAACAGAGATTTTGGGATTTACAGTCAGTCGATTCGCAAGAACACATCCAGCTGATCCAGCTCCAACAATAACATAGTCAAAATGGTCACTCATTTGTATCTCTAACTCATTGAAATTATTTTTAATAAGTTAATTATTTATTAGTGTTTAATTAAATAACTTCAATAATATAGTCTCTAACTTCAAAATTTTATTTATTTTTTTATTAAATTATAAAATTTTTATTTTTTTATTTAATACATAAATTTAGATTTTTTGAGATAAATTATATCAATAAGCTCTTTGTAAAATGTTTTACGCATGGTAGATCTAAATAAAATTTTCGGGAGGAAATATGAAAAAAATATTAACAGTAGTTTTAGGAACAGTTGTTGTATTAGGATTTATGACTGTATCTGCAAAAGCTAAAACACTTAAGTGTCAAACAGTTTTGAATGCAAAAAGTGATGAAGCAAGACTATTAAAAGAAGAGTTTACTGACAGAGTAACAGAGTTAACTGGCGGATCTTTAAAATTTGAAATAATGCCAGCTGGTACAGTTGTTGGTGGAAAAGAAACACTAGACGCTATTGATAAAGGCTTAATCGACTGTGGTTTTGCTTGGACTCACTATTGGTCAGGTGAACATCCTGCAGCAATGTTGTTTGGATCACCTGTTGCAGGTGGTGGTGTAGGTATCGATAACCTTGCTTTTTTATCTTGGTTTAATGCTGCTGGTGGAAAAGAATTATATGAACAACTTTGGGTTGAAATGGATAGAGACATAAAAGGATTTATGCTTCAACCTGTTGGACCAGAAGCTCTTGGTTGGTTTAAAGAACCAATTAATAGCATGGAAGATTTCAGAAAATATCGTTTTAGAACACCTCCAGGAATACCAGGTCAAACTTATAAAGATATTGGTATTGCTTCAGTAGCAATGGGTGGTGGAGATATTCTTCCTGCTCTTGAAGCTGGCACAATTGATGCGGCAGAATGGTGTTGTCCAAAACCTGATAGTGTATTTGGTTTTCAAAAAGTCTTAAAACACTATTATCTTCAAGGTTTACACCAAGTTGTTGTAAATGCAGATTTTTATATGAACGGTACTACATATGATGGCTTAACCGATCATGAAAAAGCTTCATTACAGGTAGCAGCTGATGCATCATTGATGTTAACTTTGTCTGATAGAATCTATGAAAATGGAAAAGCACTTAGAATGTTAACAGAAGAAGCTGGTGTAATTTTACATGATACACCTACTGATTATTTTTCTGAGTATATGGCAGCAGCTTTAGCAACTTTAAATAAAAATGCTGAAGAAAATGAATTTTTTAATGAAGTTTATACTTCTATGAAAGAATTTGCTGATATTGCTGTTCCTTTCTGGAGTGGGGCTCAAATGTCTAACGCTAAGTTAGGTATGGCTCACGCAGCAACACTTAAATAAATAAAAAATAAATAAAGAGCGGACTAGTTTCCGCTCTTTTATTCCTATAAAACAAAACAATGTCAGACAATATTCAGGATTACGATTTAAAAGATGAGTTAATTGCAGAGAGAAAAGTTGGATATTTTGAAAAACCAACTGATATGTCTGATTTAACTTACAAAATAATTATTAATATAGACAAATTTAGTTTGATGATTGGCAGAATTGTCTCTTGGATTACTGTACCTCTATTTCTTTGTATGGCTTATGAAGTTATAGCAAGAAAGTTTTTTTTAGCCCCGACTTATTGGGCTTATGATATGAGTAGGTTTTTTTATGGAGCCATGTTTATGCTTGGCTCAGGGTATGCTTTATCAAGAGGTGTACATATTAGAGCAGATTTTTTGTATCGTAATTTTAAAGCAAAGACTCAAGGCATTGTTGATTTTTGGTTATATATATTTTTTTATTTTCCAGGGCTTATATTTTTTTTATACATGACAACAATTTTTGTAATTGAGTCAATTCAACGTGGTGAAAAAGGTATGGATACTGCATGGATGCCATATATGTGGCCCATCAAATTGTGTTTGTGGATTGGTATTGTTTTATTGTTAATTCAAGGAATATCTGAATTATTAAAAAGTCATTATGCAATGAAGAAGGGCAAATGGCCAGGTGAGTAATGATAGCTGATTTTATTAGTCCAGAGATATTAGGAATTTTTTTAATAGCTGTTATGCTATTTTCTATATTTGTAGGTTTTCCAATTTCTTTCACTCTAATATTTCTTGGTTTTGTATTTGGGTACTTAGGTTTTGGAAAATTAGTATTTTATTTAATGACATTGCAATTCTCAATGGTCATGACGGAACAAACATTAGCCGCCGTTCCGCTATTTGTTTTTATGGGCATTATGATGGAGCAAGCAGGATTAATGGAAAGATTATTTGCATCAGTTCAAATGATGCTATCCCGAGTTAGAGGCTCACTTTTTTATGCAGTTCTTTTTGTTTCAATAATTTTCGCAGCAGCAACAGGTATAGTTGGAGCATCAGTAACTATACTTGGAATAATGGCTGCTAAATCAATGAATAGATCAGGTTATGATGTTAGATTAGCTGCTGGCACAATTACAGCTGGTGGAACACTTGGTATATTAATTCCTCCAAGTATTATGTTAGTTGTTATGGGTCCGATTATGGAAATACCTGTTACGGATCTTTTTGCAGCAGCGATTATACCGGGAATTATGCTAGCCGTTCTTTATGCGGGATATACAACTATTCGATGTTACTTAGATCCTTCTCTTGGACCTGTAGTTCCAGAGGAAGATAGAGAAAAAGATATGAAAGTTGTCCTATATGAGTTTTTTATGGGACTTGTTCCGCCTGCCTTATTGGTCTTTTCTGCTCTTGGAAGTATTTTATTAGGCTTAGCGACTCCTACAGAAGCAGCTGGATGTGGAGCTCTTGGAGCAATTGTTTTGGCACTTGCTTACAGGAAACTTACATTAGAAAAGTTAAAAGATGGTCTCATTAAAACTTTAGAGATAACAGCTTTAATTATGCTATTAGTTGCGGCTTCAAATTTCTTTGGTGCAGTTTTTGCTCGATTAGGAACTCCAACAATGATTACTGATTTTTTACTTTCGCTTGAAGTTAATCGGTATTTAATTTTATTTATAGTTATGGGAATGATTTTTCTTCTCGGATGGCCATTAGAATGGGTGCCAATAGTTTTAATCGTAGTTCCTATCATATTACCTTTAATTGAAGGGTTAGGGTTTAATCTTATATGGTTTGCAATACTTGTTGCTGTTAATTTACAAACAGCCTGGCTTTCACCGCCCGTAGCCTTATCGGCTTATTTTTTAAAAGGTGTTGTGCCAGAATGGGATTTAAAAGATATCTACATTGGGATGATGCAATTTATGGTTATTCAAGTAATTGGTTTAATTTTAATAGTAATATTTCCACAAATTGCTTTATGGCTTCCTAATTATATTTACGGTAGTTAGTTTTTAGTGAGTTTATTTTTATTAATTATTGGTTTAACCCTCCTTATTTTTGGAGCAGAATTAATTATAAGAGGCTCTGTTAGTTTTGGTAGAAAATTAAAAGTTTCTTTATTTGCTATTGGTGTTGTAATTGTTGCTGGTGGGACTTCTTTACCTGAACTAGCAAGTAGTATTAATGCTGTTTTAATAGATCATGCTGATTTAGCTGTCGGTGCAGTAGTTGGAAGTAATATTGCGAATTTAATTCTTGTAATGGCCGCTACATCTTTTCTAATTCCTATCAGTAACATTAATCAAAATCAAATTAATCAAGCTTGGATTAATATTGGCTTGGCTTTAATTTTAATAACTATGAGTTACTTTTTCTTACCTTTTAATTTTCTATTTGGTATTTTATCCATTGGTCTGTTATTTTTTATAATGTATGTGCAAGTTAAACAAGGCTCACTTGATGTTTCAGATGTAGAGGAAAAGGGAGATTATTCACTTATAATATCAATAATTTTTATTGTAGTAGGGATAGTATTGCTTATTTCTGGATCAGACCTTTTTGTGGAGTCAGCAATTAATATTGCCAATCAATTTAATATTCCAGAAGCTATAATAGGAGTATCGCTGGTTGCTTTTGGAACTTCACTGCCTGAATTAGTAGTCGGGATCTTATCTGCTATCAGACGTAAAGTTGATTTTGCACTTGGTAATGTTTTAGGGTCAAATATCTATAATGTCTTAGGTGTATTAGGTGTCTCTTCTTTTTTTGGAAACTTTACCATACCAGAAGTTATAGGCTCTATTGATTTACTCTTTATGCTATTCGTTACAGTAATGATTTTAGCATTTATGTTTTTCTTAAAAAGAATTGGAAGAACTTACGGTACTATTGGCTTGATTTTGTACTTTGGTTATATCTTTTATATTTATAATTAACTTTCTTTATAGATTTTTTTCTCCCAATACTTTTTTAGCAACTCTAAAACATTCTAACGCCTGAGGTACACCGCAGTAAATTCCAATTACATGAATGATAGCTCTTATTTCTTCTTTAGTGACTCCATTAGTTATTGCTCCTCTACAATGTATTTCCCATTCATGCATTTTACCCAGTGCACCAATCATTGATAAATTCATCATTGAGCGCGTTTTCATATCTATGACTTCGTCTCCCCATCCAAAACCCCAACACCATTCTGTCATTGCTTTCTGAAAAGGAAGTGTGAAATCATCAGCTTGTTCAAGGTTTTTTTCAACGTACTCTTTACCTAATGTTGCTTTTCTTTTTTCTAGTCCTTTTTTAAATAACTCTTCATCCATATAACCTCACTTGAAAGTTGATAACTATCTTACTATAGCAATTTGTAAATTTAGTTAATAGATATTAAGAAATTCAAAATTAAATATTTATTAAAATTCTCAGTGCATCATAAATTGCAGCATGGATATTTCGAGAAGAGACAGCGTCACCAATTCTGAATAGAGAAAAATCATTGTTATTATTTCTAATAATATCTTGCTGTTCACCACTAATAAATTTAGCATAATCAATCTCACCTTGATTTTTTGAATGAGGCACAAGGTCAAAGTACAATTCATCCAACGGTTTGACCCCATAATTAACAAATATTTGATCATATGTTTTGTTGTATTTAAATTTTTCATCATAATCTGAGCCAAACAAACCATTAAGTTTATTTCCCTCTAGTGAAACTCCCAACAATCTTTTAGCAATTGAATAGGTAATATTTTTATTTTGTAAATTTTTTATATAGGGCGTTAAATTCATTCCCATAATTTCTGATGAAATCAATCTATCAGGTGTCATAAATTCAACTTTAGCACCTTCACTAATTGCAATTTCTGCTGATTGCATTGCAGTGTGATCACCTACTTCATCATAAATTAAAATATTTTCTGATAATTTTATATCTCCTGAAATAATGTCCCAACTTGTGTAAACATTTTCTAGTTCAGTTTTAGTTTCAAACAATTCTAGGTTGGGCATCCCTCCCGTAGCAATTATTATCGTATCAGGCTTTTCTTCAAGAATATCTTTTTTTTCTGCTAAAATATTAAAATTAAATTTAACATTTCTTTTTGTGCATTGCTCCATCCTCCAGTCAATAATTCCCATCATATCTTTTCTTCTATCCGACTTTGCACAAAGTCTTACTTGTCCTCCTGGATCAGGTGCTGCTTCAAAAACAATCACTTCGTGACCCCTTTCTGAAGCAATTCTTGCTGACTCAAGACCACCCGGTCCAGCTCCAACAATAGAAATTCTTTTCTTTGTTTTTGATTTAGTAATGATGTTAGGAAATTTTAATTCTCTTCCAGTTGCAGCATTATGAATACATAATGCTTCTTCTCCTTGATAAATCCTATCTAAACAAAAAGTGGCTCCCACACATGGTCTTATGTCATCTTCTCTTTTTTCTTTTATTTTTTGTACTATGTGTGGATCAGCTAAATGACCTCTTGTCATACCAATCATATCAACTAGGCCATTTGAAATAGCATATCTCGCAGTTGCAACATCGGAAATTTTTGATGCATGAAATATAGGTAAGTTTACTTCCTTTTTTATTTCTGCAGCAAATTCTAAATGAGGCGCGCTTCTCATACCTTGTATTGGGATATGTTTAGTTAAAATTGGATCTGTATGTATTCTTCCTCGATTAATATTTAGATAGTCTACCAAGCCTGAGTTTGATAATATTTTTGCTGTCTCTAAACCATCAGATTTTGTAATGCCACCTTCTTCAACTTCATCAAAGACACAACGTATTCCGACAATAAATTCTTTTCCAACTTTTTTTCTAATCTCGGAGAGAACATCAATTGTAAATCGCAATCTGTTTTCAAAATTTCCACCATATTCTGACTCTAATTCATTTGTTAACGGAGACATAAATTGTCCTATTAGATGGCCTTGAGCTTCAAGCTCCACTCCATCCATTCCACCTTCTTTCATTCTCTGTGCAGCATCACCATATTCTTTTATAATTCTCTCAATATCCCAACTTTCTACAATTTTTGGAAAGGCTTTATGTGCTGGTTCACGATGTTTTCCAGATGAAACAGATGGAAGCCAATCTCCTTTACTCCAAGATGTTCTTCTTCCCAGATGTGTCAATTGAATCATTATTTTGCAATCCTGATCATGGATGGCTGTAGTTAATTTCTTGATCCAAGGAACTACTTCATCTTTGTAAACGTGAATATTATCAAAGGAGGGTGGGCTGTCTTTGGATACAACTGCTGATCCTGCAGTCATTGTCATTGCGATTCCTCCTTTAGCTCTCTCTAAATGGTAAGCGATGTATCTATCTTTTGGAAATCCGTCTTCATTGTAAGCTGGCTCATGACTGGTCGTAATAATACGATTTTTTAATTGTAAATGCTTGAGTTGAAAAGATTGCAATAAAGGATCTGACATTTAATATTTTTTATGTAGTAGAAAATTCATTATCAGTTAATGAATTAGCAATCCATTTATTAAAATGATGTGTTGGATTATCCAAGACAGGGGAAAAGTTACCTCCATTATAGGAAGGTGAATTTCTTCCTTCTTGCATTCCTTCAATAATATTTAAATCTTCTGTCTGAATACTATGCCATTGATTAAAATTTTGTTTTCTTAATGATTTAAATGTATCACTAAGAGCTGCTTCTTCCCCAACATAATAAATTTCCATATGCTCTCTTGTAAAATCATGAGCAACAGGCTCTAACCAATAAGCATAATAGTGATCTTTATGAATACCGAGCATCACATTTGGAAATAATGCAACATACTCAGCATGCTCTTCTTTTTCTTTCGACCATCCAGGAAAAGTTGGAAATTTTTCATTATTTTCAAACCTAGGGTTATAAACAAGTGTTCCTTGACCTGCGAAACGATTAGGTAATCCCTCGATATGATAATGATCATCAATTTTTGAATAGGCATTCAAGCCAGGGTGAACAAAAGGCAAGTGATAACTTTCACAATAATTTTCTATTGCAAATTTCCAATTACATTTAGCTTCTAAATTAAAATAGCCATAATCTTCTGCGTGAACAATTAATTTTTGATCTTCTTTGGTCCAAAATGCAGACCACCTGTCTTCAAGAGGTTTTATGTACTCATCAAAGGGTAATTCGTTTTCTGAAATATTAACCATTATTAAATCCAACCAAATGGTTGTTCGTACTTCCTTCAGGCCACTCTTCGATTTATCAAAATCATCATGGTCATGTTTATTAATTCCACCTAAATGAGGTGTAGCAATTAAATTACCTTCAAAATCATATGACCATGAATGATAAGGACATCTTAAAACATTTTTAAGGGAACAAGTTTCTTGAATTAATTTATATCCACGGTGACTACAAACGTTATGAAAAACTCTTACTTGATTTTTTTTATCTCTTATAATTATTAGAGGAATACCTAATAAGTCAAATGGCTTTGTATCTCCTGGATGAGGAACTGAACTTGCTACCCCTATAGTTACCCATTTATCTTCAAAAATTTTTTTACGCTCAATTTTACTATAAGGTCCATTTAAATAACATTCATTAGGTAATCCGTGAGCACTTTCAATTGATTCATTAACACTATTCAGCTTTTCTTTATCAATTATTTTATAAATTTCTTTTTCCATAAAAATCTATAAAAACACTAATTTAGGTTCTATAAAAGTCAAATTAAAATGATTGAGAAAAATAATTTGTTGCTTAAGGTTTGTAATATCGCAATAAAAGCAGGAGAAGAAATTCTTAAATACTATACTGAAGACATTCACGTTACTCATAAAGATGATTCTTCTCCTTTAACTAAAGCTGATTTAGCTTCTAATAAAATAATTATGAATGCTTTACAGCAGTTAGACAGCACTATTCCAATTTTAAGTGAAGAGTCGCTCGTAGAATGGAAAGAAAGAAAAAATTGGACTAAATACTGGTTAGTTGATCCGTTGGATGGAACAAAAGAATTTATTAAACAAAATGGAGAATTTACCGTCAATATTGCTTTGATTGAAAATAATAAGCCAATTCTAGGAGTTATATTTACCCCTGTAAAATTTGACTTATATTTTGCTCAAAAAAATTATGGATCTTATAAAATTAATTCTAGTTCAAAATTAATAAACCTTAAAGAAGCTGTAAAAATATTTGTTGCCAATCAATCAAGTATAAAAAGAATTATTGGTAGCCGATCACATTCAAATCAAACTTTTGATAGTTGGGTAAATCAAAATTTTCCTAATAGTGAAATAGTTCAAGCAGGAAGTTCTTTAAAATTTTGCTTAGTTGCTGAGGGTGCTGCAGATATTTATCCTCGCTTTGGTCCAACTTCAGAATGGGATATAGCTGCCGGACATATAATAGTCAACGAAGCTGGGGGGAGAGTTAATACATTTGAAAATACTGAAATAAACTATAATCAAAAAGAGGATCTGCTTAATCCTCAATTCTATGCTATAGGAAATTATAAACTGTAAAGTGTAATGAATTTATCACATTTAGAAAAACTAGAATCTGAGAGCATACATATTATTCGAGAGGTAGCATCAGAATTTGAAAATCCTGTTATGTTATATTCAATCGGTAAAGACTCTGCTGTTATGCTTCATTTAGCATTAAAAGCTTTTTCACCAGGAAAACTTCCATTTAAATTATTACATGTAGACACAACATGGAAGTTTAAAGAAATGATTAAATTTCGTGATGAAATAGCAAAAAAATATGATTTAGATTTATTAGTTCATATAAACGATGAAGGAGTAAAAAATAATATTGGTCCAATTACACATGGATCAAAGCTTCACACCGATGTAATGAAAACGCAAGCACTTAAACAGGCTTTGAACAAATATAAGTTTGACGCTGCATTTGGTGGAGCTAGAAGAGATGAAGAAAAATCAAGAGCCAAAGAGAGAATATTTTCTTTTCGTGATGAAAATCATCATTGGGATCCTAAAAACCAAAGACCTGAATTATGGAATTTATATAATACAAAAATCGATAAAGGAGAGAGTGTAAGAGTTTTCCCTTTATCAAATTGGACTGAATTAGATGTATGGCAATATATCTATCAAGAAAAAATTGAAATTGTTCCTTTATACTTAGCTGCAATTCGTCCAATTATAAAAAGAGACAATCTTCTTCTTATGGTTGATGATAAAAGACTAGATGTCAAAGAATCTGAAACTATTGAGAATAAGTTAGTGCGTTTTAGAACATT
>Ga0208410_1001689_pt1 | contig 11120 bp, 8 predicted proteins | sample ETN02SmetaG_3_FD_185787 | JGI IMG/M metagenome (GOLD analysis project Ga0208410, IMG submission 185787) | Marine microbial and viral communities from oxygen minimum zone, Eastern Pacific Ocean - ETNP2014F10-02SV257 (SPAdes) (version 2) | ecosystem: Environmental > Aquatic > Marine > Oceanic ... | reverse complement strand
GGGGGGTATTTGACCGTTCGTGACTCGTGAGTGTGTCCCGTTGCCCACGCGCCCGCGCGTTCGTTCGTTCGTTCGTTCGTTCGCTCGCTCGCTCGCGCGGGACACGCGCGCGCGCGAGGAGGACGCGCGACGTCGGTGAGGCGCGAGGGAGCGGGCGAGAGACGAGACGCGCGACGCGCGCGAGCGAGGAGAGGAGAGACGAGACGAGACGCGCGGACGCGCGTTGGTTTTTCCGCACGTTTGAATTGATTTCGGTACACAGCTCGCGCGCGAGTGGGCGCGGGACGTGGACGCGCGACGAGGAGGTGAGATGCCGGATTACGCGTATGATTCGTGCGCGGGGATGTGGATGAAGCGAATGAGCGACCCGGATTCCTCGAAACTGCACATGAACGTGTACGGCATCGTTCGCGATCCCACGGCGGTGTCCAAGACGAGAGGGAGCGACTCGAAGATGACGTTGAAAATCTTCGACGAGTCGACGACGACGGAGGAGGTGTCGTATGGGAGTAAAGATGATGTTAACGATATACCGAGTGAGATACCGTTGATGTTTTTTGACGCGAATCCGTACGAATTGCCGCGACCGGCGGACGGGGACATCATTCGGGTACATCGCGTGCAGGCGCAAATGTACAACGGCCGACCGCAGTTTATCGCGAAGACGGGGAAGATGTTGAATTACGGTCACTCGAAGACGGCGTGGTGTTTGTTTAGGGGCGATGACGACAGCGAGGAGCCGTACGCGATGAGTTCGGAGCGGTCCTCGGCGCCAGACGTGGGGCGCGTGCGGGAGTTGCGGGCGTACGCCAGGAGAGCGAAATCCATGCCGTTCATGAGCGAGTTTGGAAACACCATGGGCGCGTCCAAGCAGAGAAGAATCTGTGATATCAAACAGGAAGAGTTTTTCGACGTGTACTGTTTGATTATAGACGCGTACTTTGTTCCAGGAACGGAAGCTTCTTACGTCATGATGGTGTGGGATGGGACGGATGTGCCGCCACTGCCGCCGTCGATGACAACCGCTCTGTCGCAGCAGAGGGAGGAGATGGATCCGAGTCTTCTCGAACTGGAGAGCGAATTAGATAAGAGACAGTTTTACTCGCACGGTTTCGATCCGAGAGGTCAAGAGGCTATTCCAGAGGGTGAAATGAACACAGCCGTGCCTCTCATCGGTTCCGCGCTGCCCGTGTTCATGCACGGCACCAAGCTGGATCTAGATGAGATCCCCAACCCCGGAGAGTGGATCAAGATTCGTAACTTGAACACGCAAGTCGTGAAGGGTCAGTTACAAGGGTTTGTGAGTCCCGGGACGTCCTTCATTCGAAATAAGGCGCCGCTACCGGCGATTTTACAGGCGTACAACCTGCGGAAACAGCAAAACTTGGTGGCGAGTTGGGGAGCGCCCGGTCACTCCACCAACATTACCGTGACCAAGCATCCGAACATGCGATATAGTACCATACGGGAGATGCTGATGAGCAAGCCACCCAACCGTCACAAGCTACGAGTCATAGTTAGAGGATTTAGCCCAGATCTCGTGGACATGTGTCAACCAGTGAAAGGATCCAAGAATTTCGAGTTTGGAGTTCGATTTCGCATCATAGATGCGACCGATAGTGTGGACGTAAACTTATGCGGCGAAGAAGCGGCGCTCTTTTTCCATAACATCGTGCCAACCGACTTGACGAAACCATCATCGACGCGCGAGAGGCTGGCAAAGGCGATGAAAAAACTGTTGAAACACGATTCGATCGAGGAGTCCGCTCCTTGGATCGATTTGTGCGTTATGCAATACATCATACGCGATAAGAAATCGTCGAGACGAGTGTTTCAAGCGTTCGGGACGTCGATGATTTCGTGATTAAAACAGTTGTGATTACATCAGGAAACAAATCGAGATACTTTTTCCAGCCAATTCGTGTATTCTCTTTGTTCCTTATCGACGTGCGCCTCGACTATGTAAGACGCGAGGTCGGCGTTGATCCCGCGCTCTTCCAAGTAATCGTGGAACTTGTCTTGCACGGTCTCTTCCAAATCTTCAAAGTTTGGCCCAGAATACGCCGTTCCTATGATGGGATTGTCCTCGTCGAACGCCTCGTAACCCACGTGTCTGATTTCGATGATCTCTCCATCCGTCACGCAATCAAAATCGAGGTGCGATAATCCATCTTTCTTGCTGACGACGACGTTAAAGTTGATCGCTATGCCTTCCTCGTCCTCGTCGAGGTCCAACTCGTCGTCTAACGGCTCTTCGTCGAATTCATCTTCATCCAACATGTCATCATCGTACGGCTCCTCCTGCGCGATGAACGTGACCGTGATCTCTTCGTTCTTATCGAAACTTCGCGTGAGCGTCACCTCGGCGTCACCTTCCGTCTCGCACAGGGCGAACGGCTCCGGCGGACCTCCCGACGCCGTGGCGCTCGGCTCGTACGCCGCGCTCTCATGCGCGCGCTCTTCGAGCAACGCCTCGCTCAGCGTGCGACCTCCCTTACCGGTGTCGCTGGCGAAACCGCGAGCGGAGACGAACGCCCGCGTCATCACCGTTCGCTCGAGCGCCGCGAACGCGTGCGCGCCGCGAACGCGCGTCGTCCCGGTTAACCTCGCGATGGGCGCATTCAACGTTCGGACCGGCGCGGACGCCGCGAACGCCGCGCGAACGGCGCCAGCAGCGGACGAGAACGCAGTGCGCGCGCGCATCGGTCAATCTCTCGATCGTCGCGCGAGAGAATCTCTCGATCGTCGACGTCGCTCGTCGGCGAATGAAGCTCGACCGTTGTGTCCCTTCAAGCCGAACGCGATTGCCTCGCGCGCGACGCGCACGCTCGAGGCGCGCGCGACCGGACGATGACGACGGCGATGGGGCCCGCGGTGGTCGCATCCGCGCGCGCGGTCGGTTTCGCGTCGCGCGCGCGCGGTGGCTCGCGCGCGGTCGGTCGATGTCTCGCCAACAGGTGGGCGCCCGCGCGCGTCCACGTCGCGCGAACGACGGCGACGACGCCGCGCGCGGCGTGCGAAAACGGCACTGTGGATGCCATTGTCGTCGTCGCGGGTGGCATCGAAGAGGACGGGACGCTGCCGGCGTGGGTGACGCCGCGATTAGATTACGCCGCGAGGGCGTACGCGGACGCCGACGACGACGCCAAACCGCGCATCCTGTTGTCGGGATCGATGACGCCGCACAAACCGCCGCCCATGGCGAAGGGTGGATTCAATCTACACGAATCCACGTCCATGGCGGGATATTTAATGGAGAAGGGGATTCCCGCGAATTCGTTGCTCAAGGACACGGCTTCGATGGATACCATCGGCAACGCGTACTACTCGCTGTGCTTGCACGCCATCCCACGAGGTTGGGCGCGAGTAGAGGTGGTGACGAGCGCGTTTCATATGGCGCGCACGCGCGCAGCGTTCGAGTGGGTGTGGGGTCTGTCGCCTCTCGGAGCGTTGGACGTGCGTTTCGTGAGCACCGAGGACGCCGGCATCGATCCGTCCGGTTTGCGCGCTCGAGCGGAACGAGAGGCGCAGTCGGTGGCGGCGCTGAAAGATAACGCGAGTCGCGTCACCACGCTCACCGAATTTAACGAATGGTTATTCACCACGCACAAGTGTTACGCCGTGTCGCGACAGCACGAGATCGGCGTGTTCGACGAGCTCTCTGAAGAAGCGAGAAAATCGTATTGAAAATTCTTTCATTTGTAATCTACACATTCATCACGCGTTCGTTCGCATCAACTTGTCCAAAACTGTGTTTACCTCCACTTTTTGACCCGTCGACGCGATCTCTCCGACGACCGCGAGGACCTGTTGCCGAGTGAAGCCCATGTTGGCGAAGTCAACGATCATACTTTCGAGCGGCACGGCGCCCGGAGAAGTGGGCGCCGGCGCCGGTCTCGGAGGCTCGGGTGGCGCGTACGCCGGATACGCCGTGGGGTACTCCTCGCTCGGTGCATCGTACCGAGCCTCGTACGGCGGAGGAGGCGCGTGCGGCGGAGGCGCGTGCGGCGGAGGAGCACCGCGCGGAGGCGGACCGCGACCGTGTGGAGGAGGACCATGCGGAGGCGCACCGCGACTGTGTGGAGGCGGACCACCGTGCGGAGGCGGACCACCGTGCGGAGGCGGACCACCGTGCGGAGGCGGACCACCGCGCGGAGGACCGCCGCGCGGCGGCGGGCCATCGCGCCCGCGCGGCGGCGGATCCCACCGCCGTCTCGATCGTCCGTACTCTCGCTCGCGCGTCGGTTCCTCGTACCTCGCCGTCTCCTCCTCGTCCGATCCGCCCTCGAGCGCCTCCTCGCCCGCCTCTTCCTCTTCCTCCTCTTCGCCGCCGGCGAGCGCGTCGACGCGTTCGCTCAAACTCGCCACCTGTCGCGTCAGCGTCTCCAACCGTCTCGACGTCTCCACGAATCCCTCCCTCGCGATCGATTCCAACGCGCGCACGCGCGCGAGAACGTCCCCCAGGGCGTCGACGATGTCCTTCGTCGCGCTCTCGCCCCGCGTCGTCGTCTCGATCGTCTCCGTCGTCGCGCGCGGCGTCGTCATCGTCGCGCGCGTCCCGAACGTCGACGAGGAATCTCGCGCGGTGTCATCAACCTTTTCCGCGTCGACGACGGTGGGTTTCGCGATCGGAGCGAGGAGATCGAACGGATCTTCCGCGCGTTCGCTCGTTTCGTCGCGCACCATGTCGTCGGTCGCGCGCGTGCGTGTGAGGATGGCGCGCCGCGATTGAATTATTGTCTCGGCGACGCGTCGACGAGCGCGCGACGCGTCGAGAGGGTGAATGCGCGCGCGCGGATGAAGAGTGAATCGAAATGCGGATGAAAAACATCGTGCGTGACTGTGGCTACTGAGAGGATTCGGAGGGTGACTCCAAGAGCGCGGCGATGCACGCGGAGATGCAACTCAAGACGGCGGCGCAATTCAAGGCGAAGGAATAGTCGCCGTACGCGTCGTAAAAGAGACCGGCGACGTAGGGCGCGGCGAGACCCGAGAGACCCCAGGCGGTGAAGATTCGACCGTATATGCGAGCGAAGTCGTCGGTGCCGGCGACGCGACGCACTTCGACGGGAATGGTGCTGGCGAACATGCCGTAGACCAACGCCGCCGAGGCGAGGGCGAGCTCGCCGGCGAGAATGGACGACTTGTCGACGGATGCCCAAATCAACGGTGCGACGCTGAGAAGTGGGGTGATGACGAGAACGCTCTTCGGTGCGACGCGATCGCAGATCCATCCACCGAAGATGCGACCGGCGGACGTCATCGCGGAGACGATGGAGACGCCGCCGATGACGAGCATTTGCGGCGCCGATACACCGCGCGAGGAGAGCAGCGTCGCCCCGTGCGACATGACCATTAACCCAGAGAACAAACCCGTCGCCATGCACAACCAGAGCACGCGAGTCAAAGGTCTGAGCTTCGTGTCGCGCTCCATCTCCGCGAGCGTGACGCTCGTTTTATCTCGCTTCTTCGCCAGCGGCATGGTGAGTTTGGCGACGTTGAAGAGGGCAAAGATTGGAATCGTCGCCGCCGCCATGTAATTCCCCAACATGCTCAACGCGTACTGCGGCCCGCTTGAAAACACCGCCGCTTTCACCAGAGGCGCGAACACGAACGCTCCCGCCGCTCGAGCCGACGTCACCAACCCCGTGGCCAATCCCGCGCTCAGCGGCGCGTACGGCGCCACCAGCACCGACAACCCGTACCCCAATCCGCTCGCGAATCCAAACATGAGTCCGTACCCCACGTACAGCGGCCACACCGCTCGCAACTGCATCGCGAACGACGCCGTCCATAACCCACACGCCGCGAACGCCCCCGCGAACGCCGCCACTCGAGAAACACCGTACGTCGCGTACACCCACGGTCCCGCCACCGACATCGCGCTCACCGTCGCGATGGTGCTCAGCGAAAACACGCTCGACAGCATCGCTCGCCCCACCCCCAATCCCTGTTCCAGAGGCACGAGATATATCGACCAACAAAACAGCGTCCCGAGCCCGAGATTCAGCGCCAACGCGCCCGCGTATCCCAACCATCGCTCCGCCGTCGTCGCCGTCGCCGCCGCCGCGCGCGCGGCGTCGTCGCCGCCCTCGCCGAAATCCTCACCCTCGGTCTCGTACCCATCCCACGACGCGTTATATATCGCTCGACCCGTCGTCGTCGTCCTCCTCCTCGTCGTCGAGCACCACCCTCCGCGACTCCTCTTCCCTCGTCGCGTCCTCCTCGTCGTCCTCGCGCCGTCGCCGCCGGTCCTCCTCGTCGTCCCATCGTCCCTCCCGCGCGTCGAGCGTCCCATCGTCGTCCACGCGCGCGCCCTCGGCGACGACGCGTTCGACGACGACGCGTTCGACGCCGTCCCCCATCGTCTCCGCGCCACCGTCGCCGTCACCGGCGCCACCGTCGCCATCGCGCGGTCTCGTCGCGGTCTCGCGTCGACGAAAACGGTCGGTCGGTCGCCGCGCGCGGCGGCGGGGGGCCGCACGTCCCCGTGGCGCGCCGATGATGGGTCACGACCCGTCACGTGTGGAGGTACACACCAGAGGGACGGCGTTCGTGAGGATTCACGAATCAATAAAGGGAGAGGGGTACACGGGAGACGCGCGTCGGCCGCCTCGTCGACGCGCGCGTCGGTGTCGTCGATGAACACGATCGGTGTGCGTCGATGAACACCGATCGTTTTTCATCGATGACACCGATCGATCGATCGATCGATCGCGATCGCGATCGCCCGTCCCCGCATTGGTCGTCGAGGGCGTCCCGGTCGGGGTCGTCCCGTGCGTCCCGCGCGCGCGGCGTCGCGGGGGGATGTCGTCGACGTCGACGGTGGGAGGAGGCGTGGGAACGCGCGCGAGGGGTGCGTCGACGTCGTCGTCGTCGTCGTCGTCGTCGGGGACGTCGAGCGCGTCGTCGTCGGGGACGGTGGCGGAGACGGAGGCGAGCGAGTCGTCGGCGACGAACGCGAGCGAGTCGTCGATGAGAGCGCGGAAGAGGACGGGGAACGGGCGAGGGAGCGTTGAACGCGAGCGTGGATTCGTCGGACGGGTGGTCGGGGCGCTGACGCCGGCGAATTGGGGATTTAGGTTGAGCTCGCGGGGGAAGGACGGGACGCGCGCGCGGAGAGGGGGGAAGGACGGCGCGAGTGCGAGGACGGGGCGAAAGTCGACGTCGGGGGAATCGGGGAGCGAGAGGTCGACGTCGACGTCGACGTCGGCGTCGGGGAGGTCGGGAACGAGCGAGAGCGAGAGTGAGGAGGGTCGGGACGGCGACGAGGCGGCGTCGACGTCGGAGGAGGCGGAGGCGGAGGCGGAGGACGACGAAGAGGACGACGAGAGCGAACGACGACGACGACGACGACGCGGCGACGCGCCGTCGACGTCGAAATCGAAACGTTCGAAGTCGAGATGGGGAGGGGAAGAGAGACCGATAGAGCCGACGCCGTGGATACACAGGGACGCGCTGTACGGCGGACCGTTTCGCGAAAATATCAAAGCGTTTCTGAATAGGTATGCCGAGTGCGATGGGAGGTACACCGAGGTGGGAATCATGGGATACACCGTGACGCTCTCGAAGGGTGAGAAACACGAGAGCAAATTGCGAATTTACGAGGAGTCGGTGGCGGAGTCGGAGCGCGCGCACTGCGACTGCTGTCGTTGCATCGGATGGGTGCACCAACCGGTGAATAAGAAACAGTATCACTTCATCGTGCACACGGACTTTAAGGCCCGCAACAAACCAGAGCTCGCCGGCAAGCGAATCTGTCAGCTGTGTTGCTGCGCGGTGAGCGCGGCGGAGAAGAAGTGCTCGGTGTGCGCCGAAGTCGATAAAGAGTGTTCGATTTTAGATCACCAGACGCATCTTCTGCACGGCATGATACACGCCAACGGTTTCGGTCACTTGAAACGCATCAACGGACGAGAGGCCGGTAGCATGGCGCTCAGTGGAACGCAATTGATGGGTCTGTGGGAGACGATATGCGAACAACTTCGGGCGCGAGAGGTGAGCGTGGAGGATGTGAGTCAAAAGTACGGCGTCGAGTTACGTTTGCTCAATCCGGTAGCGCGCGGAGCGACGTGGTACGGTACGTACGGGTACGTGTTCGGTAAAGGAAGTTTTGGAAACACGTTGATGACGCACAAGCGAGCGACGGAGCTTTTGAGGAAATTTCCGTTGAGGCATCTACGCAGCGACTTCACGCACGTCAAGGACTTACTCGATAAGGAAAATCAAAGCACGGGCGTGGACATCGTGCAATTGCTCGACAAGTACACCAGAATTTTCGATAACGAGGACATTTCAATGTCCACTCTAGGAGAACTCGTGAGCAATGTCATGGCGCTTCAACGTGATGTTCGTTTAGCGGTGAAGGAGGGACGCCGCGCCCCGGAGCATTTAGCTCTCCACGGTGTGGCGGCGGTGTTGGCGGGTGCGAAAGTCGTCGATAAGAAGGGCGAGTACAAGCGTAACATCACGGATTCGCCGAAATTGGCCAAGCGTCCGCCGCGTAACGGACAATCGCTCGCTAAAAAGCCGAGAACCAACATGGATTTACCGCGCACCGACCGTGCGCGCGCGCTTCGACCCAGAGAAGACGACGCGCCGGCGAAGACCGCGGTTCGGGAACAGGATCAATCGACGAAGATGCATCTACCGACGACACCGATGGTGCGATGGGGTAAACGCGGTCAGGACGTGCGAGCGGTGTCAAAGTCGAGGTGGAGCGAGGCTCGCTTGAACATTGCGGCTAATGCGTGCGTGTTGGCGTTGCGCGACAGTCCTAGCGATTGGTTGTCTAGACAAGAGGTTCGGACTCGGGCGAGAGAGAAGGGAATAGGAGACACTGGCTTGTTAGATCGCGTCCTGAAGATTGTCGGCGATCGTAAAGTCGTGTTCCCCAACGGCGAGCACGGCTTGATATCCAGAAGACAGAACAAGAGCCAGATGGAGTTTTCTCTGAAGATGGATGGGAAACGAAAGCGCGTCGTCGACGGTGATGACGACGAGACGCCCGTGTTGATCAAGAGCGAGCCGGAAGTAGAGGTCAAGCCCTCCATCATGTGCACGAACGTACCGTCTGTGAAGCCTAGGAACAAACGAGCGGCGCGGACCATCGAAGAGCTCACCGCCGCCGAGGTTGACACGGATCTCATCGCTCTGTATCACGACGTGCTGGAAAACTACAAGCCGGCTCGAGTACAGAAACAAGCCGGTCAGCGCATCACGGTGAAGGGGGGACCGCTCATCGATGCCTCCCGTACTCTGCTCGATACGAAGCAATTCGTCAAGATTTACACGCATCTCGACGACTTACTGGATTCGACGCCGGCGAACAAGCTCGCCAAACCCGCGGCGAACGCTCAAAAAGCCATTCGAGTCATCGTGACTGCGGTCATGGATACGCGCAATCAAGGACCTGCGCTCAGTGGTCTCGGTGTGAACAACGTTAAAGCGCGTCAGCGCGTAGGAACGGTCACTCGACCTCCTCCTGAGCTTGTTTTCTTGCCGAGCGAACCGACGCTCGGCGATCTCAGGCGAAACGCCTCGAAAGCCTTCAGAGATCTGTACGTCGTGCTATCCGATTTCAAAGTTACTCGAGTCAAAGGATACGAAGGAATGAGCGATAAGACGAGACTGGGATGGCGCAAGATGCAAGGCGCTTCGGTCGAAGTCCATGGAGAAGGCGCCGATCTGGAGAGCGAGTACCGGTATCAAGGCGGATTTGACCAATGGACAGTCAAGTGTGTGTGCGGGACGCGCGATGACGACGGTGAGCGCATGATTGCGTGCGACAAGTGTGGTGTCTGGATGCACACTCGATGCGTCGGAATCAAGGACAGCGCAAAGGCTCCGAGCAATTGGACTTGCCCCAACTGCTCCCCGTCGTGTGCGAAGCAGCTCCAGCCGGCGCCGAAACGTCGACCTCCGCCGCGAGAACGATGAATGAGTTACGGGAAATCAAATAATAGAAATGTAAAGAATGTTGAGTACAAATGCTTATCATTATGCGTTGGCGTGCCGTATAAACTGTGCTTCACGTTCTTATTTGGTTTGCGCTTGCTGAGCCTTCAAGTATGACTGCGGAAGCATCATGAACTTTTCGACCTTGGGGACGTACGCGCGTTGGTTAAAGTTGTTGTAACCATTAGCCTCGATCGCGTCCAAGATGCTTCTATAAACATCTAACGCGCTCCAAACGGGCCATCGCGCATCTTTGTGCAGGCAGTTGACACCTTCCTCGGCATCTTTGAACACTTGTCGAGCGCGTTCGATTTGGAACTTCATGAACGCCACCCAGCGGTCGTCGACTTTCCCGGTCGACGGGCTGAACATGCCGCGCAAAACCTCCTGTTCCGTGATCCCGAATCGGCGCAAATCTTCGAGCGGTACGTAGATGCGGTTACGGGTTTGCGCATCCTCACCGACATCACGCAAAATGTTCGTCAATTGGTTCGCCAACCCGAGCGCCAACGCCGCCTTGTACACCTTCTTGACGTCGCCGTTGAAGTTTTCGTCGCAACCCATGATCGGCATCGACATCAAACCAACCGTACCCGCGACGCGGTAGCAGTACTCGTAGAGCTCGTCGAAAGTCTCGTAACGAGGCTTGACGAGATCCATGCGCATGCCGTCGATCATGTCCCTGAACGGCTGAATGTCCACCGGAAATCTGGACAAGGTATCGCACAGAGTCGCGTCGATCACGTCCACGGGTTTCCCGTCAAAGATCCCCTCCAATCGCTCCTCCCATCGATCGAGCGCTTCCGGCGTGATATGCGACGCGTTCGGTCCATCAACCAACTCATCCGTGCGTCGGCACCACACATAGATGGCCCAAATCGCCCGTTGCTTCTCCGGCGTCATGAGCTTGGTGCCGAGGTAAAACGTCTTCGCGTACTCCGCCGTCACCTCCCGACACCTCTCATACGCCGAATCCAGCGTATCTTCCGGCACACTAAACCTCGGCGCGCGCACATCGTTCACTTGTCTCTCCACACACGCCTCGAGCGCGCGCTGTTCCACCTCGTACCCATTCGGTCCCGCCACCACGTCCTCCGGCCGTCGTCTCGCGCTCGTCGGCGCGCTCAGGAGCGATCCATCCACCACCGCGCGCCCACGCGCCG
>Ga0208410_1001688_pt1 | contig 11136 bp, 6 predicted proteins | sample ETN02SmetaG_3_FD_185787 | JGI IMG/M metagenome (GOLD analysis project Ga0208410, IMG submission 185787) | Marine microbial and viral communities from oxygen minimum zone, Eastern Pacific Ocean - ETNP2014F10-02SV257 (SPAdes) (version 2) | ecosystem: Environmental > Aquatic > Marine > Oceanic ... | reverse complement strand
TATATCTCAAGATCAATGGATAGTTATTGGTCCTATATGGAAACAAAAAGGTATATCACAGAAAGAAATAGCTGAGTATTGTGGTAAGGATAAAACGAGCGTCACGAAGATAATTGATACATTGGAAAAGAAAAATTTACTAGTTCGCTACTCCGACCAAATTGATCAAAGGATAAAAAGAGTGGTTCTAAGTAATAAGGGAAAAGACTTAATGAAAAATGTAATGCCTGTAATAGAGCAGCATAGGAATGATTTGCTTGAAGGCATAAAAAGTAGAGAAATTGAAACATTTAAAGTTGTTTTAAAAAAAATATACAATAATTTGATATCAGAATAGCTTTTCTGATAGTTGAACCTCCAACCAATATTTATGAAATTTTACTTAATAATTTTTATAGTTTTTTTTTCGGCATGCGCTGAAAAATTTTCAACTAACGACTTTTCAATTTCAGAATCAATACCTTCCTCTTGGGATCTAAAATTAACAGATAGCTCTACGGTTATAGGTGATTGGTGGGAGTCATTTGAGGATTCACTTTTTAATGATGTCTTAAGTGATTTTAATAAAAGTAGTCCAGATCTCAAGACAATTTCATCAAGAATGAATGTTGCTAAACAAATATTAAAAATTAATAAAGCATCCAGACTTCCATCATTTAGTCTAGGCATGAATGGTACTTCCAGAAAACAAAATCTAACTGCTTTTGGACTTTCTGATGATTTTTTTGGTGGAGGTCCTGACTCTTCTCAGTCTAATGATTCAGGAAGTGGAGTTACTAGTTTTAGCTCAAGTAATTTTGGACTAAACCTTACAATGCAATGGGAGCTTGACGTCTGGGGTAAGTTGTTCAATCGGGCCAGAGGTGCATCTAGTGAATATCAATCTGCTTACTATGACCTTTCTTTTCTAAGTTTTTCAATGCGTATTCAATTAGCAAAATTATATTTTTCTACAGTTGAATCTTTAGAGCAATATGAGCTATCTAAGGAAACCTATAATAGTGTTAGTGAGCTCGCAGACATGGTTTCTGCTAGGTATGATAAAGGTTTACGCTCATCTTTAGATTTAAGGTTAACTAAATCCTCTGTTGCCTCCTCGAAGGCCCAAATGGAAATTAGAAAACAAGCATACTTGGTACTTGTTAGAAGATTAGAATCAATGCTTGGTAAATACCCAAGCGGTAAATACGTGGTAAATAGTGAACTAGCATCTAAATTGCCTAGTATAGCTATTGGTATCCCATCAGAAATTTTAAATAGGAGGCCAGATATAAAATCTTCATTAGCGAAGCTTCAAGCAGCATCACATAAGAAATCTGAATCTATCTCTTCTTTATTGCCTAGCTTCATTCTTACTAGTTCTACAGGAAATTCATCTAATGATTTAAATGATGTTCTTAATGAAGATTATCAAATTTGGTCTCAAGGCTTGACGGTTGGATTACCACTTTTTCAAGGCGGAAGCATTAGAGCAAATAAAAATATTGCGGAAGAGAATTTAAATATTGCTAAGCAGAATCTAATTAAAACTATTATAAATGCTTATTCTGAGGTAGAACAAACTCTTTTTGCAGAAAATTCCAATGACATTCTTTTGGATGCCTATGAAAACGCAGCAGAACAAGCAGAGGCAGCATATAAGTTATCTAGGGAGCGTTATGATTCAGGTTTAGTTGATTTGATTGCTGTTATGGATAGTCAGCAGAGATGGTTTTTGTCTAGATCCCAGGTACTTGCGGCAAAGAAAAATAAAATAGATACTCGCTTAAACCTACTATTGGCATTTGGCGGAAATTTTTAACAGATAGTGAGATAAAAATGAAGATAAATTTTAGAAAATTCACCCCCTTCGTGATCGTTTTAGCCAGTCTAATAGTTTTTGTTTTAATGATTAAGCTTAAGCCTGAAGCCGAGTTTCAAAAACCAAAAATAATACCTCAGGTAGTTGAGACTGTGGCAGCATATCCGTCACAAGTTAGAGCAAAAATAAGTTCACAGGGCACGATTAGGCCGGAACATGAAATATTAATTACATCAGAGGTTGCTGGTAAAGTTGAATGGATATCTCCCAAATTTTTAGATGGTGCGGGTTTCAATTTAGGTGATACGCTAATGAAAATTGAAAAAAGAGATTACGAGTTGGCTTTAATTACCACTGAGTCAAGTTTATTTCAAGCAAAGCTTGCTTTAGAAAGAGAGCAAGCAGAGTCAAAACTTGCTAATATTGAATGGAAAAGAGTAGGAAAAGGAGATGCCTCCAGTTTGACTTTACGTGAACCACAACTCGCTCAAGCAAGAGCTGTATTAGCAGCAGCTGAAGCTGCCTATGAACAATCGAAAAGAAATTTGAGGAGGACTGTAATTCTTGCACCTTTTGATGGTCGGGTTAGAAAAAAAATGGTTGATATAGGTGCAAACCTTGTGCCAGGATCTAGAATTGCCGATATTTACAACACATTGAATTTAGAGGTCAGGCTTCCGATAGCTGATAAAGACATTCCTTTTTTAGGAGTTCCTCTAGATGGAACCAGTCTATTAAAAGCTAAAAGACCGAGCGTGGCTTTAACAACGAGTTATGGTGGAGACACCTTTCAGTCTAGTGGATTTATTGTACGAGCCGAGTCTCAGATAGATCCTAAAACCAGAATGATCTCTGTCATTGCTACTATCCCGATGAATACGATGAATGAAAAGTTAAAGGTTGGAATGTTTGTAAATGCAGAGATAGATGGTCTTTTATATGATGGTATTACAATTGTTCCTAGAAGTGCAGTTAAAAATGATATGATATGGGTTGTTGAAACAAATGTGTTGCGGAAAAAGTCTGTTGAAGTAATCAGGTACGAGAAAGATTTTGCTTTCATTGCTGATGGCTTAGAGAAAAATGATAGAGTGTTAACCACGAGGTTGGACTCATATGTTGATGGAATGCCAGTAAGAGAAAATTAGATTTATGAAAAATATTATACGATGGTTTATCTTAAATACTGTAGCAGCAAATCTGCTAATGGTATTTATTATTATTGCTGGTATTTTCACTTTATCTAGGTTACGGATGGAAGTTTTTCCAGATATTACCATTCCTATAATTAACGTTTCCGTAGTGTATCCAGGTGCATCTCCAGAAGATGTTGAAGAATCAATATGTGTAAAAGTTGAAGAGCAGGTGCAGGGCATAAATGGGTTAAAAAGAATAACTAGTTCATCCAATGAAGGTTATGGTTCGATAAACATCGAGGTTGAAAATGGGTATGATATTGATGAAGTAAAAGATGAAGTAAAGTCCCAAGTTGATGCCATAACATCTTTCCCAGATGATGCAGAAAAGCCAACTATAAGGAGCTTCGATGGTCAGCCGGAAGTAATTACTATAGCTGTCCATGGTTATGTAGACGAAGCTAGTTTACTTAATATTGCAGAAAATGTAAGAGATGAGGTCAGTGAACTTCCAAAAATCACGCAAACAAGATTGGGGAAAAAACCAAGAGAGATTTCGATTGAGATATCTGAAAATACATTACAAAAGTATGGTATTTCATTTGATCATGTAGCAAATAAAATCCGTACGTCATCTATGGATGTACCTGGAGGCGCTATAGAAACATATGATGGTGAAATTTTAATTCGTTCTAAAGGTCAGGCCTATACTGGCGAAGAGTATGGAGCTATTCCTGTCTTATCATTAGCAGATGGCTCGACAGTGTTCCTTAGAGATATAGCTGAAATTGCAGATGGTTTTCAAGACGTTGAGTATGATATAAAATTTAACAGTGAGCCAGCATTATTAATTAGAGTTTATAGAACTGGTGATCAGAATGCTTTAGACATAGCAGATGCTGTGCACGAATATATTAAGAAAAAAAATCCTGTTATGCCTCCTGGTGTATCTTTAACAACCATGAAAGATGAATCCGTAATACTTCGAGGTAGGATTGAACTTTTAACTGAAAATGCCTATCTTGGTCTCGGGCTTGTTTTAATCGTTTTAGCTTTATTTTTAAAGCCAAAGCTAGCAGCTTGGGTTTCACTCGGTATTCCAATATCGTTCATGGGTGGCTTCTGGTTGTTACCTTTATTTGATGTTTCCATTAATATGATATCCTTATTTACTTTTATTTTGGTTCTAGGTATCGTTGTAGATGATGCGATTGTTGTTGGTGAAAATATTCATATCCATTTGAAAAGAGGTCTTAGCGGTGTTGATGCTGCGCTTGAGGGCGCGTATCAAGTTGCAAAACCGGTGATATTTGCTGTCCTTACCACGATGGTTACTTTTTCGCCAATGATTCTTGTTGAAGGGGCAATAGGTAAAATATGGAAGATCATACCCGTTGTAACAATTGTGGTCTTATTTTTTTCACTTATAGAATCTTTAACTATTTTGCCTGCTCATTTAGCTCATATGAAAGTGGATGAGGATAAAAAAGAAAATAAATTTTTAGCTTGGTGGTCTAAAATACAATTAGGAATACACAATTGGTTACAAAGCTTTATAAAAAATCGTTACATCCCTGTTTTAGAATTAGCTCTACGAAATAGAGGGAATACAATCGCAATAGCAATTTCAATTTTTATTTTAACGGTTGGCCTGGTAGCAAGTGGATTTATTCGATTTAATTTCTTCCCACCTCTTGAAGCTGATATAGTTATAGCCGGGGTAGAATATCCTGAAGGCACTCCTGTGTCTTTAACAAAGTCTGGGTTAGAGCAAGTTGAAAAATCTGCATTTAGGCTTAAAGATTCATTGGAAGTATTATATCCAGAGAATAAAATTTTTATAAATATGGTCTCTACAGCTGGAGACCAGCCAATTAAAACTCAATCTGCCAGAGGGCCAGGTAATTTAGATGCAAATTTTTTTGGATCACACCTAGCAGAATGTGTTATTGAATTAGCGCCTGGAGAGGAAAGGCCGATTAGTACCGTTGAAATTTCAAAGATATGGAGAGAATTGACCGGACCAATACCTGGAGTCAAACAAGTTACTTTTGATTCCGACCTTTTTACCTCTGGTGCCCCAATTGAAATTCAGCTTTCAAGTGTTAATAGAGAAGATTTAAAAGCCGTAACTGTTAGGCTAAAAGATAAATTGCAAACTTATGCAGGAGTGTTTGATATAAAGGATTCATTTAGCGCAGGAAAAGATGAGATCAAACTAAATTTACTTCCAGAGGCGCAAAATTACGGTATTACAATGGCGTCACTTGCTAGGCAAGTCAGGCAAGCATTTTATGGGGATGAAGTTCAAAGAGTTCAACGTGGTCGTGATGAGGTTAAGGTATTTTTGCGCTACCCAAAAGATGAAAGGGTTAGCTTAAATAATTTAGAACAAATGAATGTAAGAGTTGGCAATAATATTGAAGTACCTCTTGGCCAAGTGGCTCAAGGAGAATTATCCAGCGGTTATTCTACCATTACAAGAACGGATAGAAAAAGGTCTATAAGTATAACTGCAGACGTTGATTTGAGTGAAGCTAATGCAAACGAAATATTAGCAAAATTTGAAACAGAGCATATAGCGCCAATACTTCGAGATTATCCAGCCGTAAATTATAGTTTTGAAGGTGAGCAGAGAGAACAAAGAGACACTCTCAGCTCACTATTTAAAAACTTTGCGTTAGCACTATTTATTGTTTATGTACTTCTGGCTGTACCATTCAAATCTTACTTGCAACCGCTTATTATAATGTCTGCAATACCTTTTGGTTTTACCGGTGCAGTAATAGGTCACATTATAATGGGCATGAACTTGGCTATTCTTTCTATCATAGGTATAGTTGCATTGTCCGGTGTGGTAGTCAATGATAGTCTAGTAATGGTCGATTTTATAAACAGATATAAAAGAGAAGATGGTAAGACAAGTTTAGAGGCGGCTCTTGCTGCTGGGCCGAGGAGATTCAGGCCTATTCTACTTACATCCATTACCACATTCGTTGGATTATTCCCACTTCTTATTGAGAAAAGTGTTCAGGCGCAATTTTTAATTCCGATGGCTATTTCACTTGCTTATGGAGTTTTATTTGCAACATTGATAACCCTAATACTAGTGCCTACAAGTTATTTAATAATTGAAGACGTTAAAGGTTTTTTTGGAAGACTGTTTAATAAAAACGCTTAAAACGCTCATTTATGATTGACATGGTATTAATGTTTAATTTAAATTTGTATGATAAAAAAATAACTGAGGATTAATTTATAAATATGAAAGTTGCAGTATTTGGTGGAACTGGTTTCGTTGGTTCCTACATAATTGAAAATCTATTAGCTGAAGGTCACTCTCCTAAGTTATTAGTGCGCTCAGAGTCCATATACAAAGTTCCATCAGTTGGAGATTGTGAGCTGATAATCGGCGATATAAATGATAAAGCAGCCGTTAAGAAAACAATTGAAGGAGTAGATGCGGTGATCTACACTATAGGAATTATTAGAGAATTCAAATCCAAAGATATTACCTACGAAAATCTTCATTTTGGAGGAGCGGTCAATGCTATTGATGCAGCTGTAGAATCTGATGTTAATAGGTTTATTTTAATGAGTGCCAACGGAGTTTGCCCTGATGGAACTGGTTATCAAAAAACAAAATGGATGTCAGAACAGTATTTGAAAAATACTGATTTAAAATGGACTATTTTTAGACCTTCAACAATATTTGGTGATCCTAGAGGAAACGGCCGTCCAGAATTTTGTTCACAGCTCAAAAAAGACTTAATTAATCTGCCATTGCCAGCTCCACTATTTCATGAAGGCCTGATACCATTTAACGCTGGAAATTTTTCTATGTCTCCTATCCACATTAAAGATGTATCCAAAAGCTTTGTTAGTTCTTTGACCAACGAAAAATCGTCATTCCAGACTATTGAACTTGGAGGTGAAGATTTTACATGGAAGGAGATTATCAGAACTATTGGTACTGCAGCAGGTAAAAAGAAATTCATGGTTCCTGCGCCGGTTATAGCTGTAAAATCTGTCGCTAGTGCTTTGGATCGGTTTAGTTGGTTTCCTGTCACTGCTGACCAGTTAACAATGTTAGTTGAGGGGAACACTTGTGATTCCTCAAAGTATTTCTCTGAAAATAAAATAGATCCAATCCCCTTCACTGAAGAAAATCTTTCCTATTTAGGCAAAGATTAAAATTGAAATATTTCTTTGGGTCAATTGTTATAATTATGTTTGCAGCATCTATTAATTCCTTGTTTTCAGAAAAATTTTCTCTTCTTGAGGGAGATTTTTCTCCTCACTTTGAGTTATTTGACCAAGATAATAAGTTATTTTCATCTAAAAATTTTATTGGTGAAAAAATAGTTGTTTATTTTTTCCCATATGCTGACACCCCTGGATGAACTAAGGAAGCTTGCGGGTTCCGCAATATTTATGAGGAGTTTGAAAAAAATAATATTAAAGTTATAGGTATTAGTTACAATAGCTCTGATGCCCTTAAAAAGTTTAAAGAAAAATACAATCTCCCTTTTAGCTTTTTATCTGATAGTAAAAAAGAAGTAGCAAAAAGTTTTGGAGCAAATGGGTTGTTTACCCCAAAAAGAATGACTTTTGTCATTAATGAAAATGGAAAGATTGAAAAAATATACAAGAAAGTGAATATCAACACGCATGCAGAAACGATTCTTAAAGACCTTACTAGTTAAATCAGCATTAGTATTACTCTGTCAACTAAATTTTAGTTTTTCTCAAAATAATGGTTCTGTTTACGGATTTGTAACAGATAGTTCTAATGGTGAAGCGCTCATTGGTGCAAATGTCTTTATTACTAATCTTGCTTTAGGGATGGCAACTGACATAAATGGTTACTATGTATTGCAGGGAATTCCTTCAGGGTCTTATGAAGTTTCAGTATCATATGTGGGGTATAAAATTTTAAAACAAAAAGTTAATATTCCAGATGGAGATGCTATAAAACTTGATTTGATTTTAAGAGAAGAGGTGGTTTCATTTAGTGAGGTTGAGGTTACTGCTGAAAAAATAAAACGAAAAAATAACATTCAACCTAGTACTGTTAATCTATCTCCTCGCATGCTTAGGTCTGCGCCTGCTCTTGCTGAACCTGATTTATTTAGAACTATACAAGCTTTACCAGGCGTTTTGACTACCTCTGAGTTTAGTACCGGATTAGTTATTCGTGGTGGGAATACAGATCAAAATTTAATTTTATTAGATGGAGTTACTGTTTATAACCCCTCTCACCTGGGAGGTATTTTTTCGAATTTCATCGTTGATGGTGTCAAAGAGGCTGAATTAATTAAGGGTGCATATAATGCTGAATATGGAGGCAGATTATCTGCTGTTCTTAATATTATAAGTAGAGAGGGAAACCAAAAAAAGTTTGAAGGGAAAGCTAATTTATCTCTTCTATCAGCTCAAGCTACATTAGAAGGTCCTTTCTACAAAGGTGCTTGGGTATTTTCTGGTAGGAGAACATATTTTGATAAAATATTTCAGAATGTACCAACTATTCCTCCTTATTATTTCTATGATGTGCAGAGCCATGTTTATTCTGACTTAACACCAAAAGATAGAATTTCATTAAGTTTTTATAATGGTGTTGATGACTTACTCTTTGACACCTTTGGTCTTGCTGGTAGATGGGGAAATAGAACAATTAGTGCTCAGTATAGACGTGTTTTTTCCGAAAAGATGATTGGAAATTTTTTGTTGGCAAATAGTGTTTTTTTCACAGAGTTTGGGCTAGGTGGATCTAATGGTTTAAATAGCGATAATCAGATTGATGATGCTACGGTAGCAGCAAATTTTTCATGGTTTAAGTCATCCTCAAGTACTGTAAAATTTGGTGCTCAGATCAAAAATCTAGGATTTTTATATACAAATTCTTTCAATGATTCTCTTCAATTTGAAATCAATACCACACCAAAAGAATACGCTAGTTATGCCAAATTAAAATATTCACCTTCTGAAAAACTTATTTTAGAACCAGGTGTAAGAGTCAATTTATATAATGTATATAGTGATTCAATTTTCCCGGATTTAAGATTTGGTATGAAATATCTTTTGACTGATGATAGGTATATCAACTTTTCAGTGGGTAACTATCATCAATTTATTGCAACATTTCAAGATGACTATAATCCTACCATTCTAGATCAATGGATAGCGGTTGATAATACTGTTGCTCCAGCAAAATCATCTCAGATTGTTTTAGGGTATGAGGAATATTTAAATGATTTATATAAACTTCAAGTTGAGGGATATTACAAAGATATAAAAAATCTTTTTACATTTGAAGAATCTAGGGCTACAACAGATGAAGCTATTTCTGACACTGCGTTATCTGATATTGTAACTCCTTCAAATGGCTATGCATATGGATTAGAATTATTTGCTCAAAAGATGAGTGGTAGATTGAGTGGATGGCTTGCCTACACTTATTCAGTATCCAGAAAATCAATGAACAGCATTTTTTACGATAAAAATGAAGAATACTATAATAGTTGGGATAGAACGCATTCATTTAGCGCGCTCGGCAATTACCAGATAAGTCAAAAGTGGGATATGAACTGGAAATTATCTCTTCAATCTGGCCAAGCTTATACCCCTATTATAGGATATTACAACCAGATATTACCTGAGAGTCCTGACGAAGTATATAGAACAATACCTGGAACGAGAAATTCAGCTAGATATTCTCCTTACAGTAGGCTTGATCTTGGGTTTGTGTACCATACAAAACTATTTGGTTCTAAAATGGATGTTTATGTTCAAATTATTAACGTTTTTAATCGGAAAAATATTTTTAGAAAATCGTACAATATAGGAAGTCCATACAATGGTGTTGATGATGATAGAGATTGGGAAGAAGATCTACACGATACAAATGGGAATGGTAAGCCTGATGTTGGTGAGGTTAATGTAGATGAAGAGGATGAAGGGAGACTGCAGGTGAATGATATTAGTTTATTCCCTATTATTCCTACAATCGGCTTCAGTTGGGAGTTTTAGATGATAAGTAAAATTAAAATATCAATTTATATACTTTTAGTTCTGGTAGTATTTCAGTCATGCTCTTTTAATGATGACACAATAAAGTATGAAGAGCAGCTTGTAGTTTTTGCCTCAATAAATGCTGGGTTCCCTGTTTTTGATACTGTGTTTGTATCTAGAACAGCTGGGGTTGATGAAACTGTAGATGCTGCAGATCTTTACATTGAAGATGCGGATGTTAAACTCATAAACATGTCAGACAGCTCAGAATTACATTTTTATTCAATTGGTAACGGTAGGTATTACCCAATTGACTTAACTATGCAGAATATTGATTCAGTATCCAGGTACTGGTTAGAATATGTAATTAGCTCTGGCACTACATACAGGTTAGTTGTTAGTTATGAAGAGAATTCTGTAATTGCTGAAACTAGTGTTCCAGAAAAAATTGAAATAGCTCCAATAGATATGCCTGATTATGAATGCCCAGATGGGAGTACTGAATCTATAAGTACGATCGATGTAAATAATTTAGATAATATAACATTTGAACAAATGCTTTCTTTATATCAAAATCCTATTGAATACATAGAATCAAATAATATTAATGTAGACTCTATTGATTTTAGAATTGGAGATTGTTACACAAAGAGTTTCGCTAGCTTACCGATGTTTGCTGTAGACTTTAATGAAGATGACTATAATACTATTCAAATTATTTCGTATGCATTAGAATCAAATGAAGTAGGTTTAGAACCTTTTGAAGATATAAATCAAAATGATATTTTTGATGAAGGTGAAATTTTTTCAGATAGAAACAGTAATGGGGTTCGAGATAGTTGTTACATTAATCTAATTTATAGCGATGAAAAGGGCCTCTTTGATAATGATAGTTTAGAGTATAATAGGCTAGCAGATATTTGGAAAAATCCTCTAAAAAAAGGAGGCGATGATGGTACATGGCGTGGAAATAGTCCATACCGGAATAATCCGTGGTTGTGGAATGCAGATAGGGCTCCATCTCCAATTATGTGGCTTTATTTTGATTATTATGGATATTATATGATGACATATAAATCAACTAGTGATTCTTATTTTAATTATTTTAAAGGTGACCCTGTAGGGCAAAATATTTATTTACTTCCAGATTCCAATTTTGAAGGTGGCCTAGGTGTTTTTTATAGC
>Ga0208410_1001687_pt1 | contig 11137 bp, 5 predicted proteins | sample ETN02SmetaG_3_FD_185787 | JGI IMG/M metagenome (GOLD analysis project Ga0208410, IMG submission 185787) | Marine microbial and viral communities from oxygen minimum zone, Eastern Pacific Ocean - ETNP2014F10-02SV257 (SPAdes) (version 2) | ecosystem: Environmental > Aquatic > Marine > Oceanic ... | reverse complement strand
TTATTTCAGAGAATATAAGCTTATTTTAATCATGAGTAAGAAAAATAAAGTATTAGTTATTGGAGCGGGGATATCAGGTCTTGCGGCAGCTAAAAACCTTAATGATTCTGGATATGATGTAACAATTCTTGAGGCTAAAGATAGAATTGGAGGAAGGTTATATACTGATAGGTCTTTAGGTGTCCCATTAGAAGTTGGTGCCAATTGGATACACGACAACAACCCTGAAACAAATCCAATTATGAAAATTAAAGAGGAATTAGGGTTAGAATCTCACAAATGTTCTCTTGCAGGCTCTGTTGCAAGCTTTGAGGTTTTGGATAAAGAAGGTAACAAAATTAAAGTAACGAATAAGGAGTTGGAAAAAATTGAATTTCGAGTTGGAATTTTTGCCTACTTAGCAAAATATCTTCGCCCATCAACAAGTCTAAAGGAAATTTTCAACTTTGTGAAAAAACTTGGTTTATTGTCGTTTGTAAAAGAAGAAGCCTTATTTGTTCTTATTCAAAAAATTGCACTAGAACAGGCTGATGACCCAGAGAAAGTATCCATAGAAGCTTTATTTGAACAAGAAGAATTTGCAAACGATGAAGCTGTTATTGGTGGTTATGATCAAATTGCATATTACTTTGAAAAAGAACTACATAATAAGATCATTCTAAATTCACCAATTCAAAACATTAATTATGAGCAAGATGTGGTCAAAGTTTTCAGTGCTAATGAGGTTTATGAAGCTAATGCTGTTATTGTGACAGCTTCCTTAGGGGCATTAAAAAAAGAAGTAATTAAATTTACACCCGAATTGCCAACTAAAAAACAACAGTCAATTGAAAAACTAGGTTGGGGCACTTTAAATAAAGTCATGTTAAAATTTACTCATAAATTTTGGGGTGATACAGATTTTATTGTTGTAGCTAATAAAGAAAGTAAATTCCATGCTTGGATCAATGAAGAACCTATTTGCAAAGAACCGGTTATTGTTGCAACGATAACAGGAGAAAATGCAAAAAAGTTAGAAAATAAAAGCGATGAAGAAGTTACTCAAATTGCTTTGAATGAATTAAAAGCTGTTTACGGCAATAAAGTTTCAGAGCTTGATTCATATTTTGTTTCAAAATGGAGTTTGGATCCCTACGTTTTTGGCTCTTACAGTACAAATAAAGTTGGTGAAAATAGTCAGCTATTGAGAAAACACTTATCAACCCCTGTTAATTCTAAATTATTTTTTGCGGGAGAGGCAACAAGTATAAAAGTAGCTGGATATCTTCAAATGGCACTACAAACAGGCTTAAGAGAAGCAGAAAATATTAAGAAAATCTATCCTAACTGATCCTGACTCATATCTTCAGCTTTAATGCCCGCAACCTCTACTGGTTTTTTCATTGCATCTCTTCTGAAAGGTTCCCCTAACTCTTGATTTAGTATGACCTCAATAAAAGTTGTGACACCTTTTGCTTGTTCTTCACAAGCAGCTCTAAGAGTATTTGTTAACTCCTCCATTGTTCTAACTTTAATTCCTTTTAGTCCACAACCTTCAGCAACTTTTGCGTAACTCAAATCAGGATCTAATTCAGTACCAACAAAATTATCATCATACCAAAGTATAGAATTTCTTTTTTCTGCTCCCCATTGATAGTTCCTAAAAATAACCATAGTAATGGCTGGCCATTCGTCTCTAGCACATGATGTCATTTCATTCATGCTAATTCCAAATGCCCCATCACCTGCAAATCCAACAACTGGAATATTAGGGCAGCCGATTTTGGCTCCAAGAACTGATGGGAATCCATATCCACATGGTCCAAATAATCCTGGCGCAAGGTACTTTCTTCCTTCATCAAAAGTTGGATACGCATTACCTATGGCACAGTTATTTCCTATGTCAGATGAAATAATGGCTTCTCGTGGAAGTGCAGATTGAATTGCTCTCCATGCCATTCGTGGAGACATACGATCAGAATCTCTTTCTCTTGCATCAACATTCCATGTCGTGCCAGGATCGTCATCTTCGTGATCCATGCTGGTCAATGTTTGCATCCAAGCAGATTTTGTTTGGTGGATTAGTGCTTTCCTATCTTCTCTATTGTTATCTCCTGCATTTTTTGCAAGTTTATTTAAAATTTGTTGAGAAACTAATTTCGCATCTCCACAAATACCAACAGTTACCTTTTTTGTCAGGCCAATACGATCTGAATTAATATCAACTTGAATGATTGATGCCTTTTCAGGCCAATATTCAATTCCATAACATGGAAGAGTAGAGAATGGGTTTAATCTTGTTCCGAGAGCTAGAACAACATCAGCTTTTGAAATAATTTCCATCGCTGCTTTTGAACCGTTATACCCTAAAGGACCAACAGCTAAACTATGATTTCCAGGAAAACTATCATTATGCTGATAACCGCAAGCAACCGGGGCGTCTAATTTTTCTGCAAGATTCTTACAGTCATCTATTGCATCCGCTAATACAACTCCTGCTCCTGATAAGATAACCGGGAAACTTGCATTAGATAATAATTCTGCAGCTTTAGTTATAGCTTCAGTACCGCCTGAAGGTCTCTCAATTTGAACCATTGCCGGAATCTCTATATCAACAACCTGTGTCCACATATCTCTTGGAACATTTATTTGTGCTGGTGCAGATCCACGAAAAGCCTTTGAAATAACTCTATTAAGCACTTCTGCTACTCTTGAAGGATCTCTAACTTCTTCCTGGTAGCAAACCATATCTTTAAACAAAGCCATTTGTTCAACTTCCTGGAATCCACCTTGGCCAATTGTTTTGTTTGCTGCTTGAGGTGTCACTAGCAACATTGGAGTATGATTCCAATACGCAGTCTTTATAGGGGTAACAAAATTAGTAATTCCTGGTCCGTTTTGAGCAATACACATTGACATTTTTCCAGTAGATCTTGTGTAACCATCGGCAATAATTCCTCCATTTGTTTCGTGAGCAACATCCCAAAAAGTTATTCCAGCTTTTGGAAATAAATCTGAAATTGGCATAAAGGCAGAACCTATAATTCCAAATGCATGTTGAATGCCATGTTTCTGGAGCACTTTTACAAAAGCTTCTTCTGTTGTCATTTTTGTCATACTAAATCCTCAAATATAATTAAATTAATATCTTTTCCCTTTTGGAATCATAAAATGCTGTAAGAGATGCGTCGGCTTTATATTTTGAGCCAGCAATTTCAATTTCAAATTTTTGTTCTTTCAACATTCCTTCAAGTTTATCTTTATTTTCAAAATTTATATATCCCATTCCCAAAGATTTATCCAGATAGTGTCCATACATTCCGGAAGTTATCTCACCAACTGGATTACCGTCATAGAAAATAGGCTCATTATGGTATAGAAGAACATTTTTATCGTGTAAACTAAAATTTACCCGCCTTTTTGTACTTCCTTCCTTTAATTTCTCTTCAAGTTTCTCCTGACCTAAAAACTTTTTAGTTTTTTTAAGGTTTACACAAAACCCTACTCCTGCTTCAAAGGGATCTTCTTCAATTGTGATATCATGGCCCCAATGAAGATAACCTTTTTCCATTCGTAAACTGTTTAAGGCGTGGTATCCGGCAAGAACCAACTGATGTTTCTCACCTTCAATATAGATTAGATCAAATACATCATTAAGGTGTTCTCTTGGAACATAAATCTCATAACCAAGTTCTCCAACATAGGTAATTCTATTTACTCTACATTCTGCTTTTAAAATATTTGTCTTAATCGAATACCCAAAAGGTAGCTCGTCATTTGAGATATTTTCATTGGTTATACTTTGCAATAAATCTCTCGATTTAGGTCCCATTAGCGATAGACAACCATAGTTCTCTGTAATGTCATCAATTTGAACATCTTTAAAGTCACTAGAATTATTTTTAATCCAATATAGGTCTTTATTATGAGATGTTGGAGAGGTAACTGCCATAAATTCATCATCATCAATTCTAACCATAGTCAAATCAGACTCGGTTCCAGCCTCTGAATTTAACATTTGTGTATAAACAATCTTTCCAACAGGTACATCCATTTCACTCACACATAAATAATTCAATAAACTAAGAGCATCTTTTCCATGGATTAAAAATTTTGAAAACGATGTCTGATCAAATAGTCCTACAGACTCTCTAACTGATAAATGTTCACTACGTGATTTCTCAAACCAATTTTGCTTACTAAAAGAGTATTCATAAATTGCTTCTTTTGGATCATCGGCATACCAATTAGCTCTTTCCCATCCAGCTAATTCTCCAAAGCATGCTCCGTGTTTCTTTAAGGTTTCATGTAGAGGTGAATGTTTTATATTTCTTGCAGTTTCATATTGATAAAACGGCCAATGAATCTTATAGAGCAATCCTAATGTCTCGGTACTTCTTTCTTTAAGATATTCTTCATCATTTTGAAAATCTAATACTCTTGCTATATCTACATCCCACAAATCAAATGGAGCTCGCTCATCAGCAATCCATTCAGCCATTACTTTTCCAACTCCACCAGCTGATTGAACGCCAATAGAATTAAAACCAGTTGATACAAATATATTTTTTTTATTTGGAACCTTTCCTAAGTAATATCTGTCATCTGGAGTAAAACTCTCAGGTCCACAAAAGAATGTTTGAATCCCAAGATCATTCAGTATTGGCAATCTATTCATTGCTTTTAATAATATAGGCTCAAAATGATCGTAATCTTCCGGTAAACTATCAAATTCAAATTCTTCAGGAATTCCTTCCATTCCCCAAGGCTTAGCCTTTGGCTCAAATGCACCAATTAATAACTTTCCAGCATCTTCTTTTACGTAAATATATGAATCAGCCACTCTTAAGACAGGTAAATTCTTTGGAATATCATCCGAAGGTTCAGTTAGAACATAAAAATGTTCACACGCGTGTAAGGGAATGTTGATGCCGCAAAGTTTTCCTACTTCTCGACTCCACATGCCGGCAGTAATAACAATTTTTTTACATTCGATCTCACCTTTGTCTGTAACAACAGTCTTGATTTCATCATTCTCTTCTACAAATCCATTTACTTTTGTTTGCTCAAATACCTTTGCTCCATGTAATTTTGCCTCTTGAGCAAGTGCCATTGTTACATCAACTGGATTTATCTGGCCGTCTTTGGGTAAAAATACACCACCAGTAACTCCATCAGTATTTACTAAGGGGTAACGTTCTTTAATTTCATCCTGATTAAGTATGGATATATCAAGTCCAAAGTTTCTTCCCATTGACGTACTACGTTTTATTTCTTCCATACGTTCTGGACATTCAGCTATATTTAAAGAGCCGTTTTGAATAAATCCTAGAGAGCGATTTTTACTATTTTGTAATTCCTGGTAAAGATCTGTTGAATATTTTGCCATCAAAGTAAGATTCTTTGATGCCCTCAGTTGACCAACAAGTCCAGCAGCATGCCATGTAGTTCCGCAAGTTAAAGATTTTCTCTCAAGTAAAACAGTACTTATGTCTTTTTTTGCTAAATGATAGGCAAGACTGCAACCTACTACACCTCCACCAATAACAACGACATCGGCCTTTGTTGGCAAATGCTGTTTGCTCGTACTCATAAAAAAATTAGTATTTGGATACTACTTCCTTAATTTTTGAAAGCATTTCATCTATATGACTTTCTTCTGCAATCAAGGCAGGAGCGATAATACCGCAATCTCCAGTAAATTTAATATGAACTCCATTGGCAAAAGTTTTCTTTTGAGCATCATAGCCTCTTACACCAGGTGTTTTGTCTACTGCCAGATCAATTGCTGCCATAAGTCCGTCTCCACGAATATCTGTGACTGCAGGAATATTGCTAAATGCATCAAATACAGCATCCAAAAAATAAGAAGACATTTTTTCTCCACGAGCGAAAATATCCTCTTTTTCATAAATATCTAACGTAGCAAGAGATGCAGCAACACAAGCTGGATGACCAGAATAAGTATAGCCATGGAAAAACTCAACTCCATGCTCAGGGCCACTATCCATTATTGCATTGTAAATTTTATCTGAAACTCCTACAGCACCCATAGGTTGAGCTCCATTGGTGATACCTTTCGCCATCGTCATCATATCTGGCTGTACATTATATTTAATAGAACCGAATGCTTTTCCTGTTCTTCCAAAGCCTGTAATAACTTCATCAAAAACTAGAACAATCCCATACTTGTCACACGTTGCTCTAATTTTCTCAAGATAACCCTTTGGTGGCACAAGTGTTCCTGTTGAGCCTGCAATTGGTTCAACAAAACAACCAGCAATTGACTCAGGTCCATACATATCAACAAATCTTTGTAAATCATCTGCTAAATGAGCACCGTTTTCTGGTTGCCCTTTAGTAAATTTATTTTCTTCGAGCCATGTATGTCTTAAGTGCACTACTCCAGGCATGGTTGCAGTAAATACTTCTCTATTTTTAATCATTCCACTTAATGATGTGCCGCCAATATTTACTCCGTGATAGGCTCGTTCCCTTGAAACAAATTTCATACGATGAGATTGACCTATGGCATGTTGGTAGGCTTGAATAATCTTAATAGCAGAATCAACTGCTGTTGAGCCACATATAGAGAAAAACACATTGTTTAAGTCACCTGGTAAAATTTTAGATAACTTTTCAGCAAGAGCAAAAGCAGGTAAGTGTGATACATTGAAACTTGGAGAATAATCAAGTTTTAATAATTGTTGGTGAACAGCATCTGCTATTTCTTTTCTCCCATGACCAAGAGGTACACAAAATAAACCTGAAGAAGCATCAATAACTTTATCTCCTTTATGATTCCAATAATAAACACCTTCACCTCTGTCTAATAATCTAGGATCTTTTTTGAAATCTTTATTTGCTGTGAATGGTAGAAAATAATTCTCCAGTGAGTTTGTTGTAGGTGTTGTGTTCGCCATAAGTATCCTTTCAATTCAGAATAAACTGATAAATTATTAATAAATTCTAGTATTATTTAAGCTGCTTGGCCAGATTTACCACTTGAATGAAAACGCTCATTTTTAGCGGCCATATCTCTTAATAGCTTACATGGAGTAAATCTTTCTCCGTATTTTTGAGCAAGATTATCTGCTTCAGCAACAAATTCCTTAATACCTACCATGTCGATATATGACAGAGGTCCGCCAGTCCATGGAGCCATTCCCCATCCTAAAATCGCTCCAATATCTGCATCACGCACATCAGTTAATACATTTTCTTCATAACATTTTGCAGTTTCCAAGGCTTGAATATATAAAAATCTTTTCTTAAGCTCTTCAGCTTCTGGCTGTTCATCGCTTTCTTTGCATAGATTAGAAAGTTCTGGCCATAAATATTTTTTTCCATTTTCAGGATATTCATAAAAACCTTTATTGTTTTTCTTTCCATATCGGCCTTGTTTTTCAACCATTTCTTCAAGAAGGGTGTGCATAGGAGTAACTGGATACTCTTTTCCTTCAGCTTCTAAATCTTTTTTAGTTTGCGTTGTAACTTTCCACGCTAGATCTAAAGCTACTGCATCAGAAAGCGCTAATGGAGCCATTGGCATACCGGTCATTTTTCCAGCATTTTCTATTAACGCAGGTTTTATACCTTCAGCTAACATTGCTACGCCTTCTCCAGTATAAGTTCCAAATACTCGACTTGTATAAAATCCTCTGCTGTCATTAACAACAATAGGTGTTTTCTTAATCTTTTGAACATAATCCATTGTTTTAGCTAAAGTCTCTTGAGATGTTTCTTTCCCCATAATGATTTCAACTAATGGCATTCTTTCAACAGGTGAGAAATAATGAATACCAATGAAATTGTTTGGACGCTTAGAATTTTGAGCAAGACCAGTAATTGGAAGCGTTGAAGTATTTGATCCAAATACAGCAGTCTCAGCAATTTGAGCTTCTGCTTTTGCAGTTACATCAGCTTTAATATCCCTATTTTCAAAAACCGCTTCCACAATTAGGTCTGCACCTTGAAGCAACGAATAGTCTGTTGTAGGAGTTATTAAATTTAATAATTTTTCTTTTTTTTCTTCAGTTGTTCTTTTTTTAGAAAGTTGTTTATCTAGAATTTTTGTAGAGTACTCTTTGCCCTTTTCAGCAGCTTCCTGATCTGTATCAATTAAGATAACTTCTATTCCTGCTTTGGCTGTAACAAAAGCTATTCCAGCACCCATTAAACCTGCTCCAAGTATACCAATTTTCTTTACATCATATTTTTCAAATTCTTTTGGTCTTCTCGCTCCTTTGTTCAATGCTTGCATGTTAATGAATAGGCTTCGAACCATATTCATAGAAACTGGATCCATAACAACTTTTGTAAAGTATCTTGCTTCAATCCGTAGAGCTGCATCTATTGGAACTTGAACACCTTCATATATAGCAGAGAGTATTGCTGACTGAGCAGGGTAATTATTATAAGACATCTTTCTTAACGTTGATGAAGATGCTGCCCAAATCATTGCTCCTTTAGGAGTGTAAGGTAATCCACCAGGGAATTTGTAACCTTTTTCATCCCATGGCTGCACAGCTTTGCCACCATCATTAATATACTTCTTTGCTGCGGCCATTAAGCTATCTGCATCTGTAACTTCATGAATTAATCCAGAGCTTAATGCTTTCTTTGGAGTAAATGGAGTACCAGCCATCAGAAAGCCCATTATATCTTGATTAACACCAGCTAAGCGTGGAACTCTTTGAGTTCCGCCTGCTCCAGGAATTAGTCCAACCTTAGCTTCAGGTTGACCAATTTGAATTTTATCATTGTCAATTGCAACACGGTAATGACAAGCCAAACAGATTTCAAATCCACCTCCAAGGGCATGTCCATTGATTGCTGCTACAAATGGTTTTCCAGAATTTTCCATGCTTCTAAAAAGCAACTGCATTTCCATATTCCCATTATAAATTTTCTCTGCAGCCTTAACTTTATCTTCTTGAATCTGATCAAACCCAAAGGTATCTGCTGATGTAAGATCTGCTCCTGCTATGAAAGCATCCTTTGCACTTCTTAAGATAACTCCCTTAACATTCTCATCTGGAATTAGTTTGTTAAGTATATCCTTGTACTCTCCCATTGAGCGAGCGTTCAAAACATTCATTGAACGATCTTCAAGATCCCATGTTATGACAGCAATACCGTCACTATCTATTTCATAACTTAAATCAGACATTTTTTTTCCTATTTTGAAATTTAGTTAGACACGCTCTATAACTGTTGCAGTGCCCATTCCACCACCAACACAAAGAGTTGCAAGAGCTGTAGATTTATTTGATCTTTCAAGTTCATCAAGAACAGTTCCCAAAATCATTGCTCCAGTAGCACCCAACGGGTGACCCATTGCAATAGCTCCGCCATTTACATTAATATCAGAATGATCGATACCCATGTGCTCCATGTATCTTAGAACAACAACAGCAAAAGCCTCATTTAATTCCCAAATATCAATATCACTCTTATCCATTCCTAGATTTTTTAACAATTTATCTGAAACATAGCCTGGACCGGTAAGCATAATGCTTGGCTCAGAACCAGTAGATGCAAAACCTTTAATTTTTGCACGAGGTTTAAGGCCGTATTTCTCACCCATTTCTTTGTTGCCAAGTAAAATTCCTGCAGCTCCATCAACAATTCCAGATGAATTACCTGCTGTATGAACATGATTAACTGCTTCTACTTCAGGGTATCTTTGTTGAATAGTTGAATCAAATCCGGCCATTTCACCCATCATTGCAAATGAAGGATCAAGAGAGCCTAGAGACTGCATTGTAGCTTCAGGCCTCATGTGTTCGTCATGATCAAGAATTGTTAAACCGTTAATATCTTTCACGGGAGCAATAGATTTATCAAATCTATTTTCATCCCAAGCTTTTTTTGCTCGTTTTTGACTTTCAACTGCATAACTATCAACGTCGTCTCTTGAAAATCCATATTTCGTAGCAATTAAGTCTGCACTAATACCTTGAGGAACAAAATAGTTTTTAATTGCAACAGATGGATCCGCAACCATGGCTCCGCCATCAGAACCCATTGGAACTCTTGACATTGATTCAACACCACCACCAATTGACATCTGAGCTTGTCCAGACATAACTTGTGCTGCAGCCATGTTTGTAGCTTCTAATCCTGAAGCGCAAAATCTATTAATCTGTACACCTGAAACAGATTGATCATAATCAGCATTTAGAACTGCTGTTCTAGCTATACATGCACCTTGTTCTCCAACAGGCGCAACGCATCCAAGTACAACATCATCCACATCTGCTGTATCAATAGTGTTTCTATCTTTTATGTTATTTAAAACTTGAGTTGCTAACTCTAAAGCAGTCACTTCATGAAGTGTGCCATTCTTTTTGCCTTTGCCGCGAGGTGTTCTTACAGCATCGTAAATAAAACAATCAGTCATTAAAAAGCTCCAAAATTAAAAAGTTTCATGATTATAAGTATATGTTTAACTCAAACAATAAAAAAAAATGAACCAATTCTCATGTTTTTATAAAATAAACCTTAATAAAATCAATATATTAGGGGGCAATCATATTCCTGTGTCAGATTTCTAACTCTTCGAAACTATGTATGTCTGGTGAACCATTGGCATATCTAAAAACTGGTTTCTTTGACCCACGGTTTGGTTGAAAACCTGGAACAGCAATCAAACAGGATGAAACTGTTTGAAATCCAATATCGGTCTTTACACACATTGCAGAAAGTGGTTCGTTATTATGACAGTAAGTACTACCTAACAAAGTTTCCCAGTCTTGCCACTCCTCTTTACTAGGTTCAGGAGTTGTTGCTAATGAAAATTTTGATAGATAGTTTTTAATTCTAGCTGATGAAATGTCATTTCGATCATAAGCAGTAATCATTGAAAGACCATCTGGAACATTAAAATATTCTATAAATGATGAATTTTCATCAGATTTTATCCAATAAGCATTTAGATTATCTCCAATAAACATATTAAAACCTCGGTATGAATCTTTTTCAATTTCAATTAAGGCATTTAATGACTCACTTGCATCAGCGTGATCGAGTGCTTCAAGAACAAGCTCTCCTCTTGACCTCTTGTCTTCCATTGGGCCCAATGTATCCATACGATTCATTATTGCCACAATTAGACCTTCAGTATTAATTCCAAGCCATGTTCCACCCGCTTCTA
>Ga0208410_1001683_pt1 | contig 11159 bp, 10 predicted proteins | sample ETN02SmetaG_3_FD_185787 | JGI IMG/M metagenome (GOLD analysis project Ga0208410, IMG submission 185787) | Marine microbial and viral communities from oxygen minimum zone, Eastern Pacific Ocean - ETNP2014F10-02SV257 (SPAdes) (version 2) | ecosystem: Environmental > Aquatic > Marine > Oceanic ... | reverse complement strand
GGATAGAATTCATCACAAGTTGTAACAAGATGTAAAAATCCAAACGTGTGCTCACCTCCTTTCACAATGTCATATTCAATTGCATTTCTAAAATCACGTGCAGTCATTGGATCTATGTACAATCTAGAAACTTTTTGTCCAAATCTTGTAGCAAGAAATCCTCCATCATTTTCTGAGATAAATTCTTCATCTAATAGGAAAGTTTTTGCATTTTCCAAGTGTAATTCTATAATATCATCTTCAGTTTGTGTTCCGCCCAATGTTTCTGAAAAAAATTCATTTATTTTATCTTCAGTTATTGATGGAGAAGTTACAATTAGACTAAGCAAATGTATTCGCAATGAACGTGGAGTTATAATTTTGGATTCAATTGGTTCAGGTTCACCGTCTACGTATCGTTCTAAAAGCAGCTCTTGATTATTTTTTCCAATTATAATTGATTCACCCTCATCGTCATATTGCGGTCTACCTGCACGTCCACAAAGTTGTTTATACTCTAAAACACTGATAGGAACATTTCCACCATACTGAGAATTATAACGTAGAACACTTGAAATTACAACTCTTCTTGCAGGAAGATTTACGCCTGCAGCCAATGTTGGTGTAGCAGACAATAATTTTATTTTTCCACTTCTAAATTCAGTTTCAATAATTTCTCTACATTTTTGATTTAATCCTGCATGATGAAATGCAACGCCTTGTTTAACTACAAATGCTAATTTTTTTACTAATTGTGTATGTTCATTATTTGCTAAAATTTTTTTTGAGATTTTTAATAATTCATTCAATTCATTTTTGGACAATGTTTTTTCAATGGGAGGACCAGAATCAACTGCAAGTTTTGCAGCGCTAGTTCGTGTATTTGCAAAAAGTAAACCCTGTCCACCATTTTTTACTGAATCCACGCCTAAACCAATGGTAGATGAGCCTACATAATCAAAACTAACATCGTATGTTTCTCTATCCTGATTTGTCACTGAAAAATCATCATAGACTGCTTCAGAAAGAGGTACAGGTCTCCAAGTACTTTCAACATGTTCACAATCTAGCCATTCAGCTAATTCATTAGAATTTGTTATAGTTGCACTCAATGCAATAATTTGTGGAATTTTTCCAATCAACCCAGACTTTAATCTTGTAAGAACCATTTCCAAAGTTGGACCACGACCTTCATCACCAATTAAATGAATTTCATCAACAATGACAAGACCGATTTCACTTATCCATGACTGACCAAATCTCATTAAAGCATCCATTTTTTCATTTGTTAAAACTAGAATATCGGAATTTTCTAATTTATCTTCCACAGAATCAAAATCACCTGTAGAAATTCCAACTTTAATTTTTCTTCCAAGATTTATTTTTTCTAGCTTTTTGAATTCTGTGAATTTTTCAGCTGCTAATGCACGTAAAGGACTCAGATATACTATTTTTGATTTATGTTTTGGTAAATGTGCAAGCATTCCAAGCATTGCAATCAGTGTTTTACCACTTGCAGTAGGTGCAGAGACCAAAACACTTGTTCCATCTAAAATTCCTGCGTCAACAGAATATGCTTGTGGTTCGTATAATTTCTCAAAGCCTTCAGAAGTTAGAAAATCAATTGCAGCAGTTTCTAGATCAAGCTTACTTATTTTCATACTATATTATAATGACCAGGTTTTGACTCATAAATAGATGAGTCTCTTGCCATTTTTCGAATAAAGTTTTTGGCTTCTTCTTCAGTAAACTTTTCAGTTTTTGCTAATTCTTCTACTAGTTGTTTTTCTTCGACAGGAGATTTGTGTTCACCTTCAAGTGATTTCATAACATCCATGAATAGTTGCATCTTTGATACCTCACTTCGTGGTCTTCCTTGCAATACTCCAAGATCAACTTTACCGGTGTTGACATCAATTCCAGCATCTTCAAACATACTTTGTAACAAATCAATTGCACGTTGTGCATCTTCACCTTCAACTTGATTTTTCATTAGTAGACGTGCCCTTGCAGTAGATAATCTAATCAAACCTTCCAGTTGTCTAGGCGTTACTGTAATCATTTCTTCAGCTTCAACATTTCTCATTTTCATATAATAATCAAGAATTTTTTCTTCAGCTTCTTTGGTTAATATCGGATTAATTCTTTTTACATATGCAAGATATTTTGTTAATGTTTCAGAATCAATTTGAGATTTTTTATCAATTCCACTAGGAGTGTGTAAATTAATTATGTGCTGAGCAATTTGTGTATCTTTTTCTTTTGATGGTTTGTCACGAACAACAAAAATTAAATCAAATCTAGTCAATAGTGGGACTGGAAGATTAACATTTTCTGTAATGTTTTTGAAAGGATCATATTTTCCAAACATTGGGTTTGCTGCTGCTAGAATTGAAGTTCGAGCATTCAATGTCGCAACAATACCACCTTTAGATATACTAGCTGTTTGCTGTTCCATAACTTCGTGTAATGCACTTCTATCTTCAGCTTTCATTTTATCAAATTCGTCAATACATACTAAACCTTGATCACCAAGTACAGTTGCACCAGCTTCTAACATGAAAATTCCATTTGTGTCTCTAACAACTGCAGCAGTTAAACCAGCAGCTGTAGAACCCCGTCCAGAAGTATACAAACCACGCGGTGCTACTCTAACACAAAATTTTAACATCTCACTTTTTGCAGTACCTGGATCACCAACTAAGAAAACATTGATGTCACCTCTAATTTTACTACCATCGGCTAGTTCTCTTTGTGTAGAACCTGCCATGAGTAGGAGAATGGATTCTTTGATCATTGAATGACCTGTAATATGAGGAGCATACGAGTCAATCAATTGTTGATACAAATCAGGACTTTTGGATAATGATTTAATCATTTTTTCATCTTCAGGAGAAATTTCTTCTCTGTCAATTTTCCGAGATTTTTTATCCTTTTTACCACCTAAAAATTCCACATTATTTCCATCTAATCTCAATCTGTACAAAGGACTACTATTCTTTGATACACCACTCATTTTTTCTTGTTCAATTCTAACAATTCCTGTAAGAACTACTCTATCACCAGGTCGTGCATTATCTACCAAATCTTGTTTTACAGTAACATCAAGATAATGAGGTAATTGTCCAGGTGGAAGATCTTCAGGTAATTCTTGTAGACGTACAAATTGTACATCAATAAAACGACTAGATTCAGGTTCAACACCTAATTCTCTATGGGCACATTTTGGATTTGAACACTGTACAGGAGATGTTAAAGATAAACCATGTCCAAGTAATACATCGGTTCGATGACCTTCGGGACAAACAAAAACTAATTCTTTTGCAAGAGGTTTTACTTCAGATGCTCTTAACACCATTCCAGAGACACTAGTTATTTTTCCAATAACTTCAGCATTAATTTGACGTAAACTACGTTGAACAGGGTAATTTGCCATTCTTGCTCTAATTTCATGTTCAATTTTTTTTGCATATTTTGGAAAACGTTCTTGTAAGATTTCTTTTATTGCTCTTGAAAATGCTTCAAGAATAGAATCTGGATTTTCAGCAAAAACAGATTCAATATCTGGATGCGATACAAGATCGTTATAATCAATATTGATGAATTTGGATTTTGATGGCATCATATTATCAATATCATCAACATATCGGAAATTTCCTTTTTCATCTTTAAACTCTAGTAAGAATTTTTTTACATAGTCAGATAATGCAGATTCAGTTTGTGTTTCAAGTGTCATTTCTTTTTACCCAATATTTGTTCTTTAAATGCAAGACTAGCATTATGTATCTGATTATAATATACCTCTTCTTCTACACTAAGTTTTGACGAGAGGTCAGATGTAAGTTTAGATGAATCTGCTAATCTAACAATTTTACCTTGTCTAATTCTTACTAGTTGATTCAACATACTTTCTGCTTTATCAAAGTCAACAGTTTCAAGTTTTTTCATAAATGCATGAAGTTTAATGTAGAAATGCTTGTCTAATGTTGCAAGTGAATCTTCATCTGCAATATCTTCTTTCACTTTTGCTTGTTTTAATTCTTTAACCATGTCTTGTTCATGCAAGATTACATGTTTTTCTGATTCTAAAATATCAGCAACCCATCTAGGAATATTCATCATTTCATTTTCTTTTCCATCTATCTGTACACCAGATACATCCATCTTTAGGTCATGTTTGAATTCGACTTTAACGTCTTCTAGACCATACCCTATCGAATGAACTTTGATTACGTCTTCTAATTCCAATATTGATCACACACCTTTCAGGGATTTATGGACAGCGATCGATCAATTTTCTCAACCATTAGCTTTGATCATTTGATCCTTCTAGGCATTTATTAATAACAAAATGGGTTTGCAACTATGACAATTTCAGATATTATGTGGGTAGAGAAGTACAGACCAAAGAAAATCTCAGAAGTGGTCAATCAAAAGGACATCAAAGGAAGCCTTTCAGCACTACTCAAAAATCAAGAAGAGATGCCACATTTACTATTTTCAGGTTCTGCAGGAGTTGGAAAGACTACAATGGCATTATGTATTTCTCAAGAGATTTTGGGAGATAAATGGAAAGACTACACATTAGAGCTAAACGCGTCAGATGAAAGAGGAATCAATATGGTGAGAGAAAGAGTAAAAAAATTCTCACGTTTTGCAGGACTTGATACAGAAATTCCATTTAAGATAATTATTTTGGATGAAGCTGATGAGATGACATCAGATGCTCAAACAGCACTGAGAAGAATAATTGAAGATACGGCAAAATTTTGTAGATTCATTTTGATTGCAAATAATATTTCAAAAATTATAAATCCAATTCAAAGTAGATGTGCAGTTTTCAAATTCTCACAAATTGATGAAAAAGAAATTACCACACATCTAAAAGCTGTATTAAAAAAAGAAAAAGGTAAAGCTGACGAAAAAGGTCTAAAAGAAATTGCCGTATATGCAGGAGGAGATCTTAGACATGCAATTAATCTACTACAAACGGCTGCAAGTACAGGAGATATTACTCAAGACAGTGTAAAAGCAGCCGCAGGATTAACAAAAACAAATGATGTAGATGATGTTTTGAAATTGGCAGTTTCAGGTAAAATTCAGGATTCTAGAAATAAAATGATTGAATTGATCAAGGTTTATGGAATGTCAGAATCTGACTTTCTCAAATACATCAATCAAGCATTATTTTCTGCAAAATATGATAACCTAGAGGAATTATCACAAATCATAGCAAAGTATGATTATCGAATTTTAGTTGGTTCAAATCCAGAAATTCAGTTATCAGCAATGCTTGCAGAATTAGGAAAGTTATCGAAATAGCTAAAAACCTTCAGGTGGTTTTTGCACAAATACATTACATACCAAAGCATCTGTTTTTTCATCACGATATTGAACATTACAAGAGACAAATTTTCCCTTTAATGCGCGCTCTAAATCTTCAAGAGTTGTTTCTTTGTATTCAGGGTTTTCAGGATTATCAATTTTAGATATTATGATTTTTTCAATTCTACTATACTGCTCCTGATTATCTTTTCTATAATGAGTGACATCTAATTCAAATGCATTTCCAGATATACACCTAACAACCGGCCCTCCAATTCCATCACCCATGAAAAATATGAGATAATAGAAGTATAAATTTCAAAATTAAAACGCCGAGAGAGGGATTTGAACCCCCGCGTTCTTGCGAACACAGGCTCTCAAGGCCCGCGCCCTACCAGGCTAGGCGACCTCGGCAAAAATTGATGGTAAATACTGCTTAAAATTTGTAAGTATCTAAAAGAGAAAGTGAATATTTAGAGTAATTCTAATCGTGTGCGTGAGGATTTTCTGAACCGGATTCCATTTTCACAAAAGTTCCAGCTGCTTTCTCATGAGCTTCTAAGTTAGATTGGTCGACAAGAACAGCTTGTGGTGGGCAAACTGAAACACATGCCATGCAATAGATACAATCATGTTCTCGTATAGCATCTGCTTTATCGGTAAAATCACGACGTTCTTCTTTTTCAGTTTCGCCTTTTCCTGCCCAATCAGTTGAATCTTTTACTGCGTCAATTCCTGAGATATCCTTGTCAGTTCGATACCATTGGAATACTTGTACTGGGCATGCCTCTATACAAGCGCCATCTGCAACACAAACATCCCAATCATTTGCAACCATTGTTCCTGTAATACCAAGTTTCTCCATTTTTTCGCCACGTTTTTCATAATCAGCTAAAACTTGTTCATTCTTTGATGCATCCCATTCATTTTGTCCTTCACCAGCTTGTGATGGCCAAACCCAATGGAAATTTCCTGAAGGACCGTCTATAATTTTGCCTATTGGTTTCTTATCACCATGACAAAAGTCTTCATTGATTGGCATTATTCTAAGATCATAGAGTTATTATTTAAATCTAAATAAAATTAGTGTAAACTAAACATGATTTACAATATTTTGAAAATACCTACGTTCATATCTTTTCACGTTAATTGACATCATGGACATTATAAAATACGACATCTACAGTGGCCCGAATATTGGAATCTACAGCACAGTAAATGATGAATTTATTTTTCTACCAAGAGGTTTTGCAGATGGGAAATCTGAAAAATTATCAGAATATCTAGATGTGAAACCATTAGAGGTATCTGTTGCAAATGCCAGAGTATTGGGAGTTTTGATGGCAGTAAATAATCACGGCATACTATTGCCTAGTACATGTTCAGAAGGAGAATTTAATCATTTTAAGGAAAATACAGATCTTAATGTAGAAATTTTAGATGTAAAAAATAATGCACTAGGAAATATGATGAGTGTTAATAATAAAGGAGGAATTGTCTCACCGCTAATTCCAAAAGAAGACTTACAAAAAATACAAGATGTGTTAGACATAGAAGTATTACAATCAAAAATTGCAGGCTTTCAACAGGTTGGAGCAGTAATGACCACATCTGAAACAGGAACCGTAGTTCATCCAGAAACAGATGAAGAGGATATGAAAACCATCAATAATTTGTTAGGAGGAAATATTGAGGCTGCAACAATCAATGGAGGAATACCATTTGTATCATCAGGAATATTGGCAAATAACAATTCAGTTGTAGTTGGTTCACTAACTAATGGTCCAGAAATTATGATGCTTACTAGAGCATTTTTACATTAAGATTTTTTTTATATATTCTAGTAAATCAGGAATTAAAATTTTATTTTCAGTTCTATCAGACATATTTCTTACAACAACCATATTTTTTGCAAATTCGTCTGGGCCTACAATTATAACAAATTTTGAGTTTGTTGATTGTTCCATCTGTTTTTTTAATGCTCGACCAGAAAGATCAATATCAGTAGGGATAGAATTCTCTCTCAAGACAGATGTTATTTTGATGGCATTTGATTTCATTTCTTCATTTACATACAAAACAGAAACACGATTAGTCTTTTGTAAAAATGATGAATTTTGATTTTCTAGAGCAAGTATGATCCTTTCAACACCACCTGCAACGCCCGTAGCACCAAGATCATCTCTACCAAAAACAGACGGTAAGTTATCATATCGTCCACCACCCACTAATGCACCAATATCAAAATTTTTATCAAAAGCCTCAAAAACTATTCCTGAATAATAATCAAGACCGCGAACTATTCCAAAATCAATTTGAATATTATTTACATTACGATTTTTCAATGATTCAAAGAGAGATGTAAGTTCATTCCAATTTTCAAACTGAGTTACATCAAATTGTTTAGATATTTCATCAGGAGAACCTTTCAATTTTGAAAATTGAATTATTTTTTCTAATTTTTCTTTAAGATATCCCTTTTTTTCATATTCAGATATAATTTCCTGTTCAGATTTTTTCTGAATTTTATCTATAGCACGAAGAATATCAGAAATAGTTTCAGAATTTTCAGATTCAAAAAGTGATGAAATGTATGATTGGGTAATTTTTCTGTGTGAAATACTGAGAATTATGTTTTCAAGACCAAGATTTGAGAAAAATTTTGAGGTGAACTCAATAATTTCTGCATCAGTTTCAGTATTTTGTTTTCCAAATATTTCGATATCCCATTGATGAAAGAATCGATATCTTCCTTTCTGTGGTTCATCATACCTCCACACTCCTCCAAACGCAGAAATTTTTGCGGGAAGTTTCATTGATTTTTGTCCAGCAATATATCGTGTGAGACCAACTGTAAAATCAAATCTTAATGAAACTTCTCTGTCACCTTTATCATTGAAAAAATAAACATCATCACGTATTGTAGGTCCACTTTTTGCTTCTATTACAGACATCAATTCAATTGGAGAGGGTTCCATTAATTGAAATCCAAAAGTATTGGCAGTCTCAGTAAAATGTTGTCGAATATATTCAATTTTTTGAATCTCTATATTTTCAAAATCTTTCATTCCTCTTGGTAAATCCATTTACAAAAAAAATTGAAACAACGAATTTAGACTTTGCTGTTGAAGTTGTAACTAATTAATAATAGAATATCAAGGATATGGGATGAGTTACAAAACATTAGAGCATGCAACAGATGCAATAATAGAGGTTACTGCAGATAATTTGGAAGAAGCATTTCAAACAGCAGGTATTTCTGTAATAGAGACAATTCTAGATAGCTCAAAAGTAGACGAGTTAGATAGTAGAAAATTGGTAGTCAAAGGAAAAGATCTCAAATATTTATTGTATAATTGGCTTGAAGAAATGATAATTTTAACGATCACAGACGGATTTGCAGGAAAAAGAATTACAATAAATATTCTAAGAAATGAAAATTATGAAATTCATGCAGAAGTTTTTGGAGAAGCAATAGATTTGAAAAAACATCAATTCAAAGTTGAAATAAAATCACCTACATTTCATGAAATGGAAATTGAAGAAAATGATAAAATTGTGATGAAATATTTACTTGATTTGTAATGCAATAAATATTGTAAATAAAATAATGAATTATGGAAGATGAAGAATTAGAAAATATTAAGAAAAAACAATTAGAAGAGTTACTAAAACAGCAAAACATCAATAATATTCTAAACGAAACACCCGTAATAGAATTAACATCACAAAATTTTAATCAAGAAATTGCCAATAACGATTTACTTTTAGTAGATTTTTGGGCGGAATGGTGTGGACCATGCAAATCAATGCATCCCATATTTACAAGAATGGCAAAAAAATACAAACAAGTTAGATTTGCAAGAGTGAATGTAGATAACGCTCAAGATATTGCAATGAGATATGGTGTTCAGTCAATTCCAACATTCATCATGTTCAAAAATGGTGAAATTGTAAATCAGATGGTAGGTGCAGTAGGAGAACCCGGAATACATATGATTTGTAAGAAATTTACAGAGAATCAGTAGCCATAAACAGGGTTAATTTCTCGCTGAATACTAACAATTTCATTTAGTGTTTGTAATTCTTCTGAAGAAAGTTTATGGGCATATTTTTTTAAAAGTTGTTTTGCTTCAGATGGAGTAGGCAACGTGTAAAATACATCTTCTTCATTAAGTTGTCGTCCAATAGTAACATTTTGTACAGAACATGCAACTTCTTCACCAGTTTTAACTTCTTGAACAGTTTTACCATCTGCCTCTAACGAATGAACAGTTCCAATTTTTTTTCCACTTTTATTTGTAAATGCAATTTTTTGTCTAAGTGTTCCAACATCAACACGTATTCCGAAAACAGCAGGATTATTGTTACGGAAAGTGTATCCTTTTAGAAAAGTGAATTTGGATATTGGAGTAAATTCTTTGAAAATAGAATTTTCAAGATCCGATTTGTCATCATCTACCCACTGGGAATAAGTATCAATTAAACTATAGATTACTTTATCCTCAAATACCCTAATGTGACTTTCATCACATTCAGTTTTTGCATCATCAAATACTTTTACATTAAATGCCAAGATGACTCCAAGATGACGATCTTTATCTTTAATCGCTTTTGCTTGCATTACATCTCTACGTGTTACAGGACCAATGTCGGCTTTTGCAATAGGTATTTGTTGTCGTCTAAGCATTTCAGTAATAGCTTCTAGGGAACCAATCGTATCACATTTTAAAATTAAACCAGTTGTTTCAGTATCAATGAACACAGATTCCATTTCAGATTCAAGTGTTTTTTTGAACTCTTCTGCAATTTCTTGTTTTGATGAAGCATAAACAGTTGTTCCTGGTAAAACACCATCAAGATCAGGTGATGCGATTTTTATTCCTGCAGCTGCTTGTACCTCATCTATTGGTTTGAATTTATCTCTTGGATCACGCATTTCATCCAAAGGTTTTGGCAACAATAGAGCCTTAGGTTTTGTAATAATTACTGAATCTCTCTTTGCTACAACAATATTATCATCTTTCTGAAGATGACCATCAATTAGAATCATGTTTGCTGTTGGACCTAGTCCAACCTCATCATTTACTTCCAAAACAATTCCGCGTGTTTGTTTTTCCTCTTGTTCCAATTTTTTACTTAGAAATTGTTGTGTCAGACCAACTAGAACTGCTAATAATTCAGGTATTCCGACACCAGATCGGGCACTTACAGGTACAATCGATATTTCTTTTTTGAAATCTTGCACTCTATAGAATGCTTCAGATTGATAGCCAAGTATTGATAATGCACCCACAACGTTGTAAATTTGCTCATCAATGTTTGTCTGTATAGAAGGTGACTGTTTTTTTATTGCCTGAGAGATATATGCATCATCAGTTTGTTGCCAACCTGATATCATATCCACTTTGTTTAGTGCAACTACGAATGGTACTTTACGACTTTCAAGAATTTTTAAACTTTCATTTGTTTGAGGTTGAAATCCACGATTGATATCAACAACTAATATTGCAATATCAGCAGCAGAACCACCTCTTGCTCGAAGGTTTGTGAACACCTCATGTCCAGGAGTATCAATTACTAAAATTCCAGGTACTTTATTTTCGGCTTTTCCTAATTTATCATAGAGTGAACCACATAATTTTTGAATAATTTCATCAGGTAAGAAACTTGCTCCAATATGTTGAGTTATACCACCAGCTTCTCTACCTTGTACTCCAGTTCCTCTAATTTTATCTAAAAGGGATGTTTTTCCCGAATCAACGTGACCTAATACAGCCACAATGGGTTGTCTTATACGCAATGTGAATCACTTGAATACCACACTTACTTCTTTATCAAAGCTTTCTGTTGAA
>Ga0208410_1001681_pt1 | contig 11166 bp, 8 predicted proteins | sample ETN02SmetaG_3_FD_185787 | JGI IMG/M metagenome (GOLD analysis project Ga0208410, IMG submission 185787) | Marine microbial and viral communities from oxygen minimum zone, Eastern Pacific Ocean - ETNP2014F10-02SV257 (SPAdes) (version 2) | ecosystem: Environmental > Aquatic > Marine > Oceanic ... | reverse complement strand
CATACGTGAACTTGTCAGTGGAGACATGGGACGCACAGTTCCTAGTTTTTCCTCACTGGTTGATGGGGCCTGTAAGGTAGAGGTTTTGGATGTCCTTAACCTTCATCTTGAAAATGAAGAGGAAACAAAATGACCAAAAGATCACAGGGATTAAGGAGTGGTTCACGCCACAAGCTTTCACGCTCTTTCAAGGAGCGAGGGCTTTCTCCAATTACACGCTCGTTACAGACATTTGATGTAGGAGATACAGTAAATGTAGTAATAGATCCTTCATATCAAAAGGGTCAACCACATCATAGATTTCATGGATTGACAGGTAAAGTAACTGGAAATCAAGGTAAAGCTTATGTGATATCAACACGTGTTGGTAATATGCTTAAGGATTTGATAGTTAGACCCGAGCATCTTAGGAAAGCCAAATAGGAGATATAATGGACGTAGAAAAACAACCCGAACCAGTACCTTTAGGGGTAGCAAAAGAATTACTTGAGAAAGAGCTAAGTGTTCGTGAAAATCGTTTAAGATGTGTAGATTGTGGTAATTTCCAAGCAGTTCCAGATGTTGAACCTGAAGTAGAAAAATCAGAAGATGATGAGGAGTCAGATGAATATACTGGTCCTATTTGTGAAAAATGTGAATCACAAAGATTGATTTTAATTGAACAAATACAATATGAGCATAAGTTAGCTTTAGATCACGTTCGTTTAATTACACAAGCAGCTCCAGAGCAAGCTAATCAAATTATTGAAAAAGTAATAGAATTAGAACATGTTAATGATTATTATGCAGCCAAGATTGTAGATGTTTTACCTATGCATGCAGATGATGTAAGATCTATATTTGCTAGAGAACGTTTTTCACTTGGACATGATGAAATAGACACCATAATATCAGTAGTCAAGGAGACTATGGGGGTATGATTTATGGAAGATTACGCTTACGTTCTTGATGTATTGCCAGAAGGAAGACCAGATAGTAAAAGAAGATTTAGAAGAGAACCTTTAGTTTACGGTTTAGGCATTGAAGAGTTCAAAATATTTGATATGCAGCCAATTACTGGCGCAGCCATAAATATTGGAGATAAGTGTTATATTGGTAAGGAGACCGAAGATAGAACACAGATAGACCATGTTAGGGCCAGAGTTAATTATTCAGATTTGACACACACTGCACAAAGTGAGTTAAGTTTTGTATTAGATGAAATTGTAAAAGATAACGAAGAGAAATTTATACAATTTTACAATCATGCAGGTCCTATTTCACGTAGATATCATTCATTAGAATTGATCCCAGGCCTAGGTAAAAAAACTATGAATCTTATTGTCAGTAATAGGCCATACAAGACTTTCAAAGAAATGGAAGAAAAAATATCTAGTTTTAGAAATCCAGAAAAATATTTATCACAGCGAATAGAGAATGAAATTCGTGAAACAGATCAAAAATATAGATTGTTTGTAAAGTAATTAAACTGAATATGTATATTGTATTGCACCAGCTATTCTAGCTCTAACATCTGCATTACCAGACAGTGATATTTCTAATGTCCAATTTCCGCTACTACCAGCTACAGTTCCCATAATATGCTGATTTGTTCCAGGGCTGAATGTTTCAATTAAAACTTCAGTACCTTCGTGATCACGTAATACTAATTCACCACTTCCTGAACTTCCAATGTCTGCTTCTAAGTAATATACAATATAATTCCAAGGTCCATATCTTTCATGACCTTCATTAGCAAATTGAGTATCATAAACGCCAAAATCAGGGCCAATAAATTCTTCATCAAAGAGATCACCCCCTCTGCAGAAATATGAATTGCCAGTATATCCACTTCCATAATTGCTTAGATTCATAATTAATATAATTTCACCATTAGAATTTGTATATTCAAAACTATGAATCCATCTTGCATTTTTTTCGAAAATATATTTGATAAATGCACCACTTTCTGCATTTGCACTTATTTCAGCTTTAGATTCCGTTATGTCTATTACACTAGCCTTGAAGTTTTCACCATATAATCCAAATTCCCAACTTTTGTCTTGTTTTAGAGGGAAATCAAGTATTTTTTGAGGTATATTATTTTCATAAATTGCAAAATCGGACATTTGGACTCTTCCAAGGGCTGGATTATAATTTAGAACAGAATGTCTTTTTGCATCATCGAGATTTCCGGCCCCAATATAGTAATCTGAGCCATCATCATCGATTGAAACAACCATTGTTGTTGAAAATTGTTTATCGTCAATAGTTATAGCATATTCCCAGAAATCTCCTTTTTCCCAAGACGGAGAATAGAATGACACATTGTCTTTTTCACTACCAAAGAGTCCATTTTCTAAACATCCGCTACTTATGGTGGTGATTAGCATCAAAATGATAATGCTCAATGCCTGCTTCATTGTATAACGATAGAAAGACAGATAATTATAGTTCACTATATCCCTCCAATTTGAAATGAGTCCTTGCTTCAGAGACAGTATAGAAAGATCCAGTAATCAAGGTTTTTTCATTTTTTATTGATAAAATGGCTTCTTTTACATTTTCAAATTGTTTGCATTTTATATTCCTTTTTTTACAGAGATCATAAATGTCTTTGGAATCTGCACTCCTATCTGTTTTCAGATTACATGCTAATATAGTGGAATTCAGAGGCAATTTAGAGACAAAAGCTAAGATGTCTTTATCTTCTAACATTCCAATAATTATTTTTTTGTAATGATTGTTTAAGTTCAACAAATATTCTATGGCTTGTTCATTATGGGCTGTATCTAGCGTAAAATTTAGGTAACTTTCTTGCCTTCCAGGAATTTCCTTAATAACAGGTTTGATTGACAAGTTTAAGCATTTAATGCAAATTTCAATCCACTCTTTTACGGATTTGCCTTCATGGAATTCTCTTGATTCAGGTATGTGTCGATGATATTCTTTTTCCCAACCAGTAATGACTATACTTTGTTTCCTGACTATTTTGGCCTTTGTAGATGCAATTTCATGCAAATTGTTTCCTAAATATTCCATATGATCTAAACCTAGTGTTGTCAATATGGTAATATCAGCATCAGCAACATTTACGGCATCCCATTCACCTCCAAGCCCAATTTCCATTATAGCATAGTCTACTTTTTCATCATTAAAATACAGATAAGCTAAAGCAGTTAGAGCTTCAAAATAGGTTATTTTAATATTGTTTTGTGCAGCTTTATTTTTCAAATCAAATAAGTATTCACTAAATTTTTGTTTCTCAATGTTATTATTATTTATTTTAATTCTTTCTCTTACAGTATGTAAATGAGGAGAAGTAAAGCAGCCTATCTTTTTGCCAGTTTGAATTAATGTGTTGCTAAGATTATAGCTGGTGCTTCCCTTTGCATTTGTGCCGCCTATTGTGATAATCCTCAGTTGATTATGAGGATTGCCAAATAGCTTCATTAAATTTCGAATACGTTCTAATCCAGGTACAATCTTATTTTGGTTTAGCGCATCAAGCCATTTTACGGCTTCACTGTAATTTTCAGTATTTTGCATTACTCTATAGATTCCCATTCTACAGTATCAGGAGTTACAATTCCTTGATCATTTAAAATCCCTCTAAAATTATCTGGTGAAACTGCAGCAATTTCAGCACCTTTGGTTAATGTAGCCTTACCTTTCTTATATATTTCAACTGCAGCCGCATATCTTAGATGATTCTTCTTTTCGATCATGAATCTAAGTGATTCTTTTACTACATCAGACCTGCTGCTAAAGTGTCCAGAATCGACGAGAGCTTCAATCTGCATGACTAGTATTGGGGGCAAAGAATATGAGTTACTCATAGAATAACTATTATCAACTATTATTAATAATTAATCACTAAGCTTTATATGCTACTTTCTGGTGAAAATATTGATACGTTATGAGCCTTAACCTAAAAAATTGGTTTGCTAACACATTGGCGCTTGCGCTAATATGCTTTGGATTCCTCCTAATTACAGGAGTAGCTTCAGCTGACGCTTATGATCATAAAATGACCGTAAGTCCAAGCTCTCAAAATGGAGATCCTGAAGAGCAATTACAGTATACAATAACCATTGAGAATACTGGAGATAATGATGACACTTATGATATGAGTGTGACCAACTCTACTATTCCTACAGGATATACCGCATTTATTTTACCGTCTACACTATCTGTAGAAGAAGATGAATCTGGAACTGCTACACTTTTTATTAAAATAGCAGATAGAACAACTGATACGGCCGAAGGGGGAGACACTGCACAAATTAGTTTTAAGTCTAAATCACAAAATAGTGATAGTGGAGGTAAGACTAAGACTCAAACAGCTTCTTTAACAGTTAACAACGTTTATGGAACTACACTTACTCCGTCAGTTGGCGAAAAGACAGTAGATCCAAATGAAAATGTAAAATTCCTCGTTAGTGTCAATAATACAGGTGGTAATACACAAGATAGTGTAACAATTTCTTTTACTGCTAATGGTGTAGATTCATGGGATATTACTCCTCAACCTTCAACGTTAACTCTTGATATTGACGAAGAAGGGTTCTTCAATCTTTCAGTAACTCCAGACATCGAAGCAATTGCAGGTTTGAAGAGTATTACTATTATATCTACTTCAGAGGATGGACAAACTGTCGCGTCTACCTCAGTTACAGTTAAAGTTAATCAACTTCCAGCACTTCAGGTTGATAAAGTAGGTTCAAGTTCAAGTGATGTTGAAGCTGGTAAACGTGTTTATTATTCATTTGAAGTGACCAATAAAGGTAATGCAGTCGATACATTTAATTTGGAAGTCGATACTTCTAGTTTACCAGATGGTTGGGATGCTTCATTGGATCAAGATAAAATCAGTAACCTTGGAGTTGATGATAATATTACACTAACAGATGTGTTAGTAGTTAAAGCACCAGATGATGCAGCTGCAGACGTGGAGACACAGATAATTGTTACTATATCTTCAGACTTTAATTCATCCGTTAATTCTACATATACTTCACGAACAACTGTATTACAGAATTATGAGCCTAAATTAGCAATAGATGGAGAAGATACACAATCAGCTAAGCCTGAAGAACAAGTTAATTTTACTATTAGAATTACGAATGACGGTAATGGTGAAGATGATATATCTCTATCATTAATTGGAGGAAATGCTAGTTGGGGTCAACTTGGAGATTCAGCATTTACACTTGCAGCAGGTGCAAATGATACCACTACACTCCGTGTGACTCCACCAAAAGATACTGAAGCAAAGAATGGTTATACTATAATTGTCAAAGCAACATCTGAGGATGATTCAACGACAACAACCAGAAATATCTTTGTGAACGTACTTCAAATTTATGAGGTTTCAGTTCAAGTTTCTGGAGATAGTTCTAAGAAAGGAGATCCTGGAGATGAATTGACCTTTGAGATGACTATCAAAAATAAAGGTAATGGTGAAGATACAATATCCTTAGCTCTTGAGGGTGACAAATCATCTTGGGCTTCTATAGTAGATGAAGTTGAATTAACTCGTGGCGAAACAAAAACAGTTAACTTAACAGTAAATATAGATGATGATGCTACGGTCGGAGATAATGATATTATTGTAAATGGTACCTCAGAAGACAATCCAGCAGCATATGATACAGGAACTGTTAAAGTATCAGTCAATAAACAGTTTAAGGTTGATGTAGTTGTTTCATCTAAGAGTGGAGATCCGGGTTCAACAATACAATATGATGTACGTATACAGAATGAAGGAACTGGCAATGATACATTTACTGTAAATATTGATGATTATCCAGCAGGTTGGTCTGTAGATCCAGTTTCTTTCCAGGTTGAAGAAATCCCTGCAGGTGGAGAAAAGATAGTTAAGTTGAATGTTTCAATAAGATCTGGTGAGGATAACAAGGCATTTAGTATTAATTTGACAGCTTCCTCAGATGAAGCTCAAAAAGAGAATCCACCTAAATATGCTAATAAGACTGTAAGTATAATTACGATTGTTAATCAGGAATATTGGATTGATTTATCTGTTGACGATGATGATAGAACAGTTGAAGCTACAGTCGGAGTTCCAGTTTCAGTTACTATAGATGTAGAAAATTTGGGAACTGGGGATGATATTATTGCTATGAGTATTGTAGACAAACCAGATGGTTGGACAGGTCTAGATTTTAGTAAATCATTTGTTAACGTGGCAGAAGGAGGTTCAGAGCAAGTTACCTTGTCCATAACTGTTCCTGAGAGTACTGCTAAGGGAGATTATGCTTTATCTATTAGAGGAGTCTCAGATTGTACAGATTGTGCAACTGGAGATAAATCAGTAGATGTAGTTAACTTAACAGTAGAAGTGGATTTGAGTAGAGGTGTGGAAATAAGTACAGATGTAACTGAAATTGAGAAGTTACCAGGTTCTACCGCATCATTCGCAATAGATGTTAAGAATACAGGTGATGGAGCGGATAATCTAATCATTTCAATTCTAGATGATGATTTGGGTTGGGCTAATTCCAATGTTACTTCTCTTACATTAGATAAAGAGCAAACAGCTTCTGTTACAGTTAATGTAACATTACCAGAATATGTACTTGAGAATTTGACAAACCAAGAAAGGAATGCACTTCAGCAGAGTTCGTATAGTATAACAGTTAAGGTCAAATCAGGAGGAGATTTATCTAAAAGTGATACTGCTCAATTACAAGTAGATATTGGTCAAATTTTTGGAGCTAAAGTAGAGATTGTTGGTTCTGAGTCAATAACTTCTTATCCTTCAACTGAGACTGATGCTGAAGAAAGAACTGAGAAATTTACTTTCAAACTTACAAATACAGGTAATGGCCAAGATTCAGTAAATGTGGAAACCATTGCAACTACATATCCAGATGAATGGACTGTAGAGATATTCCAGAGTCCTTCTTGTTCAAGTAGTTTTTCAGGATCTATTGGTGCTGGTCAATCTAAGTATCTTTACTTATGTGTTGAACCTGACCAAGATTCAGACATAGGAAATTACAGTGTACTTACTGAGTTTTCACCTAATGATGGAATTGATCCTGCAGTTCAAGTTTCAGTTAATCTTGAAGTTGCATCTCCAAGAAGAGAGTTAGATGCTACAGCAATTGATAGCATGAAGGAAATTTATCCAGAATATGAAGGTTCATCTACACAAAACAGTGTAAAATTCAAGGTTAAGTTGGATAATACAGGTTCAAATGATGACATTTTTATTCCTGAAGTTGAATCTACACTTGAAGATGGTTGGACAGTTACTTTCTTCCAAGATAGTTCAAAAACACAATCTTGGCCAAATGCAGGCGTAACTATTGAGGAGGGCGAACTTGATGATCTTTGGGTTTTCATATCTGTAAATGATGAAGCCGAAGTAGGAAATGAAACAATTAAGATTTCAGTTAGAAATGAGGAAGATGATCCTAATGCACGTCAAGAAATAGATTTAATTGTAGTAATTGAAAGGCCTGAGATAGTAATCAAGCAAAGCAATATTCGAATAGAAATTGATGGAGTATTTGGTAACGCATCACAAGTTAAAGATGGAGATACAGTCGTAATTTATGTGGATGTTGAAAATACAGGGTCAGCAGACGCTGATGATGTTAACGTAGAGATGTATTATTATCCTAAAAAAGCACCAACTACACAACAAGAAATAGATGAATTATTAATTGCAGGTTTTGAATTTGACGATTCCAAGAATACTTACATCTATCAATTATATGGAAGTTCTGGAAGATCTACAAACATTAAGGAAGGCAATTCCAAAGAATTAGTTTCTGATGACTGGCTTATCAAAGGCGGTGAATGGTATGTGGAAGCTAGAGCTGATTATGACAAGAACAATGATAATGGTGAAATTTTAGAGGAAAATGAGAATAATAATGATGCAAGATACTCTGAATTACTTAGAGTAAAACCTGATTTACAAATTACAGCTATGCGTGTAGACAGTAAATATGCAGGTGAAAATGCAGGGACACCAAATGTGGATGATACAGTAACTTTTACAGTTACAGTCACTAACGCAGGTGCAGCAGATGTTGATAATAGTCGACTTTACATTACTGCAGATACAAGCAGTGAGAATGTAAGATTAAAAGACCGTACAAATCAAGAATATGTATTGTTTGATTTAGATGCTGGTGAAACTCAAGAAGTACGTTTCAGATGGAAAGCACAATTAGAAGAATGGACAGCATTCATTGCAGAGGTTAATCCAGTATGTGATGATGTAGATATTCCAGACTTTACTTGCGAATCTGAAGGAGATGGTTTCTCTACAGAGACTGGTCGCATGTTTGATGAATTGGGAAGATATTCGGATAATGTTTGGCCAAGAACTGGAGTATTTGAGCAGAGTGGAACTTCTGTCGAATTCTCAGTTTTGCCTGACTTTAAAATTAAGAAAGTAGTTATGGATCCAACTAATCCTCAAGTAGGAGAAAAAGTTGATATTACAGTAACGGTACAAAATATAGGTAACGCAGATTGGCAAATTTCATCTAAACCATTGCAAGTTAAGTTTGAAGACAGTCAAGGAACTGAAATTTCACAGCAAATTAGTGAATCAATAAACAAGGATGATACTACAGAAGTAAGTTTCAGTTGGACAGTTCCTGATAAAGAGAATAAGGATTTCTTGACCTTAACATGGACTATTGATGCAGGTACAGGAAGTTTTGAGATACAACAATGTAATGATTGTGATACTGAAAATAATGGAGATGGAACTGACAATGATGAACTGACCATTGAAGACTTTGAGCTTACATTGCCAGCCGTTCTTGGAGAAATTGAATTTATCACTAATTTGAATGAAAGAGAATTAATAACAGGCGTTCCTTTATTGATTCCAGTTCTACTATTAGTTGGTCTTGTGGCTTTGGCTATACCAATAACATTGCTACGCAGAAGGAAAGGTAGCTCCTCCTCTTCATCATCAGATGATGATTCTGAGGATTCAGGAGATGAGGGAAGTGCAGGCGAAGAGCCAGCAGCAGCCCCACTATCAAAGATAAGTGTAGCTATAGTTTCAACAATAGATGGTAAAACAGCAAATGTTAAAGTTCCATCTAATATGCCAGTTAACAAATTATTGCAGAATTGTGTAGGTAAATTCCCATTGCCTCACGCAAACTTTGCAGTTATGTTGAATGGCGTTGCAGTAGATAGCAATCTAACACTTGCAGATGCTGGTTTGACTGATAAATGTCAAGTTGATTTAGTTCCACTAGAGTAAAAATCAAGCAATGCTTGACGTTTTAGTTGTAGGAGCTGGACCAAGCGGTTCTAGGATAGCCTGGAATTTTGCCAAAGGCGGCTACACAGTAGTTCTAATTGATAGAGCTGAAGTAATTGGTGAGCCGTGTCAATGTGCTGGCTTAATAACGCCTAGAACGTTTGATTATCTTGGATATGAGCGACCAATACTGAAAGAGATGGATGGCGCTAGGTTGTGGGGACCTAAGGACTCTTTTTTGGACTTTCAAGCTTCTGAAACTAAAGCATTGGTTATTGACAGACCTGATTTAGATAGATCTATTGCAAATAAAGCATCTGAGGCCGGAGCTGAATTATTGCATGGACACACGTATTTAGGCCATGAAAAGATAGATGGTGGAATCAGGGCAAAAATAAGAAATAAAGATAAGAAATTTAATATTGAAACTAAATTATTGGTTGGAGCAGACGGGCCATTATCTAGGGTAGCCAAAAATTCAGGAATAAGCGGTAAAAGAGAAATATTGACTGCATTTGGAGCAGATGTCAAGGGATACAAAGGAAAAGATACACATGTGGATCTTTTTGTAGGTTCAGAATTAGCTCCTCGTTTTTTTGGTTGGGGGATTCCTACTGGGCCAAATGAAGGCCGTATTGGTGTGGCTACAACTTTGCCTCACAAACCAATGCCTTTCTTTAGAGATTATTTTTTGAAAGGTGCCCCCTCAAAGCTCCTCGGAGGTGCTAAGATTATCAATTTAATAAGTGGTTTAATTCCTTTTGGAATTGCCAATCCCAGTTATACGGATAATGTAATACTTACAGGCGATGCAGCAGGTATGGCTAAACCAACATCAGGTGGAGGAATCTATTCAGGTCTGATTTCAGCCGATGCAGCATTTGAAGTGGCTTCAAGAGCCTTAGATTCAGGAAATCTAAGTTCAAAAAATCTTAGTGAATATCAACAATTGATATCAGATAGAATCGGTGGTGAATTGACAAAGGGAAGTTATCTTAGGAAAGCTTTTTTGAGTTTAAATGATGATCAGTTAGCTGAAATAATATCAATACTGGGTGAACCAAAAGTAAAGAAGGCAATTGAAAAGACTGGAGATTTAGATTATGCTTCTCTAGCCGCTTTTTCCGTACTTAAAACGCAACCAAAATTGATTAAATTTGCCCCTCATCTTTTGAAGCCATTTATTTAATTCAGGATACGTTTCTTCTTCTTCAAGGTAAAATATTACAGATAATCCAGCAAATACAATTGTAAGTGTAATTAAAACATAGAGAGGCCATTTTGGTATTGGTTTTTTTATTCCAAATGAGGAATCTGGAATTATCCCATCAACATTTAATGAATCAAGATTAATATTTCCGGGATAATCCTCAGAGAGGTTAGTAGTGGCCTCAGTCCATTGCTCCATATTCCAGAATCCTCTTGATTGAAGTATTCTTTCAGTTTCATTTAATTCGTAATTCATAGAGAATCTAACAAAATATGTGCCTTCTTCGGTATCTTCATTAGTAATTATATCAAATTTTAGCTGTACCGTCTGATTAATCAACATTAGCCCTATATTGAAATTAGCATTTTCAGAACTAGGGCTGTCTGTACAGTTTTCTTCTTCTCCATTATAGTTCCAACAATTTTCAGTAATAGTTGGTCTTTTTGCACTATTAATTTTATCTAATTCCTCAGATTCATCTATGTCTGCTCTATGGTATATTTCGGCATTTATGCTAACATTAGTAATATTATTAATATATCTATTTTGTATTTCGAGAGAAAAAACCCCATTATCTCCAGGTTCTAATTGTGGAGTTTCAAAATTATGAAAATTAGGAATGTTTCCAGGGTGACTAGTATATTCATCAATTTCAGATTGTGCAATAGGCAACATCATAATGATTACGATTATGCCTAGGACCTTTCTCATT
>Ga0208410_1001678_pt1 | contig 11179 bp, 9 predicted proteins | sample ETN02SmetaG_3_FD_185787 | JGI IMG/M metagenome (GOLD analysis project Ga0208410, IMG submission 185787) | Marine microbial and viral communities from oxygen minimum zone, Eastern Pacific Ocean - ETNP2014F10-02SV257 (SPAdes) (version 2) | ecosystem: Environmental > Aquatic > Marine > Oceanic ... | reverse complement strand
ATCAACTGAAATTTAAAAGGTATGTATTTCAATGAAGTTTTCTCTTGGCTGGCTTAAAGACCATCTTGAAACAAATGCTAGTGTTGGTGAGATTGCGGATGCCCTGACTGATTTAGGACTGGAGGTTGAATCAATTAGCGATCCTTCAGAGACACTCAAGCATTTCAAGGTAGGAGAAATCTTGTCAGCCGAAAAACACCCTCAAGCAGATAAGTTGAAGATTTGTCTGGTGGCAACTTCTGAAGGTGATAGGCAGATCATTTGTGGGGCTCCTAATGCCAGGCCTGGAATAAAAGTAGTAGTTGCTCAGCCAGGCGACTATATTCCAGGGTTAGATACGAAAATAAAGGTAGGGAAAATTCGTGGCGTCGAGAGTTTTGGTATGATGTGTTCTGAGAAGGAACTTCAGATTTCAGATGAACATGAAGGTATCATCGAAATTCATGGTGAAGCTAAGGTTGGTCAGTATTATACAGAGCTCACGGATATTAAAGATCCAATAATTCAGATCTCAATAACACCCAATAGACCTGATGCTCTTGGTGTTAGAGGTATAGCCAGAGATCTTCAGGCAAAGGGAATAGGATCTATTATTCATCAAGATATTAAGCCAGTTATTGGAACATTTGACAGTCCAATTAAGGTGACATTAAATTCGAATGTTTCCAAAAAGGATTGCCCCTTATTTATTGGCAGATATTTCAGGAATGTTCACAATGGCTCTTCTCCTAAATGGCTGCAGGATAGATTAAGAGCCATAGGTTTGAGACCAATTTCAACATTAGTAGATATTACAAATTATCTTACTTATGACCAAAATAGACCTCTTCATGTATTTGATGCAAATAAAGTTAAAGGAAACTTGGAGGTAAGGAAAGCTCGAGAAAATGAGAAGATAGTTGCTTTAGATGAAAAGGAATATGTTCTTGACCCAACTATGACAGTTATTTCAGATGAGGAAGGTGTTGAATCAATTGGAGGAATCATGGGTGCCATGAACTCTGGCTGCACCTATGAAACTACCAATGTTTTCGTGGAGGCTGCATATTTTAATACTATAGCTACAGCTAAAACTGGACGGCGATTAAGGATTGAATCTGATGCCAGATATAGATTTGAAAGAGGTATTGACCCGGACTTTACGGAAACAGGTATGGAGTTGGCTACAAAGCTTATACTGGAGTATTGTGGTGGTGAGGCTTCAAATCTGATTGTTTCCGGTGCGCCACCCAACAAACCTCCCGCTATTAGCTTGGACCCTGAGAAATTAAATTCAGTTGTAGGCATGACTGTGTCTTCGCGGGAGCAGTGCAGAATCTTAAACGATCTGGGGTTTAAAGTTTCTGGAGATCCACCTTATGAAGTCAGTATTCCTAGCTGGAGGCCAGACATAATGGGTGATATTGATCTTCTTGAAGAGATATCTCGAGTGATATCATTAAGAAATTTAGAAGGGAAACCATTTACAAAAAAAGACTTTGGAGTACCTAAACCCATTTTGACAAAAATGCAACGGAGGGTTTCAAGGTTGCGTCGAGCTTTTACTATAGAAGGGTATGACGAATGTATAACTTATAGTTTTCTTGATAAGGCTAGTGCTGAGCTTTTTAGAGAAGGGAAGGCGCGAGCATTTATTTCGAATCCTATAAGCTCGGAAATGACTGATATGAGGCCTTCGATTATTCCTGGCCTTCTAATGGCAGCAAGTAAGAACCAAGATCGAGGAATTTTTGACCTTCGCTTATTTGAAATTGGTAGTAGCTTCAATGGAAATTTGCCTGGCGAAGAATTCTTAGAGGCTTCCGGTCTAATTTTAGGTAATATTTTTGGAAGAAACGCGTATGAGCCTTTGCGTGTGGTTGATTTCTTTGATGTCAAAGGCCATTTACTACATGTTTTGGGTAAGCTTAATGTTCCAATTAATAGGTTGAGCTTTAAGAGAAACGCTCCCAGCTATTATCATCCTCAGCGTTCTGCAATTATTCAGTTGGGGCCAAAAATAAGAATTGGAGAAATAGGGGAAATCCATCCCAGTATTTTAGAGAGTTTTGGCTTAAAAGGCTCTGCACACGCATTTACTATTTTCCCTGAAAATATCCCTTTCCAAGGATCTAATTCCTCAGCCAGACAAGCCATGAAAATATCTGATTTACCATCTTCTAACCGAGATTTTGCCTTTATAGTAGATGAAAAAATACAAGTTGATGCAGTGATAGCTGCAATATATTCCGTTGATAAAAAGCTGATTGAGGAAGTTTCTCTTTTTGATGTCTTTGAAGGGAGAAAAGCCCATGAGCAATTTGGAAACGGTAAGAAATCAATTGCCTTTTCAGTAAAACTACAACCGGCGTTACAAACTCTTAAAGATTCTGATATCGAAGAATTATCGACAAAAATAATAAAGACAGTTGAAGAAAAAACGGGTGGAAGTCTTCGGAGCTGAAATGCTCAAAAAAGATAGCAATAAAAATTTTAAAATAGGAAAGAAAATGGATAAGAGCTTATTTGAAAAGGGGTTAAAAATAAGGAAAAGGGTTCTAGGGTCTGATTATGTAGAGAAGAATATAAACGAAGATGATGAGTTCACCTTTCCTTTTCAAGAAGCTATGACTTCTTGGTGCTGGGGTTTTGGTTGGGGAGATAATGCCATCGATCTCAAAACGCGATCTATGATGAATTTGGCAATGATTGGGGCATTGGGCAAAATGACTGAGTGGAGGACTCATTGTCGAGCAGCAATTAATAACGGAGTTACAAAGGAAGAACTGCGTGCCATAATTCATGTGGTGGGAATTTATTGTGGTGTTCCACAAGCAATCGAATGCTTTAGAGCTGCAAAAGAGATTTTAAGTGAGTTTGATTAAGTCAATCCATCTTAAAGAGAATCAAAAAAGCTATTCGTTATGAATAAGCTCATCTGGTGAATAGTATTTTTCGCCTAATGACGAAGCAACTGCTTCATACGCAATTTTTCCTTTGTGAACATTTAAGCCGTTCTTCAGGTGAGGGTTATCCAGGCATGCTTTTGCCCACCCTTTCTCAGCAATTTGCATAATAAAAGGCATTGTAGCATTATTTAATGCCATTGTAGAAGTTCTTGCTACCGCTCCAGGCATGTTAGCAACACAATAATGCACTATTCCATCAACTTCATAAATTGGGTCGTCATGGGTTGTGGGTTTTGAAGTTTCAAAGCAACCACCTTGATCAATGGCTACGTCTACTAAAACAGCTCCTTTTTTCATTCTTGAGAGTTGACTGCGCTCAATAAGCTTTGGGGCTTTAGCTCCTGGAATTAGAACAGCTCCAATAATCATATCTGCTTGCTTTGAAAGTTCATTGATGGTCTCAATTGATGAATAGGCTGTTTTGATCTGAGGCCCAAAACAATCGTCGATTTCCTTCATTCTTTCTATAGATCTATCCAAAATTGTAACATTTGCTCCCATTCCACAAGCCACTCGGGCAGAGTTTGTGCCAACAACACCTCCTCCTATTACTAAGATATTAGCTGGAAGGACACCTGGAACACCACCCATTAATACTCCCCTACCGCCATTTGCTTTTTGTAATGTCCATGATCCTACCTGAGGGGCTAACTTTCCCGCCACTTCAGACATTGGAGCTAACAAAGGAAGCCCCCCACGTCCATCTGTAACGGTTTCATAGGCAATTGCCGTCACCTTACTATCTATAAGTTCCTTAGACTGCACAGGATCGGGTGCTAGATGTAAATAAGTAAAAAGTATTTGGTCAGATTTTAGAAGTTTTCTTTCCTCCGCTTGAGGTTCTTTAACTTTTATAATCATTTCAGAATTTGAAAAAACTTTTTCTGCATTAGATAGAATTTGAGCACCCGCAGATTCATATTCGCTATCTAGGAACCCAGAACCAATGCCAGAACTTTCCTGAATGAAAACTGAATGGCCCAGTTTAGTTAGTTCTTTCACTGTAGCAGGGATTAATCCTACCCTATACTCTTGATTTTTTATCTCTTTTGGGCACCCTATTTTCATTTTATCCTCAGTGTTATATTTATACTATGGGCAACATTTTATACGATAAATTAAAGAATTTTCTTCCTCATATTAACGTTATTTGCTATTTATTCGAATTATATTCGAAATATTTATGAAAATGAGAAATTTATTATGGAAAAAATTGACACAATAGATCGACGGTTATTGAGGATTCTTCAAAAAAACGGAAGAATCTCTAATTCTGACTTGTCGGATGCTGTTGCATTGTCACCTTCAGCCTGTCATAGAAGACTTAAGAGGCTGTCTGATGAAGGGGTTATCAAATCCTTTTGCGCTATGATAGAACCAAGTGCCATAGCTATAAGATCCACTATATTTGTTGAAATCACTCTTTCTAAGCAAAGCAGTGAAGAATTAGATATATTCGAAAAAGAGGTAAAGAAGATTGATGAAGTTCTTGAATGTCATTTAATGGCTGGTTCAGCGGATTATTTATTAAAAATAGTTGCTAGTGATAACGATGATTTTGAAAGGATTCACCGAAATTTTCTATCCAAACTTCCAGGAATTGCAAATATGAAATCAAATTTCGCCCTTAGGACCGTTTTTAAGACCACGGCTTTACCAATATAGAAAGGTAACCTTTTAGCGAAAAATTAAACAAATTTTACTTCTAGAATTTCATAAGACTTTGTACCTCCTGGTGTTTTCACTTCAACTCCGTCACCAGGTTCTTTGCCAATCAAAGCTCTAGCTAAAGGTGCCTGCATGTTCAACAAGTTTTGCTCTATATTAGCTTCTGGCTCCCCAACAATTTGAAATACTTTTTCATCTTCAGTATCTTCATCAATGAGGCGAACTGTGGCTCCAAACTTAATTGATCCTGATAGAGTTTTTGGATCAATAACATTAGCTCTTGAGATTACAGCCTCTAAATCCTTAATCCTGCCTTCTATATGACTTTGACTTTCCCGAGCCGCGTGGTACTCGGCGTTTTCGGAAAGGTCACCATGTTCTCTTGCTTCAGCAATAGCACGTATAACAGCCGGGCGCTCTTTGCTTTTCAGCCTTTTCAACTCTTCGTCTAATTTATCAAAACCCTGCTGCGTGAGGGGTATCTTTTCCATTAAATTGGCCTCGATATTCTTTAGGTCATAAAGACATTAAAAAGCATTCGATATTTTATCAAGTCATTTAAGTTGCTTAGTTTGTAACCTATTTTAATGCTTCTATAAATAATAAACTATCAAACTTATCTAAATGTTGCAGTTATCTAAGTTATTTAGTATTTATTTCTCTCATATTTGCTAAGAATATGCTTGCTAACAATTATGTAACTTTTAGTTATTTCATGGGAGATTGGTTTTGTGGATATAGTTAGAGAATCAATGGAATATGATGTAGTAATCGTTGGTGGTGGTCCTTCTGGGCTATCAGCTGCCATAAAGTTAAAGCAACTGAACACAGATCTTCAGGTAGTTGTTTTAGAAAAGGGGTCAGAAGTAGGGTCACACATTTTGTCTGGGGCAGTAATTGATCCTATAGGATTAAATGAGTTATTTCCTGATTGGAAAGATAGAGGTTCTCCTGTAAATATTGAAGTTACTGAAGACAGATTTCTCATGTTGGGACCTGCGGGATCTTTACGGATGCCAAATTTTCTGATGCCTCCGCTAATGAGTAACCATGGAAATTATATAGTTTCTATGGCCAATGTTTGTAGATGGCTGGCTACAGAAGCAGAAGAGTTAGGTGTAGAAATATTTCCTGGAATGGCTTGTTCGGAACTTGTATTTGGAGAATCTGGTGAAATTAAGGGTGTAGTCGCTGGGGAGTTTGGAAAAGATAAAGACGGTAATGCGACGGATGGTTACGAGCCTGGCATGGAACTCCATGGAAAATATATTTTGTTAGCGGAAGGTGCTAGAGGCTCCTTAACAAAGCAGGTAGTGAATAAATTTAGATTAGATGAAAAGAAAGAACCACAAAAGTTTGGTCTCGGAATGAAAGAGATATGGGAAATTACTCCGGATAAGCATAAATTAGGACAAGTTACTCACACTATGGGCTGGCCCCTAGGAAAAAATGCAGGGGGTGGATCTTTTATTTACCATATAGAAAATAATCAGATTTACCTCGGTTTTGTAGTGCATTTGAATTATCAAAACCCTTATTTGTCTCCATATATGGAATTCCAAAAGTTTAAAGGTCACCCAAAAATCTCTGAACTTTTGGAAGGAGGGAAGAGAATTGCGTATGGAGCAAGGGCTATTTCGGAGGGAGGTTGGCAATCAATTCCAAAACTCTCATTTCCGGGAGGGGCCATAATTGGTTGCGCTGCTGGGCTCGTAAATGTGCCTCGGATAAAAGGAAACCATAATGCAATGCTTTCTGGAATTTTGGCTGCTGAGAGCATTGTGAAAGAAATTGCTTCAAAAGGTGGAGAGTTGGTATCATATGATCGTCGTCTTAAATCTAGTGTAATAGCTGCAGATTTAAAGAAAGTGCGAAATGTTAAACCTCTTTGGACTAAGTTTGGTTTGATGGGAGCTCTCATTCTTGGGGCTCTAGACATGTGGGTAGCAAATCTTTTTGGGTTCAATATTTTTGGAACACTAAGTCACGGTAAAAATGATGCGGAATCGACAGGTGAGGCAAAAAATTTCAAGGAAATACTGTATTCCAAACCGGATGGTAAAGTTAGTTTTGATAGGTTAACCAACCTAAGTTTTTCATCAACAAATCACGAGGAGAATCAGCCTTGTCATTTAGATTTAAAGGATGAAAATGTTCCTATTGCCGTTAATCTCCAAAAATTCTCTGAGCCGGCACAACGTTACTGTCCTGCAGGGGTGTACGAAGTTATCCTGGAAAATGAAAAGGACCCTAGGTTTCAAATAAATGCACAAAACTGTCTACACTGCAAAACTTGTGATATCAAAGATCCAAGCCAGAATATAACTTGGAGGACGCCACAGGGAGGCGAGGGTCCAAATTATTCAAATATGTAATTTAGTAGAGTAAGTAAGGATAATAAAAAATTACCTACAAGCATAAAATCAAGTCGATATCTTTATTTAGTTTAATTGTTCTGGCATGTATTTTCAGAGCAACAAGTTTATTTGCTTTTTCTTATAGCAGTTCTGGCCTTTACTTGTCAGCAAACACAGCAAAATTTTCGTCTGATTATAGTGCTGCTTCTTCATTTTACAGAAGTTTGTGGATAAAGGATCCTTTTAATCTAGATTACGCAGTTGATGCACTCATCTTCTCCGTTGCTTCAGGGCAAGTCAAGGAAGCAATAGCAATTGCCAATCGTGCCTTGGAAAACCGATTAGACTCACCGTTATTTGGTTTGGTGCTAATAATAGATAATTTCAAAGAAAGAAAGTTAGGGGAAGTTAAAGTTTTATTAAATAGGCATAAGGAAAATTTACCTAATGTGGCCTTTTGGATTTTTTCTGGATGGGCAAATAGTGAATTAGGGTTGTCTCAACCTCCCCCAGAATTTGAAAAAATAGGTGAAGGGGCCAAGAAAATCGGGTTGAATCGATATAATCAAGCTCTGTACGCTGCTTACAATGGTGATTGGAGTTCGGCCAGCTCTTTTTTGAAAGACGGAGGTCATCTGCTCGCAACGCTAAATAGGGATATACTTTTTACACAAGCAAATATACTTTACTATTCAGGTTATAAAAGGGAAGCTTTAGCTCTATTACAAAAAGGGATAGGCCTTAAGAATATCCAAGAATTTCCTATATTAGAAAAAATAAAAGATTTTGGTCTAGATAAAACTATTTCAATCAATTCCGAAGAACATTTAGATTTTGCTATATCACAAACATTAATTATGCTTAATTCTAGTGATAGCGATGGTGTATCCTTAGGAAGTACTTTCTATTATCAACTAGCAAATTATATCAATAGCGAGAATAATTTCACTAAGTTATCACTCGCTCCTATACTTTTTGAGTTAGGTCAGTATTCCGTTGCAAAAAATCTTCTTAGGTCGGTTAGCATTGAAGATAAGAGTTATGTTGAAGCACAAATACAGTTAGCTGAAGGATTGGCCGAATTAGGAGATATTAGTAAAGCAATTTCAATATTAAGAGGTATTGAAAATCAATCGAAGAATAATTTTTTCAGCCATACTTCACTCGGAGATTTATTTCGTTCAGAAAAGAAGTTTTTATCAGCTCTTCAAGAGTATTCATCGGCATTAAATTTTACTGAAGGTTCTGAAAATGAAACCATTTGGGTGACCTATTTCTTTCGGGGCATTTGTTTTCAGGAAATAGGAGAGTGGGACAATGCTAGGAAAGATTATCTTAAAGCTCTTGAGCTTTCACCGGGACAACCTGAAGTGTTAAATTATCTTGGGTATAGTCTTATTGAAAGAAAAGAAAAATTAAGTCAGGCACTGGGCATGATAGAAAAGGCTATTGAGAGAAATCCTCAGAGTGGTTACATTGTCGATTCTTTGGCTTGGGGGCTTTATAAGTTAGGAAGGTATGAGGAAGCACTTCTCCCTATGAAAAAAGCTTATGAATTATTGCCCTTTGATCCAATTATTAACGATCACATGGGTGATATTTTATGGAATAATGGGAAAAGGAGAAGTGCCAAACTTTACTGGAAAAGATCACTAAGTTTTAATCCTGAGGAAGAAGAAGTGAGTAAAATAAAGAAGAAAATTAAATTTGGAATGGATTAGGGATATCTTTAATTCTTTATATAAATTTCTTGAAATAATGTGATGCTGGCTATGGAGTATCAATTGGCTAAAGCTAAAGTAAATTTAGCACTACATGTTGTTTCTAGAAGGAAAAATGGGTTTCATGAGTTGGATAGCTTGGTTTGTTTTCCAAACTTTGGTGATAAGATAATTTGTAGGAAGAATTCGGTACCTTATTTGTCGATCTCAGGAAATTTTAAGAGGAATGTACCCAAGGCTAATAATATAATCATAAAAACATTAAGAAAAATTCCCTTGGCAAATAGGAATATGTCAGTTCATTTGGAAAAAAATATTCCGGTATCTGCCGGATTGGGAGGAGGTTCAGCAGATTCAGCGGCAGTAATAAGGGCTTATAAAAATTTGTGGGGAGAGGTTTTGATAGCTGAAAGAGATACTTTCACTCTTGGCGCAGATGTTCCAGTTTGTATAGATTCTTCATTTCAAAGAATGAAAGGTATTGGAGAAAATGTTAAAAAGTTAAAAAGTACATTAAGTTTTTATCTTCTTTTGGTAAATTCGGGAGATCCAATTTCCACTAAAGAGGTATTTCTTAACCTTAAATTCTCTAACAATCCGAAATTAGAGAATTTAACATCTTTTAGAAATATGAAGGATTTGGTATTGTATTTAAAAAGACAAAGAAATGACCTAGAGACAGCTGCATTTTCAATAAATTCTAATCTGGAAGAGACTAAAGCTTATATTGAAGCACAAAAAGGATGCAAATTAGCTAGGCTTTCGGGGTCAGGAGGTACAATTTTTGGTATTTTTGATAACAAAATTGAAGCGTTCGAGGCTTACCAAAAAGTTAAGCAGGAAAAATTTTTTTGGTGGGTATGTTGTAGCCCTGTGAGCTTAGCTAATTCTAGATACTACATAGCTACATAAATCATTCATAAGGTCTTTAGTTTGAGAATCTGGTATTCCAACTAAACTTTCTTTAGCCATTTCAGACCATTTTAACGCAATATTATATGTTTTTTCCAAAATATCTTTTCCTTTCAAAATTTCCAATGCTAGGTGAAAATCTCTATCATTTTGAACACCTTTCTCAATCGTTCGTTCCCAGAACTTTTTCTCCTGGTTTGATGCGTCTTTAAAAGCAAGAATTAATGGGAGAGTTACCTTTCTTTCTTTAAAATCATTTCCAATGTTTTTTCCTAGAGAGTCACCTGCTCCTCTATAATCAAGCAAATCATCTATAATCTGAAAGCAAATTCCCAAAGCATCACCATAATTATATAATAAGTTAGTTTGCTTTTTTGTTGCCCCTGCGACGTATGAACCCGTCTGACAAGAAGCAGAAAAAAGAGCTGCTGTCTTACCTCGTATTACATCATAGTAAGTTTCCAACGGAGTATTTAAATTTTTTGCTATGCTAAGTTGAAGGACTTCTCCTTCGCTTATTAGGGCAGAGGAGTTTGCAAGTATTGACAAAATTTTAGGGGAGTTAGTCTCTATCATTAATTTAAAAGCTCGAGAAAACAAAAAATCACCAACAAGAATTGAAGATTTATTGTCCCAAAGAACATTCGCTGTGCGTTTGTCGCGTCGCCTATCACTTTTATCTACAACATCATCATGAAGCAAAGTAGCATTGTGAATAAACTCAACTACCGCAGCTAATTTTATGTGTTTGATCCCCTGATAATTAAAAAGTTTAGCTGATGCAATGGTTAGCAAAGGCCGTAGTCTCTTCCCACCAGCATTTATTAAATGCCCAGCGACTTTTTCTATAAGGTCTACTTTTTCACTTTTCATTCGTTCACGCATTAATAAGTCAACGTCTGCCATTTCTGATGACAAGGAAAATTGTAGCTTTTCAATTACTGTCTCGGTCAATAAATTATCCTTTTTTATGGACGATTAACTATTTGCCCTATAATTACGATTTATTAAAGTGATATATTGTCCCACCAAGAAATTTTTATTTCTTTAGTAAAAAAGATGGAATTGTATTTTTTGCTTTGCAAGAAAATTTAATTGGTGCAGAGATGGGGATAAATATATTGCAAGGAGCCTAAAGGTTTTGGTTCCTAACTAGTTAAGGCATTAATATCTAAGAATGTTTTTTAATAAATCTGAGAGCTTGAAATATGAGCGATAAAATTCAAACTACTGAAGATCTATTTTTGGGAGGTAAGTTGGCTATATGTCAGCTAAAGAAGGGGTATAGAGCTGGAAATGATCCGGTTTTATTAGCAGCTAGTCTTACGCTGAAAAAATATCAAACGCTTTTAGATTTGGGATGTGGAGTAGGTACTGCTTTCCTATGCGCTTTAGTGAGAGAAAAATCCCTTGAAGTAACGGGGGTAGAATTACAGAAGACATTATCAGATTTGGCAAAAAGCAATTGTAAGAAAAATAAACTCTCTGCAGAAATTATTAATTCCGATATTAATAAGATGTGGAAAGTTATTGGAGATAAAACATTTGATCATGTAATCTTTAATCCACCTTT
>Ga0208410_1001677_pt1 | contig 11198 bp, 11 predicted proteins | sample ETN02SmetaG_3_FD_185787 | JGI IMG/M metagenome (GOLD analysis project Ga0208410, IMG submission 185787) | Marine microbial and viral communities from oxygen minimum zone, Eastern Pacific Ocean - ETNP2014F10-02SV257 (SPAdes) (version 2) | ecosystem: Environmental > Aquatic > Marine > Oceanic ... | reverse complement strand
TCATGATTCCTTCTTTGATCAAGAATTGAATTCCTTGAACAAATGAATCGTCATCAATTGTTCCTTCTGCCCACCAACCTGCATTGTTTTTTACCCAAGATGGTATTGCTGGAGTTTCTAAAATTTCTGGAATTTCAACAATAGATGTTGTTCCATCAGATGCAGATATTGGAACTTCAATTTCTAAGTAATCAGGTGCAGTAGATGGATAAATTCCATCAGGAGATAAACCATAAATCCAAATTACATAGTTAGCAGTTCCAGGATCCTCTTCAACAATCATATCCATCACATATACACCTGAAGGAGAATAGAGATTGGTTCGTCCTTCGTCTTGAGCAAGTGAACGTAGTGGTTTCATATTTTCATCAACGGTAAGGAAATCAAATTGAACTTGATTCAAGTATTCAGTATCATCATATTTACTGATAAATTTGATAATCCATGACATTTCACATCCTTTAATAGGATATTCAGGTCCATAAAATGCATTTATTTGATAATCAAAATTATGAGTAGGTTTTTTGATTGAAACTTCTTTTTCATAATTTACTTCACAACCTTGTGCTGCAAATGTATCTTTAGTAGGAACTATTCCATCAAATGGACTTGCAGTCATATTTTCTTCATATTTTAATAATTCAAAGTTATACTCTGGAGGAGGAATTCCTTCAGAAACATGTGTGTATGTGGAACCCTTTACAGGAAATGGAAAATCATCAACAATCCAAACTTGACTTGTTGCACCACCAGTTTTCCAACCAACAATAATAGTTTCCCAAGTTCCAGATTTTATTGTCAAATCTTCAATTGCCATCGGAACAACTTGTTCACCACCAATATTTCCAATCTTTCCCCAAGACTTTGCTGCAAATTCTTTTGGACCTTTACCACCTGAACTTCCATCAGATGTTGCAAAAGCTGATAACCATGCAACAGAAGATTTGAAGGCACCACGATAGATTCCCAAATCTTCACTTCCACCTGTTGGTTCTGGAGCAATTTTACCTAGTTCCATTGTTCCAACTAAAACTTTGTTTCCATCAAATACAGCAACTTCAGCTAACCACTTTGTTTCGGTTCCAACTGTAATGTCACCTTTAATCCACATATCTAATTCAAATTTTGCACATTCTTTGTAATCTACATGACACATTGCATAAGAGAAAAAGTCACCTTTCTTGAGACCCTCTCCAGCATACCATGTAGTACCTGGAGGATATTTATCAGAACTAACACCGCCAGATTGGAATTGAGCAAAAGCAGATGTAGGTAAAAAGAAAGTAACTACCAATATGGCCATTAAACCTACCATTAAAGGAGAACGTGTCAAATCTAAAAAAAATTGTCCAAACGGATAGTTAAACGTTATTCAAATTCCCAAAAAATGCCCAAAATTGATGCTAAAATTCAATTCAAATAGGCAAATATAGAGGAAATTTTTAAAAAAAAGTAGAAATGTGTGAATGTTCCAAAATACACTTGTTTGAAGTTGAGTTCAAATTAGATGGCATGACAGTTGTTCCTACTCACAAAAATTGTGGTTTTGGATTAGATGAAAAACAAGCAGACAAGTTCCAAAAAGAGTTAGTAAAATCTTGGGGCTTTGAAGAAGAAGAAGATTAATTATAAAAATAAAAAGTTAGAATGTAATTTTAATTCAATTACATATCTTTGGTACTTTCTTTACAAATGTCTGTTGAACATCCGCAATCAGAACCACATATGCAATGACCTTGCATTGCACAATCACATGAGTAATCTGGATCTCCGCTATCAGCTTCGCATCCACATGCTTGATCTACCATGATAAATCTTAATTTTACTTATTTTAAAAGGTTAGTACAAAGCAGTAAATCAAGTATGTGTAAGAGATTCTAAAAGTTCAGTACAACTAGCCTGAATTGTGTCAACTTGTTGTGATAATTGATTTGGATCAGACTCAATATCAAATGCAATTTTTAGGATATGAATTAAATCCTGTTTTCGATTTAATTCATCCTTAATCTGAGAAAAATTTTCTTTATTGACATAGCCAAGATAAAAATAACAATCAGAAAGCATAGAATTTTCTATAAAATAGGCATATTTTTTTTGGATTAATTCAGAATGATTATTTTGTTCAATCAAATCAGAGAATCCAATAGATGATTTGAGCATACGTTCTAACAGTGTAGGAGTTGCTCTTTCAATACCAATGGTTTGAAGGATGTTAGAAATGTGATTATTGATAGAATTTTTCTCAAAATTTCTAAGCAAATCGAGCATATGAGAAGGGCTAGAAGTAGAATTGTTTAATGAAGTGATAGCGTCTGCCAAGTAATAAGATGCACATTTTTGCCAACAGGCTGCAAAATTATCATCGTTTTGAATTGCATCTTTTGTTTTTTGACAACAAAAAATAGATTCAATTAAAGAATTTTTAGCATTATCAGAATATAACAAATTACGTTTTTCAGAAATTTTTGAAAGAAATATTTTCAAATTCCAAGAATCATCTTGTAAAATATTTAGATTATCATATTGAAGTAATTTTTTGGTATTTGTTTCAGATAATGATGCATGATGAATTGTGACTAAATTACCTTCAAATGAAATTATTTCATTATTTAACTGATTTTCATCAAAAACAATTAGATCATAATCACATGAATCAAAAAAATATTCATTAGTCCTACATCCACCTAACCCAATTGGAAAATCAGATAATTCCCTATGCTGAATAAATTTTTTGAAATCCATATGATTTGACTTATTGATTTTTTCTATAAAGGAATCAAGTCATAAAATTTTACAACTTCATTCAAACTCAAAACATTTCCTTTAAATTAAGATTGAATGATTTTTGAACAGGCTCCTATAGTGTAGTCCGGTTAAGCATTTTGGCTTCTCAAGCCAAAGACTCGGGTTCAAATCCCGATGGGAGCATTTGAAAAATTTCTAATTATTGCCTTAAATATCAAATTCACAGATGATTTGACATGGGCCTAAAAAATCTAAATCTAAAAGAAGAGTATAGATCCGATGTTGACGACATTGTTGCAGAATTCTTTTTCCCATGCTTGAGTAATTGCATTGAATATGATAGATGTGTAAATTATCTGTCAATTCAGGCATTAGCCACAATATCAATGGCATTTGATAATTTCAGTTCAGGTAAATCAAAATTAAGAATGATTACAGGACATAGATTCAAAACTGAAGATCTAAATCTATTTACAAAATTATTTTCTGAAAAATTTACAAAATCATTTGAAGGGAAATTTATCAAAAATAGTAAAATTCAGAAATTACAAAACATAGTAAACAATGGTCAAATTGAATTAAAAATCGCAATTCCAAATTCAGAACGTATTGCCGATGCATTTTCTGAAAGAATTGGAATATTCATCGATGATGAGGATGAACAAGTAGCATTTACAGGAACATCAAAAGAGTCATTTTCAACACAAACAAGAGATTTTGAATCTGTAGATGTTTTTACATCATGGAATGATAAATCGAGAGTTGAAAGAAAAAGAAAAGACTTTGAAGATCTCTGGCAAAATAAAACAAAGTATGTGGATGTATGTGATTTTATGTATGCTGAAGAAAACAATCTTTTGAAATATTCATCTAAATGGGTAACACAAATTTAAAATTCAAAAGAACTTTCTAATTTGTTTTTATTTTCGAGGAAATTCATTTTGTTGATTTTATAATAAATTACTTCTCCACGTCTTTCAATAACTGCAATTATTGGTTCTTTTCCCATTTGGGTAATCTCATCAATCTTTTTTTGTAATGCACCCATCTTCTCTTGTTGTCCCTCGTTAAGACCAAAAATCAGGAATTTAGCACCTTTTTCTCCAAAATGACCCCTTTCATAAACTCGAAAATCAGAACCAAATCCAAATCCATCTTTTACAACATAACCTCTAGTTTTTAGATCTCTAAATATCAAAAATTTTGTTAGAATCTCAGGATTTGTCTTTTGACAAATATTCATAAAACTATCAAAATCAATTTGTTTTTTATTTTTCTTCAGAGATAACTTACCAGTATATAGCAAATACAAGGTCTCAAAGGATTTGAGAAATAATTTTCCTTTCTCTATTTCACCAAATCCCTTTTGTTCAAGATCATGGATCATTTTATTTTCAGAAATACAGGCTTTGTCTGCAATCAAATCTCCACGAACTTCAATAGTTTCATCCATAATATTGAGAAAAATGGAAGATTTCCATATAAGCATTGGAAATGGGAGTAAATTGCTACCTATCGTTAAAATATGGGCATTCATGGTTGAGATTATCATGCATGGTGCAAACTATAGAGATGGAACAGGTCAAGTATTCACAAGAAAAGAATACATCAAAGGAAAACCTCAAATTAAAATTGCAAAATTTCAAGGTGGTAAAAGAAACACATACGAATATTGTGTACAATTATTGATTAATGAACGTCTTCAAATTAGACATATGGCAATAGAGTCAACCAGATTAGCAGCAAACAAGACACTAGAAAAAACAACTGGCGAATCAGGCTATTATTCAAGATTAAGAATTTATCCACATAATCTCTTAAGAGAAAATAAACAAATTGCAACTGCTGGTGCAGACAGAGTTTCAGAAGGAATGAGAAGATCATGGGGCAAAGCAACCAGTTTAGGAGCAAGAGTAAGACAAGGACAATGCATTATGGAATTATACGTAAATGGAGAAACAAATCTTAATGCAGCAAAGAAAGCACTTCATGGAGCATGTGTTAAACTACCAGGTACTCCGACAATCAAAGTAATCGAATGGAATAAGCCATCACCATAAGTGTTCTAAATCAGATTTCTTACTTTCAATAAATTTTAGAAAATCCTCAAATTCTTGTTTAGTTGGTTCTCGATTAAGAATTCTTTTACTTTGATAAAAAAAAGTATTGTATAGTCTACCAACAATAATACCCAATGCAAAAGATTCAGAATTATCTATAGAAGAGAGGGATTGTATCAATTCCTTAATGTCATCTTGATTTGAAATACTATCATGAATTTTTTGTTGAATTTTCTTTAAAAGAACTTCATCCATGAACTACTAAAGTAATGAAAGCTTAAAAACGCTTAAATCTGCAAATTCAGCCCTTTGAATTGTTGCAGTTATAGTACAGTCTGGTTAGTACTCGTGCTTGCCAAGTACGTGACCCGGGTTCAAATCCCGGTAACTGCACCATTTATTGATTTTTAGGAATTAATCCATTTTTTATTATTTCAAGTGCATCATGAGCCTTCTCAGGTCTAGGCAATTGAATCGCAATTACATTGTCCTGTCCATATCGGGATTCAGGGGAATTAAGCACCAACATAGAAGTGGTTGCTAAAACTTCAAAAAAACTCAAATCAGTTTTTGCATTAACAAGAAATTTTTCAGAAATGTTACCAACTGAAAAAGTCAAAACAATTTCTACAAATACATTTCCCAATCCATCTTGTAAAATATTTAGATCAGTGTTTACAGAAAAAGGCTGACCTTCAATTTTTGCTCGAATTAAACCATATTTTTCTGCATCAAGAATTATACACGGGGTTTCTTTTCCCTCAAAATCAAATGTTGTAATACCATCATGAACATTATCTAACATTTTTTGTAATTCATCAGACATCGTCTTTTTCCTCTAATGCAGGTACAATTTTGTCACTTGCCCTTACTAAGAACGGAGAGATGAATGCAGTGATTATGGAAATAATTCCAACCAATGGGAACAAAAATGCACTTACTGCACCAATATCAACTCCAACTTTTACAATAACAATTGAGAATTCACCACGAGGAGCTGCTAATGTAAATGCTGAGCGAAGTGCTTTTCCACGTTTTTGTCTGAAGATGAAATTACCCAACATGTTGCCACCAAATTTCATACCAGTTGCAACAGCAATCAAAGCAATTGCAATGAAGATATAATTTTCAAGTTGTGAAACATCCATCAGAGCACCAACAGATATGAAAAATATTGCTACAAACATGTCTTTGATTGGGCTAGAAAGTAATTTTGCAACCTCAGCAGATTTTGATTCTGCAACTAATACACCAGCTAAAAAGGCACCGATTGCAACAGATAATCCCACAATATTTGCCAATAAAGCATAACCAAAGCACACTCCAAGAACACTTAGGAGTAGAATTTCACGATTTTCAGCAGCTGCAACTCTATCAATTAAACCAGGAACTATTCTAGTTCCAATTGTAAAGGTTCCAACAATAAGACCAATTGCAACTAATACAACAACTACGATAGATTCTATAGATACAGTTCCAACTAAAGCAACAGATTGTAAGGTAGAAATTAAAATTACAGCAATAACATCTTCAACAATCAAAATACCTAAAACAAGAATAGATGATTCTTTTTTGATTTTTCCCATCTCTTCTAAAATTTTAACAATAATGGCAGTACTGGAAATTGATAAAGCTGCGGAAATAAACAATGCATCCATAAATTGTAAACCAAGTGCTGTTGAAGCATAAAACAAAACACCTAATGTTGAAAATAGCCCTAGTGTACCTACACCAACAGATACTTTTCCAATAGATTTGATCTTTGCATATGGAAATTCAATTCCAATTACAAATAATAATAAAATTACGCCAATTTCTGAAAATAAATGCAATGCAGAAATGTCAGATAAAATTCCAACACCATCTAACATTTCAGACGGGGAATTATTTTCAGGCAAAAGCCAAGTCCAAAGAGGAGATAATGGACCAAGCAGCATTCCTGCAAATAGATATCCAATGATCAAAGGTTGTCTGATTTTAAAAAATGCAAGTGTTACAATAGAACCAATTATCATGATAAAAGCTAAATCAGTTACAAAACTTGTATGAGGTAATTCTGGAGTTACTTGTTCAATCAAAGTGTTAACAGTAGAATTAAGAGAATTTTGAATTGTACTAGAATCCAATTGAAGCAAATTATTTTGCATAATATCAGTTAAAGATTTTCATTAAAAAGTGATTGTGTATCTAAAATTTTGAAAAAAATTTTTCAAAAAATATGAAAAATTGATTATCAAAAGATTATCAATTTGAAACTTCTTTATGCTCAGTTATCTTAGTGAAGTTGCAGAGTGATGAGTAGGTCAGCAGATTAGGATTAAGATGAAGAGATATGACCTGGGGTAACTGACTGCAATTATGGTTACATTGGGATAACCTAATTATTAATAGTACGGTACCGTACTGTACTATATGATTCAATGCGAATATTGTGAACGAGGATTCATCGAAACAATTAACGGCCTTGCTGAAAAGACATTTCATGAAATAATTTGTTCACCTGAAGTTTCAAACAAGTGACTCTTTACATTTTTTATTTTATACCCAAATTTTTTATTCTTAGTACTTAATTCATCTTATATGGCATCAAAAACAACAAAGAAAAAGGTTACAAAAACAGTTAAGAGACAACCAACTCCAGCAGCAGTTTTAAAAAAAGTTTCAACAGTTTCAGATTCCAATAAAGCATTGCAAAAAGAAATCAAAGTTATGTCAAAGATTTTTGGAGAAAATCAAAAAGTTCTAGTATCTATGAAAGGAATGATCGATACACTAACATCAACATTAGAGCATATTCAAAAACAGTCAAAACAAATCAACATAATAGAAGAAGATACTCAAAAATTGTATGCAGGATTAAATCAAGTTAGAACACAATCAAATTTAATTAATAAAATTAACAATCAAACTGAAAAACTTGAAAATGAATTAAGTAAAATTTCAGAAGTACAAAAGAAATCAAAAACACAAGAAATTTCTCAAAAAGTTGAAGATAGTATGAATTCAATTACAAATAATTCCCAAATGATTATTAAAATTGCTCAAAGAATTGATGAGGTTAGAGATGATTTAAGAGAAGTTTCTGGAAAAACAAATTCATTTTTAGAAATTAGTTCAGAGATGAATAAACTCAAAGAAAATATTGAAGAAATTTCTGGAAAAACAGAAAATATCAAAACTAGTACTCAAGTAGTTGAAAGTCTTAAACAAGAATTTGAGAAAATTATAGCAGGAGTAGCAGATGCATCAAATGTAAATGCAGAATTAGAAGCAATCAAAATTTCAATTGATACAATATCATCAAAAGCCTCAAAAATTGATTCCTTGGGAGGCGTGATAGATGGTCTCAAGCAACAATTTGAGACAGTTTCTTCTAGCGTAAATTCTAGTGATGCAATAAGTTTAGAATCAATAAAAGAATTAGGTGGCAAAATTGATAAAATTGAGACTGAAATTAGCTCACTATCACATAGGGCTGATTCTACAGCATTTGTAGGGGAAAATCTAAAAGTAGTTCAAGAGGATTTCTCAAATTTCAAATCCAATGTTTATGACAAAACAAACAATATTGAACAAAAAATTGTTTCAGTATCAGATACTCTAAAGAGACAAGAAGCATCAACTGAAGAATTTCATAAAAAATCTGAAAAACTCTTTGAAGAGATACAATCAGTTAGGAATGTCACCAACAAAGCTTCTAGTGATTCATCAAAAGAAATCATGGCCTTGCTAAAACTATCAGAATATCAATCAAACATTAGAATGAATACAGAATCAAAATATGGAGATGCCAAGGATATTGAAAAGATGGCAAAACTGACATCAGAAATTGTAAATTTGTTTGATAAAATTTCAATCGAATCAGATGAAAAAATACCATTACCTCATGAAGTAAGACATTGGGCAGTAAGCAAAATGTTAGATTGTGCAGACAAGTGGGAAATAAGATTCAGTGATGTGTATTCAATTTTAACAAATGCTATTGGCAGAGACATGTTAAAAGAATCAATTAGAATTCAGCAAGTAAGAGACATTTATGGAATTAGAGCAGTAGACGAAATCAGAAATGATCTAAATATTTCTTAGACACCAATTGTATCAGATTCTTTAAGTTGTGTTCTCTTTCGTTTAAGTGCAGCAAAGATTCCAATAATTACAGCTATCCAAATAATACTAGAAAATACATTTGCTAGACTGACATACATGTATGGTGTTGCATCCATGATATTTTGTCTTAAGAGATCAGCTCTGTTGTTAATATCCATCATGCCTGTATGATATGCAGAATTATCTGGAGGAATTGTAGAGAGTTCATCAACGCTTACAAGCATAGCATCAACATTGTTTTGAATTCTAATGAAGTTTGTTGATTCAGTAGCAAATATCCAAACAGGATTTTTTGAAATAACTTGACTATGAGTATCAGTAGTTTCAGGTAATTTTTCTAACATAGGCTCCAAATCTAATTGAATTGCAATTAGATGTGCACGAATAATTTCTGGGTCAGATGAGCCTATAATTCCATCAAAATGACCTCGGATTCTATCTAGAGGATAAATATCAGAATTATATCCATTAATTGCCATAAATCCACCAAAAATAATCAATCCTAAAATCCCAATCATTGATAATTTGTAAATTGTATTTGCCATTTTCTCTTTCTTCGTCCTTTTACGTTGTTCACTTGATTTATTTCTTTTAAATCTAGTATGTGAGAGGCTCATGTAAGCAATAAAGAAAAATCCAATAGTTTGAATTGCTATAATTGGAGCAAATACAGGGTTATTAGAAAATATTGAGATGAAAATTGCAAGTACACCATAAACTCCAAAAAAGATTTCAAGTAAAGTTGTTTGAGTAAATGGCAAATTGTAAGCCTTACCTTTCCAATCATCCTCTTTTTTGATAATACCATATTTTGGAGTTCTAAGAAATTCATTTTTCTTTCCAAATATTGCATCAAAAACTGCCACAGTATTATTTACAGACATTCCAGCATTGTAAACCAGTAATGCAGGCAATAACTTCGCTTTAGATTTCCACGATTTTCCATACATATTTTGTATAATCAAAATATATGCACCAGGCCCCATTGCAAGATAAGTTGCAAATGTAACAATAGGTAAGAAACTTACAACATAAAGATTAACTTGACCTGCTAAAAGAATCGGTAATGCTAAGAATTGAATTAACATTAAAGGATATACAATATGACGAGTTAATTGAACAAATGCTTGTAATTTTGTTTCAACTGAAATTTTACGTTTTGCAGTAATATCAAAAAGCAATTTTGTTGCACATTGAATTGAGCCTTTTGCCCATCGGAATTGTTGTCTTTTTGCAGCATTCATTTGAGCAGGAAGTTCTGCATCAACTACAATATCGGGCAAGAAAACACATTTCCATCCTTTCATTTGGGCTCGATAACTCAAGTCAAGATCTTCAACTAAAGTGGCAGTATGCCAACCACCTGCATCTTCAATGCAATCACGTTTCCAAATTCCAGCAGTACCATTAAAATTCATAAATAAATGAGAATCACTTTTTGCTTTTTGTTCAATTAGAAAATGAAAGTCAAGACTCAAAGCTTGTACTTTGGTAATAGTAGAATAATTTTCATTTACATGTCCCCAACGACATTGAATTAAACCAATATTTGATTTTGAAAAATGAGGAATTGCTTTCTTAAGAAACCATGTTGGAGGAATAAAATCTGCATCAAATATAGCTACAAGTTCAGTATCAGTAATTTGCATTGCATATTTTAGAGCACCTGCTTTGTACCCTTTTCTTGTTCCACGTCTAATATGTTCAATTTGAAATCCTTGTGTTTTGTAATAATTCACAGTTTTTTCAAGTAAATCAACAGTATCATCATCAGAGTCATCTAAAACCATAATATTCATTTGATTTTTTGGATAATCCAAATTACATACTGCATCTACAAGTCGTTTTGCAACATATTTTTCATTGTAAATTGGAAGTTGAATTGTTACAGATGGTGTTCCCAAATCAACAGTTTTTGTAGAGTTATTTCGTTTATTTGCAAGTAAAACAAGATAGTAAAAATTGCAAGTATATGCAGTAATCAAAATTGCAGAAATTATGAATAAATCAAAAACCAATTGGGTGAAAGGATTTCCAGCCATCTTTAGCTGCTCAAAAGTAATTATCTCTATTTATAGTTGCAATAACTGCAATTATTTTTGCTCATAAATTTTGATGGCTTGTGGAGGACATACACCTTCACATGCAAGACAGAAAATACAATCTGGTTCTTTTGACATTAATGGTTTTTGATCAGATGCAGGATTTCCTGGAGAATCAAACCATTCGTAAACTCCTACTGGACAGGCTTCTATACATCCACCATCTGCAACACAAATATCATAA
>Ga0208410_1001675_pt1 | contig 11208 bp, 11 predicted proteins | sample ETN02SmetaG_3_FD_185787 | JGI IMG/M metagenome (GOLD analysis project Ga0208410, IMG submission 185787) | Marine microbial and viral communities from oxygen minimum zone, Eastern Pacific Ocean - ETNP2014F10-02SV257 (SPAdes) (version 2) | ecosystem: Environmental > Aquatic > Marine > Oceanic ... | reverse complement strand
TTATTCATTATCCCTCAAATTCTCAAAGAATATGACAAAGTCCTCTTCAAAATCACCTCTGCGCTCTTCCCATACCTCACGCACTAATTTTGTTCTATATATACCCATACCAATCCTACTAAATGCATCTTCTGTTAATAGTCCATTCTTATACTGAAGGTAAATATTCTCAATACGTCTTAGACCCATCATTTGAAAATTCCAAAAACTAATATAATCACTGTCGGTTAAGTCACTTTTGGTATCGCCTTGTAGCGCCTGATTAACTAGTGATGCCATTCGCTCGTTTTCAGAAACAATGCGATACATCTCAGAAACTTGAGAAGAAACAGCTTGCTGGGTCGCACCGCGCACTGCTGCAGTATTCTGCTTGATCTCAACACCAACAAATACCAATGAACCAATAACACTAACCAAACCAACCATCTCTATAATACTTCTATTTTTCATATACGAGCTACCCTAATCTTCCTGATTGGTAATCATCAAATGCTTGCAGCACTTCTCCTTTAGTATTCATTACAAATGGTCCACCACGCGCAACTGGTTCATTGAGAGGTTCGCCTGCAACAAGAATAAATCTAGTATTCCTTATAGTTGACTTACAATCGAAAGAACCTTTGGTCTCAAGAACGGCTAAATTGCCTTTTGGTACACTAAAATTGGATTCGACCTCACCTTCGTACACATAGATAAATCCATTCCAATTTTCATGTATAGGAATAGAGATATTTGCAATATCATTTAAGTGCACATCTAAATAAAGTACGCCAGTATGTGGTCGACCGGGTCCTTTTATAGATTGAAATTCCCCTGAAATTACTTTGATTTCTGCATTGTCTAATTCTACTGATGGTATCTTATTGGCTTGTATATCATGATACGCTGGATCAATCATTTTCTTTTCTTTTGGCAGGTTTAACCATAATTGAAATCCACGCATAAGACCCTTAGTTTGCTCAGGCATTTCACTATGTACTACTCCCTTACCAGCGGTCATCCATTGCACACCGCCATCTGATAAATGCCCTTCATTCCCCGTGCTATCCTTATGAGTAAATTTGCCGTTTATCATATAAGTTATGGTTTCAAAACCGCGATGCGGGTGCGGAGGAAACCCTGCGATATAATCATTGGGATCATCGCTTGCAAATTCATCTAATAAAAGAAATGGGTCTAGCATATTCAACTCAGGACTACCAATAATTCGTGTGAGGTTCACACCAGCTCCATCCTGTGTTTGAATACCTTCAATTAAATCTGTTATGTTTCTTGTATTGTTTTTCATATTATAAAATTATTGAATTTATCTGCTCTCAGCAAGTAGGCACAATTAATAATGATAGTACTTCAAAAATAAATAGGTAAAAAATGAATAAATAAAATAAAAGCCCTTCATCGCTGAAGGGCTTTTAAAGATAAGATTAACGTTTATACGTTAATTATTCGCCAGCAACAGATGCCTTACGGTATGCAGTTACAAGCTTTTTAATTTCGCCTAATGCTTTACGAGCACGGCTTCCAGCAGCTTTATTGCCACTAGCATTTTTTGCATGCTCTTCTTCAAAGGTTGCATATAAAGATTGAATCTGATCAAAAAGTGAATTTGTTTTAGACATTATATCTCTTTCTTTTTTATGTTTATTTTAAATTAACTGATTAGAAAATCAGACGCGAAGGTACAATTTTTATTTATTAAAATACACGCAATAAAATATTTCATAAATGTAATTCTAGAAAAATCACTAATAATAATTTCTATTATTATGAATAATTTTTGGTCATTTACCTGGATGAACAGCTGAGCTAAAATTCCCTGATGAAATATTTTGATCAGCATAGATAATAAATTCATTGCTAAAAGCAGACTTGGTTGCCTCCCACCACTCAGATCCAACATTTGACAGTAACGACATTATAGATCTTTCAAATCCTTCGATTCTATCTTTTTCAATAGAACCATATAATGCCTGGATATATATAGCCTCAAATCTTCTAACTGCAACAAGCATCCAAAAATGAAAGCGTAACCTTTCATCCGATGAAAGTGCACCTAATCCATTTTCAGCTTTAATAATAATCTTAGCGAGGTCACCATCGCTTGATATTGAATTTGCAGTTAAACTCATATCCATACTGCTTTGTTGAAATGTTTGCGATTTTAATGCAGTGGTATTTTGTTTTAGCTGCAGCGCTAAATAAGCCAATGTTATAAGCGTTGCAAATGCTGCAACAAGCTCGCCAATACTACCTAGATCTTGAAAAGTCATAATCTTGCCTTCCTTTTTAAAATGGTTTAATAAAGAATTAGATAACTAAATTATTTTTCATTTGTAAAATTACATATTTACACCTGTTGTCAGAACACTCAATTTGTTCTAAATAAATATATAAATCATTATCTGAAATCTTACGGATTTAATCGCTAAGTTCGTTGGCTCGAATAGACCCACTCTTTACTTATTAAACAAAATTACTAAATGGAAAATTTTTCGCAAACCAACCTAGATGACAATATTCTTAAAGCAATTTCAGAAATGGGTTTTGAGACACCTACATCTGTTCAGGCAAAGACAATTCCCCATTTATTAAATTCAAATACTGACCTAATAGCTACAGCTCAAACAGGAACGGGTAAAACTGCAGCATTTGGCCTTCCTTCTATTCATCTAACTGATTTAAAAAATAGAGAAACGAGTACACTGGTTTTATGTCCAACGCGAGAGCTATGTATCCAGATTGCAAAGGATCTCACAAAATATTCAAAGTACATTAATGGTTTGAACATATTGGCTGTCTATGGTGGCAGTGATATCAGAGGTCAAATAAAAGCATTAAATAAGGGGGCCCATATCGTTATTGGAACCCCTGGAAGAACCAAAGACCTGATCAAAAGAAATAAACTTAAGATCGGGAGTATTGCTCGTATTATTCTAGATGAAGCCGATGAAATGCTAACTATGGGATTCAAAGATGACCTTGAAATGATTCTTTCGCACACACCAAAGGAAAAGCAGACATTACTTTTTTCTGCTACTATGCCACAAAAGGTTATTGGTATTACAAAATCATATATGCAAAGCCCGGAGAGAATTTCAGCGCAACGTATGAACATAGGCGCTGAAAATATTAAACATATCTATTATACTGTAAATGCAAAAGATAGGTACGAGGTTATAAAGCGTATATCTGATATAAACCCAAATATTTATGGTATCGTATTTTGTAGAACACGAAGAGAAACTAAAGATGTGGCATACAAGCTAATGAATGATGGGTATAATGCGGATACGCTCAATGGTGATCTGTCACAAGCAGAGCGGGATGAAGTCATGATGCGTTTTCGTAAACGCAAGATACAGCTTCTAGTGGCAACAGATGTTGCTGCACGCGGTTTAGATGTTGAAAGCCTTACACATATCATTAACTATAATCTACCAGATGATTTTGAAATCTATATTCATCGTAGCGGAAGAACGGGTAGAGCTGGAAATGCAGGTGTCTCAATCGCTATTGTTCATTCACGTGAAATACGAAGAATTCGTGAGATAGAAAAAAGAACAGGCATTGAATTCAACAAGGAAGATGTCCCCAGTGGAATGGATGTATGCAAAACACGCCTTTACAACCTTATTGACAAAGTAGAAAACGTTGAAGTAGACGAAAAGCAAATCGCACAATTCCTTCCAGATATTTATAGAAAATTTGAAAATATGGAGCGAGACGAATTAATCAAACATTTCGTTTCAGCGGAGTTCAATCGGTATTTATCTTATTATAGAAATGCGCGAGACTTAAATATATCTGGACGATCAAGTGATAGGGGAAAGTCAAAAGGTAGAGGGCAATCAAGGGGTAGAGATAGAAAAAATAGAGGCAGAAGCGACAAAAGAGGTCAATCTTTTTCAAAGTTCAAAGGTTTTTATATCAATGTTGGTTCTGAGCGCAAAATGAATCCAGGACGACTCATGGGGCTAATCAATGAAAGCCTAGATTCAAGTAGCGCAGATATTGGAAATATTGAAATTATGAAATCGTCTTCATTTTTTGAAATTGAAGAAAAGTACGCTGATAGTATTCTTAAAAAACTTAAGGGTAAAAAGTTTGGCGGTAGTACACTAGAGGTTGAAAAAGATAAAGGTACCGGTAAAAGAAACAATATTAACAAACGCAAAAAGCGCAGAAAAAATCGCAATAATAATAAATGGCCCCAAAGCAGTAAACGATCTAGAAGAAAATAGTATTTATACTCTATGGATGGAAATGACCTCCAATTAGTGGAAATGCAAACCCCAAATGAAGCCCGCTAAAAGCGCTTTGACTTCCTAAGTCAGGATTTTCTACAGTTTCACTAACATAGCCACCAACCAACCAACCTAAAAATCGCTTACTTCTTTTTATTTCTTTTCCGTTAATTTTTGCAAAACCATAACCTCCTCCACCCCAAAAGCCTCCAGCCATACCAACTACCTGAAAATCTGTATAAGTATACGATTGATTATTTTGTAGGCGCCTTTTACCAAATGCAACTCCCGGAAAGACAAACGGCCCATTCCCGGATTCACCTATCCCAGGTAGGGCAACGCCAAAACTAATTTGATATCCTTTTTCCTTGCTCTTTAAATCAAATTCATAAGAAATACTCACATATCCACCCGGAAATGATGAGTCTTTAGGATCGCCAGAACGCTCATAATTTTCTTGGCTCCAACTAGAACTAATTAAAAAGGGTATAATAAAAAGACGTTTGATTGAATTATTTTTCAAAAAATGCTTTGTTAAATTCTTAATGAATTTGACGATGTTGCCTTAGCATGCAATCATTCATAACTACCATTAGGCCTGCATCCTCTGCAAGTTTTCCTGCATCAATATTAACTACATTATCCTGCAACCAAAGAGCCTTTGCACCAATCTTGATCGTATCTTTTGCGATAGGCTCAACAAATTCTGATCGGCGAAATACATCGACAATGTCTACGTTAACTGGAATGTCTATTAATGAAGGGTAGGATCTTAGACCAGCAATTTCATCGTGACCCGGATTAACAGGTATGATCTCGTAACCATTTTCCTGAAGATATAATGCAACATAGTGACTGGGTCGTTCTGGTTTTGGGCTCATACCAACAACAGCAATGGTCTTTAATTCAAAGATTTTTTTAATTGTAGATATATCATTCATAAAAAGATTCTTTATTACATAGATTTTTGAAAGCTAAAGATCCAATCATTCATTTTTTCTATTGAATTCCCATCTATCGTTGCATCGATAGGCTTATCTATTCTTAGATAAAGTGGTTGTCCAAAGAGATTTGTGGATAACCGTACTCCAAAACCGTAGTCCATTAATGGGGTGTTATCGAAAAGTTGATCATTAGATTCAAACTTTGATCCTGATAAAATCCCATAATCTAAAAAAGTGGCCAGTTCAAAATTTATTGGTCCAAACCTTTTATGCAAAAACGCCTCAAAGTTGTTTGAAAGTATTTTCTCAGCTCCTGCAAAATTCTGGTTTCCAAATGCACGTAGATTTGCATCGCCTGGCAAATGGTATTGATTTCGCAAATCAATATCTCCGTAGAAACTAGACACATCTCTCAGATATCCTTTTTGAAGCATCGCTGCTGAGCCTGCTCCTTCAATAGTAAATCGTTCCTGAGTGGGTACACCCTTAGAGTCGGACCAAATCCAGCCTAAAATATCTCTATTTCTAAACCCAAATAATTTGATTTTCTTTTCAAATTTATGTTCCATGGTTAACCTTGTAAAAGACCAATCCGATATGCCTGCCGGAGAAAAGTCGATCATCATCGATCCATCTGGCAATCTCCTATCCGAAAGACTAAATGAAACAACTGAGGTTAATCCTTTGTCAAAAAGATTCGTTCGTTTAATGTCTAAGGCGTCTGTGACAGATAACCCAACAGATAAAGTGGTGGGACTTGTTGAATTTAATGTATTTGATGATGAGATCTTAAAACCTCTTACTCCACCAAGGTCGTACAGATGGTAATCGTATTTTCTCAATCCACTGTGCAGATAACGTCTCCATCCCGAGACCTGCCAATAAGCTTTGCCTGTTTCAGTGCCAATATTTAGATCAACGTTCAATTCTTCATTTATTCCATACGTTCTATTCATCCTTACTCCAGGCATGTAGCTATCAGTATCGTGATATTGGAGTGTTGGATGATACTGCAGGACATAGGTATTTCGCGGACGGTAGCGCATACCAGGCCTGTAGAACATAATCTCTGAAGGCATTTTTGTTTGAACAAAATTGTTTCTAAAATCAATATCCATCGTTTGTACATCTGGATCAAGCGCTGCATTCTTTGGCTCAGAAGGAACGTTGTACGTAAAGGTATCGGCTGTTCTGAATTTGTGATTTTTCCACCAGATTCTATGGGTAGCACCATCCTTTAAATTGGTTTCGATCAATTGGGGCATATCTCTTTTCCCATGTCGAACAATGTCCAATGTAACGTCCCAAGTGCCATTGGCTCTTTGAGTTTTCTTCCAGCTTTTTATTCCATAATCAAGTTGGCGGGTATCGTGAAGCCAAGACCGGAAGAACCAGTCAAGGTCCTCTCCGCTGACCTCTTCGATAACATCTATAAAGCGCTTTTCATTTACGTGTTTTAATTTCCAGCGGCGATAGTACTCTTGCATGCTTTTTAAAAAAGTCTCTTCTCCTAAAATATATTTTAATTCGTCTAGCATTAAGGATGGCTTGGTATAGGCGTTTGCACCTGCAGCTCTTGTGTTTTTGAACATATACGTTGAGCGACTGATTGGCTCATCAAGCCCGCTACTCATGAATCCGATCATCCCCCATTGTGTATTGCCTAGATCGCTTGAAAACTTCCAGTATTTCTTTTGCCAATCTTTTAGCCTTCCGCTATTCATATCAAACCCTTGATCACCGTATCGATCCATCATATACCATCGATCTTGAAAACTTGTAAACCCTTCATCGAGCCAGGACTCGCGAACTTCGTTATTTGCCAATATACCAAAAAACCAAATATGACCCACTTCGTGCAATATCAATCCTTCAGAATCACTGCCATCCATGACGAGCATAGGGTATTCCATTCCTCCGCCAGCGAGCCTGTCAGTATTGGTGACTTGTGGATAAGCATACATTCCGAACTTTGTGCTAAGCCATTCAACCGCACGCTCTGTTCTTGCAACAACCTTTTTGGTCCACTTTCTGCCATTTTTTTGATTGTAAAGAACATGAACATCCACGCCATTCCAACTACCACTTTCGTATAAAAAATTGGGTGTTGTAACCCATGCAAAATCATGCACATCCTCCGCGTAGAAGGTTACAGTCCGTCTTTCGCTTGTGTCGTATTCAGAGCGGTTTTTCTTAAAATCTTTTAACCATTGACCAAATTTTTGGCTGGTGTCTACGCGAACCTCTTCCCAACCCGGGTCGCCGCTAGTAACGGTGCCAGTAGAACCAACTATATAACCTCGCGGCACATCCATTGTGACCTCGTAATTTCCAAATTCGCCGTAAAATTCTCCCTCTGCATGGAAGGGCTCATTGAACCAACCATTTTCATCATACACTACTACCCTTGGGTACCATTGCGCAAAATTATACTGCACACCTACGCGTCCTGCTCTTTCTAAAAACTCTCCAACATGGTGCGTCCAATCTAGATCAATTACCATTGATGCTCCTGGAGGCAAACCTTTTGAAAGCTTAGCCGATAAGATAGTATCATCTATTTTAAAAGTATCCGATAGCGCAGATGACCCGTTTTTAATAATAAAATTATTTATATCATATTTGCTAAAATACGGATCTATTCCCTTTTTAACACGATCACCTCTATAGGTTCTACCGAGACCCGCTAAATACTCTCGATACTTTACCGTTCCTTCCTGAAAAGCGTTTGCATATAGATTAAGATAAAAATGATAAAGTGTGTCAGGTGAATTATTTTTGTAGGTAATAGTTGAATGTCCGCCAACTGTGTGCTTTATTGTATCCAGCTTAATATCCATTTTATAGGATACAAATTGTTGCCAATACTCGCCTGCGTTCAATATTGAAAAATATGAGGTCAATAATAATGCAAATATTTTCATAAGTCTTTCTTTTTTTGTTTTAATAAAAAGGATTTATTGATATAACATATCACTGAATTATATTCATAAACAAACGCTAACTATTGGATATTAATTTAAAAGCTTGTAAAGTATACTTTACATTATTAATATGTAAGGTATACTTTACATTATTCAAGGAGAATTTATGTACGAATTATTTGATATTATATTAATTCCAGTTTTAGGCATCCTCGCAGGAACAATCATTCCAATAGCGGTTTTCATCATGGTTTATTATGAGAACAAACACAAGAAACAAACTATAATAGAAATAGCAAAACATCTTGATAATCCAGTTAAGATAAATGAGTTAGTGGGCATTTTAGATGAAAGAAAAAAAGAGCCTTTAGATTACCGTAGAGGTGGAGTAATTACCCTGTTCGTGGGTATTGGGATATACTTATTTGGGCTAGTGGCAATGGGGTCGCTATTTAAAGGGATTGGTCTTTTGGTTGGAGCAATTGGTTCTGGGGTTATGGCGGCAGGATATTTCTACCCGAATACGAGCGAAGAACTAACAAGCGCTGTCGAAAAATTTGAAAAGAATTAAATTGTGGGCAAGCACCATAAAAAACTTTTAAATAATCTTGAAGAATTGCGAAAGTCGGCTGGGCTAACCCAGCAAGAGCTTTCTGAAAGCGCTGGAGTTTCAAGGGTAAGTATCAATGGAATTGAAAATGGCGTATACGTTCCATCTACGGTCCTCGCATTAAAGATCGCAAAGACCCTTAAATGTGCAGTTGAAGATGTATTTCAATTGCCCTGATAATTAATTCTAGCAATAAAATATATTTGAAGACTACATTTCTTAATGCCTAATAATATTATTGATATAATATCTGCACTCCTTCTATGCATTGTCGTATTTAGTCGTACACGCACTCCAAAAAAACCACCTCCATGGTGGAAAAATTTTAGGCTGTATACTACTTATTTGTTTGTCCTCTTAATGCTTTGCAGATTATATATTACTGTATCTTAATGTCGTATTTAACACCTTCAATAAAAAAAATTTTAATGAAAAAGGGGTTGCCGCTAATTATTTTTTCATTACTCGTTTCTTGCACTCAACAAGCATCTAGGGGCTATTCAGATGATTTTGCTGTACCCGATGTTCCGGTAAATGGTAATGAGAAGTATCTTGATTTGAATTCAGATTATATTTTTGATCAAAAATCATTACACACTTTTCAATTGAAGATCCCAGAAAGCGCATTAAAAAAAATTGATTCAGATCCTGCAAAAGAAGAATATGTTGAAGGTATACTTATTTTTAAAGGAGATACGTTGAGTCCAGTTGGCATCAGGTATAAGGGTAATATCGGTGCATTTATTGGTTGTCTATCCGGAAAAGATCCATTTAAACCTTCCGGTAAAAAAACCTGCACCAAACTTTCCATGAAAGTGAAAATAAATTGGAGTGGAAGAAAGCAAAAATTCTATGACCTAACAAAGCTTCAGTTCCATAGTCAAAATAATGACCCTTCCCAAATGCATGAAAGGCTAGGCTATTGGTTCTTTAGAAGTATGGGGGTACCTGCACCTCGATCTGTGCATGCAAAACTTATAATTAATAATACATATCTTGGGCTATTTGCTTTGACTGAACAGATTGATGGTAATTTCGCTCGTTACAACTTTGATGAGTCAAATGGGAATCTTTATAAGGAGGTATGGCCTATTACTCAAAAAGGTAAACCTCAGAGCAATAAGACTCTTTTAAGCGGATTAAAAACAAATGAGAAAAACAATCCCAATCTAGAATTGATGGAGAGGTTTGGATATTTAATTGCATCATCAGACTCAATTCGCTCACGTAAGGTTTTCTCAGATTATATGAATCTAGAACAAACAATATCATATGCAGTTGTAGATAGGGCAATTCGAAACGATGATGGTGTATTTCATTGGTACACTGATCTTAAGGGATCATCTAATCATAATTATTATTGGTACGAAGAACCAATTAAGAAAAAGATTCATATTATTCCATGGGATCTAGATAGTGCTTTTGAAAATCTAACTGGAGAAAACCCTGTAACATACATTCCAGATAGGTGGGGAGAAATATCAAATAGCTGTGCCCCCTACCCTTACGGCGATTGGGGAGTTTATCAGCGATCAGCTAGTTGTGACAAAATTATTAAGGTATGGAGTTCGTACGGAGAAGAGTATAAAAAATTACAAAATAAACTTGCTGATTCTTACGTCGATGAAGCTAGTAGACTAATTGACGAATGGTCACTTCAAATAAAAGAAGCTACGCAAGAAGCATCGCGAATGCATGATGATGCACTATCAATGAAAAAATGGGAACGCAATGTAGGTATTCTTAAAGCTCAAATTTTTCGAATGAAAATGACACTATCTAACTGATGATTATACGCTACTTAAAATGCGTTCATAATTCACTCGGTCAGTATCACCTTCTGTATTAATAAGTAAAATATTTGATCTATTATTTAATTTAATAGCCTCCTTAAACACGTCATGCTCTTTTAATTTTAAAAGACCAATTAATGCAGCCAATGGACTAGCACCTGATTCTCCAGATATTATTTGAATATCATTTTTCAAAGGGTTTGCAAAAGTTCTGACCGCATCTTCCATAAGGGTATCGGATATAGAAAGTGACCCATAAATTCCATGCTTTAAAATTTTCCATGCTTCTGTTGAAACCGTGCCACAGTCCAGTCCTGCCATTGCAGTAGCTTCATCGTTATTTACCGAAACACGTTTTGCAGACTGAATGGATCGAAATAAACAATTTGCTGAGTGCGGCTCGACACTTATAAATAGTGGAGAGGTCTTCCAGAAGCTAAAGATATACATCATTATGGAAGCTGCCCAACTACCTACCCCTGATTGAAGAAAAATTATATCTATTGTTTTTTCTCCGATCTGCTCTGTTATTTCATGAGCCTGAGTCAAATATCCTCGCATGATATCAGTTGGTATCTCTTCATAGCCATTCCAAGCCGTATCCTGTATCAAGCACCATGAATTTGCATCCTTAAAGCTCTCTACTGTATCATGCGCTTTTTTTACAGCAGCATCATAACCGCCATTAATTAC
>Ga0208410_1001672_pt1 | contig 11211 bp, 7 predicted proteins | sample ETN02SmetaG_3_FD_185787 | JGI IMG/M metagenome (GOLD analysis project Ga0208410, IMG submission 185787) | Marine microbial and viral communities from oxygen minimum zone, Eastern Pacific Ocean - ETNP2014F10-02SV257 (SPAdes) (version 2) | ecosystem: Environmental > Aquatic > Marine > Oceanic ... | reverse complement strand
AACATCCTTCGTGTCACATGCATTAAGATATGTATGTTTAAGATTTTGAATTGCTAAAATATCCTCTAGCTCTTGAACACGTTTTTCTAAATTTTTACTCATAGGAATATATTAGTACTTTTTAAATGATCTTATAATAAATTTTTATTATTCTTCAGTTTATAACTGCAATCTCAAGATACAATAAATATTGAATATACTCTTTATTGGATAACATCCTTAACAACTTTTATGCTAATTTCATTTGATCAAAAGGAATATCAGAAACTTAATGATAAATCCTATCAACTTGAAAAAAGAAGGCTGCAAATTGAACTTCTTAAACTCCAAGAAGATGTAATTAAAAATAAAAGGAGGATTTGTATTGTTTTAGAGGGAAGAGATACTGCCGGTAAAAGCTCAGCTTATAAATTCTTTACTCAATATTTAATTCCTAAAAACTTCAAGTATGTAAATCTTGGCATTCCTACTAAATGGGAATCCTCTCATTGGTTTCAACGCTGGAAAAAAGTGATTCCAAAAAAGGGTGAGATAGCTTTCTTAGATAGATCTTGGTACACACGAGCATTGACAGAACCTGTCATGGGTTACTGCAGCGAAAAACAATATCGAGATTTCATGAATCAAGTGCTCCCATGGGAACAAAATTTAATTGAGGCTGGAGTTGAAATTATCAAATTTTATTTTTCACTCTCTCAAGATCAACAAAAAAGACGAATGAAAGCTCGGAAGCAGTCTGAACTAAAATATTGGAAGCTCTCACCTAATGACGAGCGTATCGTAACAAAATGGGACGCTTTTACGCTTTACAAAGAACAAATGTTTGAGAAAACTTCCCCTGATTTTTCACCCTGGATTGCCATAAATGCTAACAATAAAATGATTGCTCGCTTAACAGCACTAAGGTTCCTTCTCAATCAGACAGACTATGAAAATAAAAAACTGCTTAAACCTCTTACCTGGTCTAAGAATATTAATAACTATAAAGTTCTCCTAGAAGGCGTTGAGTTTAACAATTTAGACTATGAACAATACCAAATTTTAACCAAGTATATGGATGATGAGTAAATGAAAATTGCATCCATTGATATTGGAACCAACGCTATTAAATCAAAGATATTTAAAACAACTCCTGCCTCAATAGAGTTTGTACAAGGGATTAGGTCACCAATCAGATTGGGAGGTGACGTTTTTAACAAAGGGAATCTTAGCGAGGCAAAGCTAGATCAAGTAATCGAAACAATTCGTGAGTATGAGGCGATATTTAAAAAAAATTCTATTAGTCATTATGAAATAGTAGCCACCTCAGCATTTAGAGACACTTCAAATTCAGAGGATGCAAGGCGCTATATAGAGACAGCTATCAATCATCCGCTTAGAGTTATCTCAGGTTTAGAAGAAGCAAAATTAATTAGATTTCACCCTAAAAGCAATACTGGAAAAAATAAAATATTTGTAGATTTGGGGGGCGGAAGTACAGAATTCTTTATTCGCAATGAGGAAGAATCTATTATTCGATCCTTTCAACTTGGAGCAGTACGAAATATGCTTCAAAAGGATGAAAAAAATGAGTGGTATAGATTAGAGGAATGGCTTGAATCAATAAAACCAAAGAAGAAATTAATTGGTATTGGTGGAAATATTAGATCATTTCTTAACTCTCAGAATTTAAAAGAGATGACGCAAGCTGAATTTATTAAAAAAACTGCGAGGTTATCTAAGCTAAGCAATAGAGAAAAAATTAAAAAATATGAATTTGCACCTGATAGAGCTGATGTTATAGATCATGCTCTTAAAATTTTTAAATTCATAACACAGCAATTAGACATTCAAACAATCACGTCAACAAAATGGGGAATTTCAGACTCTATTGCAATAAAACTATTTCATGAAATATATTCCAAGAAAGTGACTATTTCATAAATTGCTATAAACAGAATTAATATTTGCAAAATAAAAGCAAGCGATTAGGGTAGCTCATTCCTATTAAGAAAGACTAAGATATCGGAATGGTAAACCAGAACTCAGAGCCCCCCTCTTTTCTTGTCTCAACACCAACATCACCTTGCAAGTTATTGACAAGATTTCTTACTATAGCTAAACCAAGCCCGCTACCTTGTTTAGTATTCGCTCTAGCCTTAGCTGTTCTATAAAATCTTTTGAAAACAAATTTTTGCTCTTCCTCTGGGACACCCTCTCCAGAGTCTAGAACTGAGATACGCATAAAGTTAGCCTGTTTTCTAACTTTTATTTCTATTAGTGAGCTCTCTGGACTATATTTAAAAGCATTATCTATAAGATTATTTAAAACTCTTTCTATGGCCTTTGCATCACTTTGCACAGCAACATCACTTTGACGATTAAAAACTAATTCAATATTTTTTCTTTTTGCTTTATTTCTAAATGAAGAAATAGCAGTATCAATTACCTCATTAATAACAATGGGCTCTATTACAAATTTTAAATCTCCATATTCAATTCGTGATAAATCTATAAGCGAAGTTACCATTTCACTCAATCGATCTGCATTATGCAATATAGCTTTTGAAAATGTTTTGGCATCTTTCGTGTTACTCAAAGCTCCATCTAATAAGGTTTCTGAATTTGCCTTAATAACGCTTACAGGGGTTCTCAGTTCGTGAGATAGATTTGAAACAAAATCTCTACGCATTGAATCCATTTCTCTAAGTTGAGTTGTTTCATGCACCACTAAAATTAATTCTTTGGTTGCCTTGGCTTTATTCATATGGGCTAAAATCCATCTAGTTTCATCACCCCCCGTATCAATCTCAAACTCACTATCATGTTGACCTTTTTTTAAAGCTTTTTTGTACATTCGCTTCAATGCGGGTAAGCCTAAATCATTGATAGATTTATTTAAAATTTCATCTAATCCAAAGATTTGCATTATTTGATCATTTCTAAATGTGATAATACCGCTCTCATCAAGCACCATAATGCCTTCACCCAAACCATCTAACACCAAACCAAATTGGTCTCTCTGTTTAGCGATTAAGGATATTTGCTCTTTTAAGTTTAAAGAAATAGTTGAGATATTTCTTGCCATAGATCCAATTTCATCAGATCGTTTAGTGGGAAGAGAATCTAAATTTTTTTTCTTATAGCTGCCTGCAGATATCTCAGCTGCAGCTTTTTCAAGCTCCATAAAACTTGCCCTTATATAATCTCCAGCAAGAACGCTTGCTAAGATTGCAACAATTAGGCCTACAACTACAATAAGGGTAATAGAATTATCCAATGAGGCTAAAACTTGATCTAAGTTTTCATATGGAACTGAAATTCGAATAACCCTTTCTTGATTTTGAGTGCGATCCAACAATGCGAAATAAAACATTTCTTTTTGGACCGTTGAACTAAATCTTTTGCTTGATCCATAGCCGTTGCTCAATGCATCTATAATTTCTGGTCTATCGCTATGGTTTTCAAGTCCAGAAACTTTCTTAGCGTCTAAATCCGAATCAACAATCACATCACCATTATTTAGGATAATGGTGATTCGTGAATCTGAGGCAGATGCATACTCATCTACTTGGGATTTCAAACCAGATAATTCATCAGAGTTAATTGAATTTGCAATTGCTTTTCTTAAAATTTTTGTTTGTTTGAAAAGTTCATTTTCAACTTGATCTTGAAGTCTTAAAGATAAATCTCTTTCAGCAACAATAAATGAAAGAGAGATACCAACAAAAAGACAGGAGAGCGTAATAAAGAAAATTCGGGATCGAATACCCATGCTAATTACTCTGAGTTTCTAGAAAATCGATAGCCAACACCACGAATAGTTTGAATATGGTCACCAACCGAACCAAGCTTCTCTCTTAAACGCTTGATATGGGTATCAACTGTTCTAGTTGTGACATCAGAGCTATAACCCCAAACATCTTCAAGCAACTGGTCTCTAGTTTGCACTCTACCCTTTCTATCTATTAAATGCCTAAGCAATCTAAATTCTAATGCAGTAAGAGCAATTTCATTGCCATCGATATATGCTTGATGGGCTTCATAGTTTAATTTGAGTGCGCCGAATGAATATTCAGTCTCACCTGAATTGCTTTGAGATCCGGTGCCCCTTTTTAATATGGCTTTAACTCTAAGAATCAATTCTCTAATACTAAAGGGTTTGGTGACATAATCATCAGCACCTAACTCGAAGCCAACAACTCTATCAACCTCCTCAGTCTTTGCTGTTAATATTATGACGGGAATATGTTTTGTTTTAGGTTCAGATTTTATATCTCTGCACAGAGTTAAACCAGACCCATCTGGAAGCATAAGGTCTAAGATAACTACATCTATCTTATTTGAAGCCAGCGCCTTTTCCCCTTCTTGTATGGATGCAGCTTGAACAACCTCAAAGGATTCCTTGGAAAGATTGTAATCAATCGTTTTACGAATATCAGGTTCGTCTTCTATGATTAAAACGCGAGATGCCATAGATATCTAATAATTTAATACCCCTTTATACAATAAATTTAATTGAGAGTTAATTTTATTATGATTGATTTTCTTCAATTGAAGTAAAAATATCGCGTAACTGTGTCTTAGAAAATTTTCCTGAAGCTACTCTCGGCAATTCTTCAAAACCAATTTGAACAAATGAAGGTATCTTAAATGCAGCCAGTTTATCCTTCAAAAAATTATTTAAATCTTGTTCAGTTAATTGCATAGAAGGTTTCAAGCATATAGCTACGCAAAGAGTTTCGCCTAAACGCTCTTCAGGTATACCAAACACTGCTGCTTCCTGCACAGAAGGATGGTTATAGATGGCTGTCTCCACTTCAATGCATGAAATATTTTCTCCTCCTCTAATCACCATATCTTTTACCCTGTCAACGATATAAACAAAACCATCATCTATATATCCAAGATCTCCAGACCTAAACCAACCATCATCATTAAAGACTTCATCTGTTGCTTCTTGATTGCCCCAATACCCAACCATATTTGCAGGGCTCTTAATTACAATTTCTCCAACAGCCTTTTCCTCATCAATAAAATTCCAATTTTCATCAATAACTGCAACATCTGTTACAGGTGGTACGGCCTTGCCACAGCTTCCAGGGTGAGAGAGATAATCTTTGCCTAAATTTAACGTTCCAGCTGCATTAGTTTCAGTTAATCCATATCCTATAGATGGTTCGCTATCTTTAAAGCCATCTTTCAATTTTTTGACATGTTCAGGAGGTCTTGGCGCGCCGCCGCCACTTAATTCCTTAAATGAGGACAAATCATACTTATCTCTATCAGGATGAGTTAATAGATCCCAAGTTTGCGTTGGAACGCCTGTTATGGCTCCTATCTTTTCATCCTGAATTAACTGAAGTGCCGCACCTGGATCCCACTTAGACATCATGACCATTTTTCTTCCTGCAATGATGCTCATAAGAAATCCTGAATGGCTTCCTGTGACATGAAATAATGGTACACAATGCAAAATTGCTGCCTGTAGTTTAGGAGCCTCATCAACAGACTGAGATTCTGAATTATCATCTGTATCTTCAACCTCTCTTTTTAATGTTGTTACTAAAGCCCAGCTAAACAATGTTGAAAGTATATTTCTGTGAGTTGATAGCACTCCTTTAGGAAAGCCAGTTGAACCAGATGTATAAAAGATTGTCGCATTGTCATGGGTATTTAAACTGGGCTCAGTAAAGTTTTCTGATTGGCTACCTATAAACTCATTAAAATCCTCATAGTTATTTGATTCATTAACTGGCCTGACAACAATCTTCTTGAGTTCTGTAAATTTTTCTAAACCTAACAATCTTTTCTCATCACCAATTAATACGGTGGCTCCAGAGTTTTCTAGCCCATAAGTAACCTCATCAGGAACCCACCATGAATTTAGCAAAACACAGACAGCGCCCATCGAGGTCACCGCCATGAATGAGATAATGTATTCAGGATTATTGGCCATGCAAATTGCAACTCTGTCCCCTTTTTTAACGCCAGCATTTTTTAGAGCGTTAGCTGTTTGAGCTGCCTTATTATGAATATCTTGATAACTATATCTCTCGTCATTGAAAACAATAAATTCCCATTCCGGAAATAACAGTCCAAACTCAAAAAAACTTGCTAATGTTTTAGGGGTGTTTTTAAATTCACGGTAAGTAATTCCTGAAGAATGAGTAACTTCTTCAAACGCATAAATTTGATCTTCTGCTGTTAGATTTGCTAAAACTTCGTTATATTTATCAGACATATTTTAATTTAATTACAGTCAAAGAATCCTAAACCATTATGAAGCAAAACAGAACTCTGGCATTAGTTTTATTTATTCTTATTTCATGTGGCGGAGGTGGTGGTGGAGGCTCTAATAACTCGCCTGTAGTTTCTCAAACACCTACACCGCCCACACCCCCACCAAGCCTTTCCTTTGATGAGCTTAAAGACCAATATGAAGGTTACTACGAGTACCAAAGTCAATGGGGTTTAAATATGGTTAATGCTTCCTCGGCTTATGCTAGAGGCGCTACAGGTCTTGGCGTTACTATTGGAATTACTGATTCTGGATTAGATGACTCACATGTTGAAATCAGCGTTGGAAGATTGTCAGATAATAGTGCTCTCAACTACTCAAATTACACACCTAATACAAGACAAAAAAGACATGGGACTATGGTAGCTTCAGTGGCTGCTGGCAAGCAAGATAAAACAGATACAACACCTATGCATGGCGTGGCTTTTGAGGCAAATGTATTATTTGTAGCAATCCAACTTGCTGAGCCAGACCCAACCTATGATCCAGTTGATATTGGAGATGATGATGGATCAGGAAACGTTACAGGTGCTCCAGATTTTACGGGGATAGATAATTTTTTCAGTCAACTATTTGAGATATATAACGAGTATGACGTTGATATAGTTAATAATAGTTATGGTTATTCAGGCAATATCAATGATTATACTGAAGCTCAAGTAAGGTATGCTTTTCCAAACACTATTGCAGAAATGTCACAAGTTGGCACGCCTAATTCAGAAAAAACAATTTATGTTTGGGCTGCTGGAAATGCAGGCGGTTATGCAGCACAAGGTGCAGATTATTCAAGTCCCGAACTTTTTCCAGGAATGGCTCATTACATTCCTGAAATCCAAGGGCATTCTATTGCAGTTGTGTCAGTTGATGAGAATGGAGTAATTAGTGATTTTTCTAACAGATGTGGTGTTGCTCAAGATTATTGTATTGCAGCACCTGGCGGAAAAATTACTCTTGCTTACCCAACTTCAAATTCTGATACAGGAATTTATATTGGCAATACCAACGATGATGACTACAACAATTGCATTACAAATAACTCTTGTTACGCCGTAGCAAGCGGAACATCATTTGCTGCTCCATTTGTATCTGGAGGTCTTGCACTTATTACAGACCATTTTGAAGGACAGCTTGGTAACGATGAAATTGTTTTTCGATTGTTTAGCACCGCTAATAAAAAAGGAATCTATGAAGATGGAGAGATATATGGGCAAGGTCTCATGGACCTCAATGCTGCTACAGAACCAGTTGGGCAAGTTAGTGCAATGATGTCACTGAGTTTATCTGGCCCAATGACGCCAGCAATATTTTCGAACATTCAATTAACCAGTCCGTCCTTTGGTGATGCTATTGCTAACGGAATAGGAAACCATTCAGTTATATTTTTTGATGAATTAAATGCGCCTTTCAGAAGATCGCTGGGCAGTCTGGTGTCTGATTATAGAGATCAAATAATCAATATGGATGGATTTGATATTATGCAAACTCCAATTTCTCATACTTTATTTTCTCAAGATGCTGAATTTGAAATTGGCGGTCTTAGTACCCAAGATCTCTCTCAAGAGCTGATTGCTCCTTATCATTTGCTGAATGCAAGAGCTGATAAAAATCAATTTTTTTCCTATTACAACTACTCTAGCGACTCATTTTTTAGCCATGGAATAAATGGAAGTTGGTTAATGGGAATTTTTCAAGATCCAGAATTAAGGGCCAAAAGGAACTTAAGGTCTCAATTTAGCAACCCATGGTTAAACTTTAGCGCCACAGGAACTACTTTTGGTTCAATATTAAAAAGCAATGATAGGTTTGATGTTGCTGTTGCACTTTCAGCAGGTAGAAACAAATTTAAAACAAACGAAATTTTTGGCGAAAGAAACTCAAGCACCACTGCTCTTTTGGAAATTCAACCAAAATTCTATATGCCTTCAGTGCAATTAGGCTTAATGAAAGAAAATGATGCTAGCTTAGGATTGAGTGGATCAGGAGCATTTAATGGAAGCAATAATCAACTGACTTCATTTATAGGTCTTTCCAATTCAATTAATACAATGGGGGGCAAGCTATTTGGATCATTTTACTGGGGTCAATCTAACGGCATTTCTAATGAACTTGGCATGATTAAATCTCTATCAAGCCTATACTCATCTGCTTTTGGAATTGGGTTCTTAAAATCATCTATTTTTAATAATAATGACTCGTTGATAGTAACTATCGATCAACCAATCCGACTAGAATCTGGAAAGCTTCAACTAAATGTTCCTACATACAGGACCAAAGAAAAGAATGTTTTATTTAATTCAATAAGTTTTAATCTTGATCCAAGTGGAAGAGAAATTCATTCAAAAGTAGAGTATTTAACTGCATATAAAAATATTGGCTTTGGTTTAACTCTAGGTTACAAATCAGATCCTTATCACATAAAATTTATGGATGACTATTGGTATGCGTCATTAGGTTTTAATATAAAAATCTAATTTTTTTCATAGGGGGGATATGGAAAAAACATTTGATAAAAAGGTCATATATATTACTGGCGCAAGTGCGGGCATTGGGTATGCGACCGCTGAACTATGTTTAAAAAAAGGTGCAACAGTAATTATTACTGGTCGTGATAAGGAAAACCTAAAAAATGCTGAAAAAGAGCTATTAAAAATATCATCAAATGTTATTGCGCATAACGTTGATGTAAGTAATGAGTCCCAAATTATAAACTCATTGCAAGATGTATATAAATCTTGTGGACAAATTGATGGATTGGTCAACAATGCCCCATCAATTCATACAGGAAAAATTATTGATCTAGATCTACCTGCTTGGAAAACGAACTTCAAAGCAAATCTTGATGCGGTGTTTTTGACAACAAAGACAGTCTTGCCATGGATGATCGAGGCGAAGAAAGGGGCCATTGTAAACGTAGCTTCTGTAGTTGGATTAAAAGGAGTTGCCTACATGTCAGCGTATGGGGCTGCAAAGGCAGGATTAATTAATTTTTCTAGAGCCAGTGCTGTTGAAGCTGCACCTCATGTCAGAGTAAATTGTGTTATCCCCGGCGCTGTCCTTACGCCTGCAACAGAAAGAGCAATACCAGCTAAAGAAATGATGGATAAAACAATCCAAGCTATTCCTCTTAAAAGGATTGCAAAACCCACTGAGCTTGCTCATCCTATTGTGTTCTTGCTTGGCTCTGAAGCCTCTTTCATTACAGGTGCTAGCTTGGTAGTTGATGGTGGAAAAACAGGAGATTTAAATGCTGGAAACTGAAATAACCCCTAATGACTTAAAATGGCATTCAGAAATAGAAGCTGCTCAGATAGTTTCTAATCCTAACGTTATAAATTGGAATGATGAAGCTGATCTAGTTATTGTTGGCCTTGGTGGTGCTGGTATTGCAGCGGCCAACGAAGCATTGGATCAGGGGTATTCAGTGATTGGAATTGATAAGACTTCTGGAGGTGGTGCAACAGCTCGCAGTGGAGGTATTTTTTATGCTGGAGGAGGAACTCCTATACAAAAAGAGGCTGGAGTAGAAGATTCAGTAGAAAATATGTTTAATTATTTAATTCAAGAAACAGGCGATATTGTCAAAAAGACTACCTTAAAAAAATTCTGTAAGACGTCTGCTGAAAATACGCAATGGTTGATGGACAATGGTGTGCAATTTAATTCCCAATATTATAAAACTAAAACGAGTTATCCAGGCGCAGGTTATTTTCTTTATCACTCTGATAACTCCCTTGTACCAAGCTACATGGAGAAAGCCTTGCCAGCTCCCAGGGGTCATAGAGGATATGAAGAAGGTCCATTTAAACCAATAGGTGTTGGAGGTACAATATTTTATCCCCTAAAGAAATCAGCAATCTCTAAAGGCTTGAAAATCTTTCCTCAGACTGAAGCACGTTCTTTAGTGATATCAACAGAAGGTAGAGTGCTCGGAATAAAAGCTTTAATGCTTCCTTCTGGAAAAATTGCAGAAAAACATAAAAAACTCATGTCTAAAGCCGAAACATTTCAAATGCTGATTCCGCAAAATATGCCAGGAGCTTTTATTCCCCAATTTATAGGTAAAATTTATGTTAATCGTGCCCAAAAAATCGAAAAGAATTACCGAGAAGTTGTTCACATAAAAGCCAACAAAGGAGTGTGCTTATCTGCAGGTGGATTTATCTTTAATCGAGAGATGGTTGAAGATAATGCGCCTAAATATAAAGATGGAATGCCTTTAGGAACCTCTCATGATACAGGCTCTGGAATCAGACTTGGTCAAAGCGTTGGCGGAAAAACTGATCATATGAATAGAGTAACAGCATGGAGAATGATTAATCCGCCAATGGCATTTGCAAGAGGTCTTGTGGTAAACAAGAATGGTGTGAGATTTGGAAATGAAATGGTCTATGGAGCAACCCTTGGAGATGCCATGTGCGAGGATCATAAAGGTAAAGCTTATTTAATTTTAGATCAAGAGCTTTTTACTAAAGCAAAAGAAGAGGCAGCTGCAGCTCTTCCATTTCAAAGAGACTCGGCAAGGGTTCTGATGTATTTTAATGCTAAAAAAAGAAAAACTCTTCAACAATTGTCTAAAATATATGACATACCAGAAAATAACCTAACTGATGCTATAAATAAATATAATGCTGCAGCTAGAAATGAAACAAACTGTGAATTTCAAAAAAACTCAAAAGATATGAAGGAGCTTAAACCCCCCTTCTATATAATGGATATTTCCATAGATTCAAGCATGGCGCCTTTACCATGTTTAACCTTAGGAGGTTTAAAGGTTAATGAAGAAACAGGCGAAGTATTAAATCAATCAAATGTTGAGATTCCAGGCTTATACGCAGCAGGAAGAACCGCTGTAGGCATATGTTCAAATATTTATGTTTCAGGCTTATCGGTCGCTGATTGTATCTTTTCAGGAAGAAGAATAGGTCAAAACC
>Ga0208410_1001667_pt1 | contig 11253 bp, 9 predicted proteins | sample ETN02SmetaG_3_FD_185787 | JGI IMG/M metagenome (GOLD analysis project Ga0208410, IMG submission 185787) | Marine microbial and viral communities from oxygen minimum zone, Eastern Pacific Ocean - ETNP2014F10-02SV257 (SPAdes) (version 2) | ecosystem: Environmental > Aquatic > Marine > Oceanic ... | reverse complement strand
CACTGTTGATGTAGCTTCTCCGACTGGTATCGTTTCTTATAATGGTTATGGACATACAGTTATTACTAATGCTGTAGGTACTAGTTCTGAATCAATGACATTTGGTATGGATAAAGACTTTGATAATGGCACTAGTGTGTTTATGAGCTATACCAATATGAATGCTTCAAGTGGTTGGTCAGCAACTTCTTCTCAAGCATCTTCTAACCTACGTTACATGAAGAATGCTGATATTAAGAATGTTCCTGAAGCGCCAACTAATTGGTCAAATAAGCACAGATTAGTAATGGGTCTTGATAAAACTATGAATATCTTTGATGGAGCTCCAACTAAAGTTTCACTTTTCTATAAAGCTTATTCAGGAGCGCCTTATAGTTACATCCTAGATGGTTTCTATAACGGTATGGATGATGGAAGTACATTAATGTATGTACCTGTGGCTGGCGATGCTAATGTTGCATATGATGGTGTAACAGAGGCTGAAGTGCTTGCAGCAATCACCGCTGCTGGATTAGATAGCTGGGGCGGGAAAGTGTTACCAAGAAATAGTCACACATTGCCTTGGACTAAGCAGTTAGATCTAAGAATTGCGCAAGAAGTCCCTACCTTTATTGATGGTCATAAATTACACGTTTATTTAGACGTTCTTAATTTAATGAACCTAATCGATGAAGATAAAGGTCATCAAAAATATTATAGCTATGGAGGCAGAGGCTTTCTTGAATCAGATGGCTTTAATTCATCTGGCCAAATTGTTATTTCAGGCGTAGATGACAGAGGTCCTAGTACTGATAGTTATAGTTCTCGCTATAGAATGCAATTAGGATTTGCTTATAAGTTCTAAGACTAAGCAGAATAAATTAAAAGGGCAGTTTACTGCCCTTTTTTTTGTTAAAATAAATTATGTCAGATCTTAAGATTCCAGAGCTATCCTATATAGATATCAAAGAAGGCAATGAAGTAGCTTTAACTAAGCTTGAGCATGCTCTTAAAGAGTATGGATTCTTTAGTTTTATTGATCACGGGGTCGATAATAAACTTTTATCAAAAAGCTATGAATTATCTAAAGATTTCTTCGATCTTTCTGCAGATACTAAAAATCAATATGCTCATCCTGAAAATGCTGGCGCTAGAGGTTATACACCTTATGGCAAAGAAACAGCTTTAGGTGAAGTAACCCCTGATCAAAAAGAGTTCTGGCATCATGGCCCAATTGTTGATGCGACTTATGATGATCGAATACATGCCAATATTGAGGTAAAAGAAGTAGAGGATTTTAATAATAATTTTAATGAATTATTTACCACTTTGAATAATTTAGGAATGGATGTTCTAAAGATTATTGCCAAGCTTTTAAACAAAGATGCTAATTTCTTTACACCCTGGGTTGAAAAGGGTAATTCTCTTTTAAGGTTAATACATTATCCTCCTGTCACAGACAATTCTAATAATCTTAGAGCAAGAGCTCATGAAGATATTAATTTAATAACATTATTAGTAGGCGCTGAAGAATCGGGCCTTGAGGTTAAATCTAAAAAAGGTGAATGGGTTCCCATAAAAGCTTCTACTAATGCTATTGTTTGCAATATTGGAGATATGATGCAGCTTGTTACAGATGGAATGTTGCTAAGCACAACCCATAGAGTAATGAATTATGAAAGCAGGGTAGCTAAATCTAGATACAGTATCCCATTTTTTCTTCATCCCGCTCCAAATATTGAACTAACATCAATTTTAAAAGAATCAGATAAATCAATTTCAGCTCATGATTTCCTTGATGAAAGATTAAAAGCAATTAAACTCTACTAATAATGAATAATTTATACATCTTACATCTATTAGTTGGCTTTATTGGTCTTATATTGTTAGCTATTCCTTTTTCAAACAACAGGAAAGCAATTAATTACAAAACAATATTTCTTGGGATATTGTTCCAATTAGCATTAGGTTTTGCATTAATAAAAGTTCCTTTCATTACACAATTTTTTGCATATTTAGCCGAGGGTGTTTCAGCTCTTCAGGCAGCAACTACAGAAGGTACTAAGTTTGTTTTTGGTTATCTTGGAGGAGGAGAAGCGCCATTTCTAGCTTCTGAAACTGGAAGTTCATTAATTTTTGCTTTCTCAATACTTCCATTCATTATTGTTATGTCATGTATTACTGCTGTTTTATGGTTTTGGAGAGTTTTACCTGTATTGGTTCAAGGTTTATCAACAATGTGCCAGAAATTATTTAACATTGGAGGTCCTATAGGTTTAGGTTCTGCTGCTAATGTTCTGGTTGGACAAGTCGAGGCTCCTTTATTAATTAGACCTTATTTATCAAAATTATCAAATAAAGAGCTTCTTATTTTATTGACTGCTGGTATGGCAACAGTATCTGGTTCAATTATGGTTGCTTTAGTAACAATGCTAAGCGGCCAATTTCCTGATACAAACTTAATCCAACATTTTCTTACAGCTTCAATTTTATCCATTCCCGCTGCAATTATTTATTCAAATATCATGATTCCATCAAATGATATTACTGACTTTACAGAAACTACAACACCAAGAATTTACGATAGCACTATGGATGCTATCACTAGAGGAACCAGAGATGGTATGGATATTGCCCTTAATATTGGAGCAATATTAATAGCCTTTATTGCTTTAGTTTATCTTGTTGATTCGGCGTTAAGCATCCTGCCAAATATAGCTGGAGAACCTATATCACTTCAGTTATTACTTGGATATATATTTGCACCTATATGCTGGTTAATGGGAATACCATGGGAGGAAGCCATTGTTGCAGGAAAATTATTAGGATTAAAAACTGCTTTAAATGAGTTTGTTGCTTATGGCGCTTTAGCTAACCTTGCTGAAGGATCTCTTTCTGCTTCTTCAAAATTAATTGTTATGTACGGGCTTTGTGGTTTTGCTAATTTCTCTTCAGTGGGTATTTTAATTTCAGGAATTGGAGCTATGGCGCCAGAAAGAAAAGGCGATTTAATTAAAGTTAGCCTTAAAGCGCTTGTTGGAGCTACATTAGCATCCTGTATGACTGGCCTTGTTATAGCTTGTTTAATATAAAGCTATCTTTTTCTAAAAAACCTATTCATTGTATCTTTAATACTGCCAATAAAATTTGACCCTTTAGGTTTAGCCTCAATAGAGATATAAAAGATCATCAAAATCCCAGCTAGTATAAAAACAACCAATGCATCATATTCTGCCATATGTATATTATAAATAATTTTTAATTAAGTTATCGTTAAAAACTTGGTATTTATTCTTTTTCTATTAGCATAGAGCAGATTGAATATCCTGCTCCAAATGAACATATTACCCCTTTATCACCAGGTTTGAGCCTATTATTAAGATGAAATGACAATAAAGAGCCCGCTGATGCAACATTTCCAAATTCACTTAATATCATTGGTGAAACCATTGGATCATAATCTGCTGTTCCTAGGATCTTGGTAATAATAAATCTGCACATATTTGAATTAGCTTGATGAAGCCAAAATTGTGAAATATCCTTTGAGGTAAGGCCAACTTTTTCAATTTGCTCAGTTATTAGGTTTGCCACCATTGGACAAACTTCTTTAAAAACACTTTTACCGTTTTGTTTAAAATATAAATCTTTCTCACTTCTTGGATTTTCTTCAACTCTATTTAAATACCCAAAATCACTTCTAATATTATTGGAGTATTGAGTAACTAATTTTCTATCAAGGATTTTTACTCGATGTTTAGATTCAGAGTTTTTTTGAACAACTGTTGCAACGCATGCATCTCCAAAAATAAAATGACTATCCCTAAGAGTAAAATCATTATGAGGTGATGTTAATTCAGGGTTTATGACTAATACAGTATTGGCTAATCCAGATGCAATATCACTACAAGCATTACTTATTGCAAATGTAGTAGAAGAGCATCCAACTAACATATCGTAACCATAACCACTGATTCCTAATTCATTCATAACTTCCATAGCTACAGCTGGATAATTTCTTGCAGAGTGGGATGTTCCAAGAATTACTGCATCAACATCTTCTGGGCCTATTCCAGCTTGTTTAAATGCTTCTTTAGCAGCATGAATACTCATTTCTGCTAGCCATGAAACATTTTCAGAGTTTTCTTGCCTCAGAATTGGCCTCATTACATTAATATCTAAACAATTCTTTTTATCTATAAGATATCTAGTTTTTATGCCAGAAGCTTTTTCTATGAACTCTTCTGAAGATGGAGCCAATGGCTCTATTTCCCCAGAATCTATTTTGTCTTTATTTTCAAGATTGAATTTTTCAACATAGCTATTAAATGAAGTGACAATCTCTTCATTGGTAACTAATTCGTCACCTTTCCAATATCCTGTCCCTGAAATATAAATATTTTCCATAATATTATTAAACTAAGTCATAATATTCTAAACCTTTATGAAAATTATTACAGTTCAATCTTTAAATAATGACTCTATAAAAATCTTTATATCTGAGTCGAGTAATACTAAACACCCTAAGGGTGTTATTCATATTTATCATGGTATGGCTGAGCATTTTGGGAGATACAAAGAAACAACTAATTTTTTTAACTCTATTGGTTATCATGTAGTTGGCATTGATCATAGAGGTCATGGTCACTGGATAGAGGGCGGAGCTAGGCCAGGTTTTTTTGCTGATAAAGACGGGTGGAATGTAGTTTTAAATGACATGGAGACTGCATTTACTGAAATTAAATCAGCTTATCAAGATCTAGACCATTTTATACTTGCTCATAGCATGGGAACTTGGCTAACCTTATCCTTTTTACAAAGAGGTGTTACTCCTGCTAAAGTTATTTTGTCTGCATCATCTAAATTATCAATACCAGCTCTTAAGATTCAAAAATTCTTACTTAAAGTATTTATGATCTTTCAAAGGTCTGAATCAACAAGTTATATTTCTGATAAATTGACCGTTGCTAAATTTAATAGTTTTTTTAAGCCAAATAGAACTACCCATGACTGGCTTTCTAGAGATCATAAAAGTGTAGATGATTATGTTAAAAGTAATTTATGCGGGTTTATACCAACTCATAAAATGTATGAAGATTTAGCAAATGGAATTATTAAAATGTTTTCTAATAAACAAATGCTTAAAATCTCTAAAGATATACCACTATTATTAATAGCCGGTGATAAAGATCCTGTAGGTGATAACGGAAAAGGTGTAAAAGCTTTGGATGAATTCTTAAATGGATATTTATCTTCAATTAAGACAGTAATTTTAGCTGATTATCGTCATGAGATCTTAAACGAAGTAGGCAAGGAACAAACTTTAAAAGAGATCTCTAGTTTCTTACAATCATGAGATACATATTAATATTACTCTCTTTTACTTTTATACAATTTTCTTTTGCCATGGAAAGGGTATCTTTTAACCACAACGGTGAAGAAAGAAGTTACTTGGTCCATATTCCTAATACAAAAAAAGAATCCTATGATCTAATTGTCGGACTTCATGGTTATACAGGGTCTGCATCTGGTTTTGAGAAAGAAACCACAGGTGGTTTTAATTCATACGCGGATGAAAAAGGAATTATAGTTATATATCCCCAAGGCAATTATTTCTATGAAAAAAGCTATTCACAAAAGGGCATCTACGTAAGCTCCTGGAATCATCTAGAATCATTATTTAAAATAAATCAAAATACAAAAATTTGTAATGACAATGCTCAGCTGTCACCCATATTCCCAAATTGTAAAAATAAAAATAAAGATGAGTGTTTTTGGACAAGCTGTAGCAATGATTTAGGATTTATAAAAGATATTGTTATTAGAGTTAAGAAAGATTTTCCTATAAATAAAACATATGTAATGGGTTTGAGTAATGGGGGGATGATGGCTCAAAGTGCAGGCTGCGAATTCCCAGAAATTTTTGATGGAGTAATTAATATCGTTGGAATGCAGCCCTATGAATTAAGCTGTATTCCCGATAAACCAATTAGTTTAATAATTTATGGAGGTATTCTGGATAAAACAACACCACCAGTATCCATCCAATCATCAGGAGGTTATTTGTATGAACCTTTGCTTAAAACAGCTTCTGATTGGGCTAAAAAATTTAAATGTAAAGAGAGCACCTCATACAATATAAGCAAACCTTTTAACACCACTGAAACGATTTTTAGAAATTGTGAGGGGGGTAAAACTATAACTGCAATTCTAAACAATAATTCTGGACATTCATGGCCCGGAATTTCTTCGAATAATGGATATTGTAGAGCCGAGATTCAATCTGAGATTATTTTTAATGAATGTAGAGAGATAAATAAGATTGAAGGCTCTAGATACTTACTAAATAGAATTTTTTCACAGTAGTAACAAGAAAAAATAGCTTCTTTTATCATTAAATTTACGCTTTTTATGATAGTATTGAGACAAGAAATTATTAATCCTAAGGGGACATTTATGAATAATATTTTACTTAAACCGCTTTTTGAGAAAAAAGTTGACCCATTAACCGCATTACTTAGAGATATTTTTAAAGAAAATAGATCTGCATTATCTTATTTAGGAGCATTGTCTATTGGATTAGGCTTCTCGCAAGTTAATAGTGTAAGTGCTGATGAAGAAGTTGAAGAAATAACAGTTACAGCTTCAAAGAGAGAGACAAATCTTCAAGACTTGCCTATGGCAGTCCAAGCTATTGGTGCTGAAGAGTTAGAAGCTAAAAATATCACTAATTTTGAAGATATAGCTGCTTTATCTCCCTCAATTACATTAGATGCAAGCGGAACAGGAAATTCTTATTTCTATATTAGGGGTGTTTCTGATGGAGGTTTTGGTAATAGAGCTGGAGCTCAAGCTTCAACTGCTTATTATATTGACGAACAACCAGTTTCAACCATTGGCGGTAACCCAGATCCACATATTTATGATGTAAATAGGGTTGAAATTTTAAAAGGCCCTCAAGGGACACTTTACGGATCCTCGTCTCAATCAGGTACAGTTAGAATTATTACAAACAAGCCAGATCCTTCAGGTTTTGAAGCTGGTTTTGATATAGATAATGGAGATATTAATGATGGTGGTGAAGATACATCATTAGAAACTTTTGTTAATATTCCTCTAGGTTCTAGTACAGCTGTAAGAATTAGCGCATACAATCTTAGCTACGGTGGTTGGATTGATAACGTGCCTTCAACTGTAAGTTTTTATTACACAGGCGGTACTGTTGATAATAGTGCTTATGCTGAAGATGATTATAATTGGATAGATCAATCAGGTCACAGAATACGTCTCGGTCATGAGATGGATAGTGGGACAACTATAGATTTATCATTCTTAACTCATGAATCTTTTTCTAATGGTGATTATTCCACTGATATAGCTGAAGGCGCTAGAAAAAATTCTAGATTTACTAGCGAAACTTTCGATGATCAATTTTCACAGAAGTCATTAACAATAGCTGGTAATTTATCAGACGATGTTGAATTTACTTTTAATACATCTATTTTTGATAGAGAGATAGACTATACATGGGACTATACAAATTATGTTTATTATTACAGCTATGATTGGTATACATCATATGCTTATGATTACGATTACTACGCATCTACTGATGCAAGAATGTATTACATAGAAGAAGATTCTTATGATAGATCTAGCACTGAGTTTAGAGTTCAGTCTTCAAATGATTCAGGCTTTAGATGGATCTTAGGTGTATTTATTGAGGATCAAAAATTAGAATATAGAACTTTGTATGAATTTCCTGCGGTAGCAGCTTCACTTACAGCTAAACCAGGAGTTTGGTGGGATCAGCAGAATATTAGAGAAGATAGTCAAAAAGCTCTATTTGGAGAAGCTACTTGGCCTATAGATGACAAGACTGAATTAACAGTAGGCATGCGAGCTTATGATAACCAGGCTGATTTTGATGCAAAAGATGGTTACTTTGGTTATTTTGAAGACCATCCTATAATTAGTTGGGCAGCTGGCCGAACTGAGAAATATTCAAAAGGATTCTCTGATGTGTCTCCAAAAGTTAATATAGCTCACAAGCTAAATGATGATGTGCTGCTTTATGCTACATACTCTTCTGGATTTAGACCAAGCGGAACCAATAGGTTAAATAAGGTAGCTAGAGAATCAGGCATTGTTCCAGCAACATATGATTCTGATACTCTAACAAACCTTGAAGCTGGATTTAAATCTACCTTAGCTGGTGGAAAAGTTATCTTAAATGGTAATTTGCACACAATGAACTGGGACGACTTCCAAGCTACTAGCTATATATATAATCTACTAACTGTAGCTTTTGTTCAAAATGTTGGTCAAGCAACGATTACTGGATTAGAGCTAGAAAGTTATTTTAATATCTCAGATTCATTTTCTGCATCTTTAATGCTTGCTTTAACAGATCCAGAATTTAAAGAAGATATTTATGATCTTACAGGAGTATTATCAGTACCAAAAGGCAATCAGTTAGCATATGTTCCTACTGAGAAGTTTGTATTATCAATGAATAAAGATCTTGTTATAAGAAACAGGGATGCTTACATTAGTTATGATCATTCATATACTGGTGAAAGTTATCAATCTTCAGCGAATGTTAATACTAATCCTTCTTATTCATTAGCTAATTTAAGATTTGGTGTTAATCCTTCTAGTAAAGCTGGATCTATTGATGATGTTTTAGGTTTTCTTAAAAATGCTTCAGTAGAAATGTATTTTGAAAATATACATGATTCTGATCCAACATTAGGCATCTATGATGATTTTGGCGATGTGAGAAGAACAGGCACCAAGCCAAGAACAATTGGTATAAGACTTAGATATAGATTCTAGATCTTTTACTTAGTTAATATTTTACCAAGCTCTTCAGAGAGCTTGGTAGGGTCTTCATAAAAATTAAAGTGACCCAATCCATCCAGTATTACCATTTCAGATTTATTTAAACTATCGCAGAATTTCTTTGCATATTTAACTGGGGTTAGATTATCCTTTTCGCCTAAAACAAAAGTTATTAAATTTTCGTAATTAGCAATATCTTCCTCGCTAATTGCAAAGCTCTTACATGCATTTAAATCATTATTTAGAATATCTTTTGTAATTTGATTAAAAAGTTTCTTTAGTGCATATAAATCAACCTCATCATCAAGTTTATCTATAATTTTTTTACTACCATAAGGCGTATTAATAAGATCAGATTTTTTTTGATAGAAACCAGAACCCATGGTGCCAAACATACGAGTAGCAGTTTTAGCTTTAGGAGCTTGGCTAACACCATATGTAGTTAACATATCCATAGCAGAATCTAAATTTTTTCTTGAATCATCAAGTAGAGCTGAACCCACGAACATTGGGCATGAGGCATTAAGTATATTTACTGATTTAAATTTTAATTTTTTATTAAAAGCTATCCTTAAAGCAATTAATCCCCCCATACTATGCCCACATAAATGAAAATTACTTATATCGATATCTTCTAATACAGATTCAATTCCTTCCGCATATGCTTCTATTGTCTTAAGTTTAGGTCCTGTTGAATATCCATGGTGAGGTGAATCTATAGCAATCGGTTTATTAAATGTACCAGGATCTAATTTAAGATCATTTACAATTCTATGATCCATTCCAGCTCCAGGGATAAACAAAACAGAATCTTTCTTATAATCTATTAGAGAAAAATTATGAAGATAATAATTTGAATTATTAGATTTTTTGTACATTTCTTAAAATATATCCAATTAATAAAATATTAATAAATATAAGCGGTATAGCGCTTATTACAAGCATCCATTTTACAGTATTAACACCACCAAGATACATAAGAATTGCAGGTTGAATCACCAGTATCACAGAGAAGGCTATACGTAAAATTTTTGAAGGTGATATATCAGATCTATTCATTGCAGTCCTGGAAAGAATATATGCACACGAATCATAAGTTGTACATAAAAATATTACAGAGATAAGACCATATAAAAACAAGATTAAATAACTTAACGGGAGTGATAAGATAACATCGACTATAACTTTAGTAGGCTTTTCTTCTAGATACATAGCAGGGAGATCCATTACATTTGTTTCAAATAAATGTAATGAATAATTTCCTAAGATTAAAAAATGAATTACAGAACCAAAGCCGCCTATAAAAATTGTTCCTAATATCAACTGTCTAATTGATTTACCATTAGAAATATTGACAAAGAAGACCCCAAGATAGGGTGCAAGGGCTAACCACCAGGCCCAGTAAAATACAGTCCAATCTTGTACGAATTGATCTCCAATATATGTGCTCATTTGAATAAATCTTTGTCCATAGGTAATCAAGACATCTATGCTATTTAAAACAATATAAGCAGAAGGCCCAGCAATAAGAATAAAAAGTAAAAGCAAGGTTAATAAACCTATATTAATATTACTTAATCTTTTAATCCCCTTAGTTATACCTAGGTATGCGCTCGTGGTAATTATGCAAAAGCATATTAATAGAATTAAGAGCTCTAATGCTAAAGAAGAAGATATGCCAAGGAAGGTCGCTAAAATCTGTGCAATTAAAGGGAATGAAAGTCCTAAGCCAACACCAGCTCCTGCAAGAATACCAAAAATAAAGAAGACATCTAATATAGTTCTAAAAAGATAATTAAAAGGCATATTATCAGTTACTAAAATAGATCCAAAAGTTAATGAAGTGGAAGGTTTTTTTGTAATAGCTATAGCAAATGCAACAGCTGGTAGAGCATATATTGCCCAGCCACTAAAACCCCAATGAAATGATGTATATGTATTTATAACAGTTATTGCTTCATCAGATCCAGCTTCAAGACCGAATGGAGGGGTGCTATAGTAAGCAGCCCATTCGATAGGAGACCAGTATAAGATTGTGGCACCCATTCCAGAAGCAAAAAGCATAGATGACCATGAAAAAAATGAATATTCAGGAACACCTATTAATTTAATGCGCTTTGTTCCTAATTTGCTTGTAGCGAGAATAATTAAAAAAAATAAAACAAATAGAGCGCCATACTGAAAAGTTGCCTCAAATCTTAAAGCAACAACCTTATAAATACTTGAAAGTTGAGAAGCTGTACCAACTGGATCACTTATAGCATACACACACATTACAAATGATAGTAAAATAGGGATAACTATAAGAGACTTATTCCAATCCTTTGAAATTTCAGAAATGTTCTTAATTATATGAAAGATTTAGATTCTCCTAAAAAAGCTTACGATCAAGCCATTAATTTTATTAATGATAACAATTTATCTCTTGCTAAA
>Ga0208410_1001661_pt1 | contig 11286 bp, 7 predicted proteins | sample ETN02SmetaG_3_FD_185787 | JGI IMG/M metagenome (GOLD analysis project Ga0208410, IMG submission 185787) | Marine microbial and viral communities from oxygen minimum zone, Eastern Pacific Ocean - ETNP2014F10-02SV257 (SPAdes) (version 2) | ecosystem: Environmental > Aquatic > Marine > Oceanic ... | reverse complement strand
CCCATTTCGTGCGACTCATTTCGCCTTCGCGCGCGACGTGGCGATCCCCGCGCGCCGAAACATTCGCAGGCGGTAAGCTTGGAAGTTTACCCGCGCCCGGTAACTCTCTCGCCGTCCCTGCGAGGAAAGATCGTTCTGCTCTATCGTACTTGGCGCGCGCGTCCCCGGCCAAGCCGCGCCTGAAAAATTCTAAACCGCTAACTACTTCCAAGTCCGTGAGAGGCACGACGAATCGCCTCAGAGGCACATCGTTCGGCATCGGCGCGTTCGGAAGCACGAATGCCGCGCACGAGACTTTCGAATCTGTCGACACCACGAAGACGACTTTAAAAAAGTGAGTCGGCACTGCGACCATCGCCGGAGGCTCGCCTAGCATTGGATACTTCATTTCCCATTCCGTCGGTTTAGGTAACCCTTCCCGCGCGCGCAATTGCGACTCCGTCGCGACGCTGGACGTCGCGGTGTCGAAACTCTCTCTTCGACTCGGTAAGAACAAAGGCCCGGTGGCGACGTACGTCGCTCGCGACTTTTCATTCCCAGCCACGTCGCGGACAAACTGTTCTAATTTCGCCCAATAATCTCGATTAAATCCCGGCCCGACTTGCGGCGATACGTTCGCCAACGAAAACGTGGCGTCCACGTCGTCTTGCGTTCGCTTCTGATTCGCGGCGGCCACGAGGTGACCTCGGTCGTAGCCGCTCCCGCGAAAATCATCGAGCCGCGCGCGGTGTTTCCACGACGTGGATTCATCCTCGTAGAATTCCGACTTTTTCCGCGTCCCCGGACCCTCGAGCGTCTCTCGCGTCAGTTTTTCCATCACCCAGCGCGGATTACGAGTGCGCCCATCGAACGCGTGCGCGTACGACGACTTGGATTCAATGTGCGAGACGGCATCCGACGGCCAACCGTACTCGAGCGCGTCGTGCTCGACGTACTCGCGCTCTGTCGCGTCTCCATCGGCCGGTCGCCGCGCGCGCGCGCGCGCGATCGACGCCCCGACGCCGACGCCGAGCGCGAAGCTCAATCCGAGTCGAGCGGCGTCGAGGGAGGGTCGACCGGGCGTCGACCCGAACGAGCGGGCGACGACGAGACATCGCGGAGGAATCCCGTTCGAAAATCCTCGCGCGTTGAGACGCCGCATCGGCGCGCGCGTGCCTACAGTGGGGTGTGGTATTAAAACGGCGGCGAGTCTAGACGGTTGCCGCCGCGGCTGCCGCTTCCGCCGCGGCCCTCGCCTTTTCCTTCTTCGCGGCGTCGAGCTGTGCCTTCTCATCCTCGACCGTCTTAACTAATGCATCGATCTCCTCCGTGCTAAGCATTTCGAGACCAGTCTTCGACGAACGGATGACAGCAATCTCTATGTTCTTCGAGTTCGGCTCGACGACTTCGAGCAGCGCCTTGAGCGTAAACTTAATCGCATCTTCGCCGCTAAGCTCTTCATAATGCTTCTCCAACCACTCTCGAACCGACTTGGCGTTACGACCGGTCGCATTCGCTTTCCACTGACTGTACGTACCGCTCGGATCGGTGTGAAACAGCTGTGGTTTACCCTCGGGAGAGAAACCCGCTATGAGCGTGCTCAAACCGAACGGTCGCACGCCTCCACTCTGTGTGTACTTTTGCTGGACCCCACCTATGTATCGAGTGATATACTCCACCGACGCTTCGTCTTCGAGCGTCAACCTGTGGCTCTGACACTCCGTTCTCGCTCGATTGATCAAAATCCGCGCGTCCGCCGTCAAACCCGCGAACGCCACCGCGATGTGATCATCCAGCAATTGAATCTTTCGGATCGTTCTGGGATCTTGAAGCTTCGGAACCGACTTGCGCTCGACACCAAGCACCACGATATCGGCGCCACGCACGCCGACGGCGAGCGTACCCTTTCGCACGGCTTCCATCGCGTATTCAACCTGTCGAAACGAGCGGTAATCAAAGTCAGATCGTTAGGTCAGGCAAACTCTTCGCGCTCGAGACGAGCGAACGCGACCGGAGCGGTCGCGCGGCGCACGCGTTGGATCATATACAGTCGTTTGCATCGAATAAACGCACCTGGAACAGATGACCATCCGGCGAGAAAACGGTGATGGCGCTATCGTACGGCATGATGCGATGCAACTAACTCGAAGCGAAGAATAGATCTAACGTTCTCGCGAGGTGTTGTGGACGAGACGTTCGGAGATCGGGCTCGTTTCCACTCGCGCGCTTTTTGTTCTCGTTCGAGCGGCTTTCGGCGACGTGCGTGAGGTCGAACCAGCGCGCGTCGTCGTCTGAAGTTGCGCCAGTCAACAGCGCTCGAGTCGCGAGCGAGCCTGACGAGAGCGAGGGTCGAGCGTGCGATGCGTCAAAGATTTTGCATACTATATGAATCGTGTACATTAAACACTTTAGGCGCCAAAGGTGCGAGGAATGCGCGGCGGTCTCACACCAACGCCCGGAGGACTCACGTTCTGGTCCTCCGCGACGTTCGAGCGGTTGTTGTGTTCCGCTAAATCGCCGACGCGAATGATGACGCGACGGTGCATGTGCGCGCCTTGCGCGGAAGGACGGAAGATTGAAAACTCGTTCGAATCGCCTGGAGGTGTGATTTTGACCCTGTCGAGAATTTGCGCTCCGTTCATGACGACTCCGTCCACCGCCGTGATGACGTCTCCGACGGCGAGTCCCGCCAGGCTCGCCGGTGACTTCTCGATGACGTCGACGATGACCGTGCCGACTGGGAGCTCTTGCGCGCGATCTCCGAACGCGGAATTCGCGGTGAAATTGTCAACCATACGGATACCGATGAATGGGTGTGGAACTTTTTCGCCGTTCGCGAGCATCCTGACGACTCTCTTCACGGTGTTGATGGGGATGGCGAATCCAATACCTTCGGCGTCCGCGCGGATGGCGGTGTTGAGAGCGACGACTTCGCTAAACTCGTTCACCAGCGGTCCGCCCGAATTACCGGGATTGATGGCGCAATCCGTCTGAACAAAGTCTACACGCCGGTCGGTGATACCGAGTTCCGCCGACGTGCGGTGAACGTTACTGATGATGCCCAAAGTGACGCTGTTATCTAAACCTAATGGATTCCCCAACGCGATCGCGTAATCTCCAACCTCCACATTGTCGCTGTCACCCAGAGTGGCCCACGGTAAGGCGTGTCCGGCTCTCGGCTTTAATTTAATGAGCGCGATATCCGTCAGAGTATCCACGCCCTTCACCTCCCCATCGTACACATTCCCGTCGATGAACGTCACCTTGACGTTCTCTTCGCTCTTCACCACGTGACTGTTCGTCACAACGTATCCCTCGATCGCGTCGATCACCAATCCGCAACCCGTCCCGCGAATCACGCCGCTTCGCCCATTCGTCGACTTCCCGCCGCCCCTTCCCTCGCTCACCGATCCACTCACCGACATCGCTCGCCGCAGCGACGCAGAATCGCTATCGATGCGCACGACCGCCGGACCGATCGCGTTCGCCGCGTCGCGCACGAACGAATTCCTTTTCTCTCGTCTTCGCAAACCTCTGCCGCCGCTCCGGCTCCGTTCGCCGACGAATCGCTCAAACGACGAGCTCGCGCTCGCCGCCGCGCGGTTTCGCGCGTGCGCGCTCGGAGGAACCGCGGTGAGACCCAATACCATCGCGGACGCCGCGAGCGCGAACGCTCGCGCGCGCGCGGGACCGCGTCGCCCGTCACCGGCGCGTCGCGAGACGACGGCCGATTCCGCTCTCGCGTCGTCGTCGTCGCCGTCGTCGTCGTCCGCGAGCGCGGCGCGCGTCGACGCGCGCGCGGACGACGAGACTCGACGAGTTCTCCCATCGAACCGCGCGACGCGAGACGTCGCCGCCGCCGACGGCGCGCACGAACGCGCGACGGTGAACGCCATTCGTTCGCGCTCGATTATGCCGCGACGACGACGACGTCTCGCGGTGATGGCGACGCTCGTCGTCACGCTCTCGGCGTGTATGAGCGTCGGCGCGCGCGCGGGGAAGAACGTACGCCCGCGCTCGCGCGGAGGATTCGCCGGGGGCGCGCGCGCGAGGCCGGGGCGCTCGAGCGTTCCGCGACCGCCTCGAGACGCGTTCGGCGCCAAGCGAGGACGCGCGGCGCCGCGCACGGCGGTGGAGAACGAGTTGGAGCGTCGACGGCGAATGTTGATGGCGCAGACGGACGCGGCGGTGGATCGCGGGCGCGCCGAGGCGCTGCGAGAGAAGCGAAGGGAACACTTTGCGAAGGAAGAGAGTTCGCGTCGGCGACGACGGTTGACGGAGGACTCGGAGGGGTTGTACGCGCCCATCGACGCGGATGAAAAGTTTGAGGGATGGAACGCGCTCGAGGAGGTGCCAGCGTCTGCGTTGTGCGATGGGTGTAAACTGACGGTTCGTGGCGTTCACGCGGACGCGGCGGCATCGGCGAGGACGACGCCGCAGTCGTCGTGGAAAGCGCTGGACGAGAGTTTGCGAGAGGAATTAGTAGAGCTCGTGTGGAGAGAGCGAACGTGCGCGAGGTTTAAGAACGCCACCGCGCTTCGAAGGGATCGATTACGCGATCGATTGGTCGACGTGAGGGAGGATACGCGACACTCGGAGATTACCAATCCGACGGAGGCACGGCGCCGGCCCGAAGAAAATCCAGACGTCTACGCGGCGGAAATGCTCGCCGGCGTGTGTGAATTGCTTCGCGAAGACGTACAGACGAAGGATTTACTCGCGGGTGCGTTAGCCGCGCTGAACGACGTGCGGCCGATGACGGACGCGCGCGCGCGCGCCATTTGCAATAAAATAACCGCCGACGCCGAGTGCACGGCGAATGGGCGCGACGAGCTGTGATTCCTAGGAAAAAATAGTATTGTAGAATTTGTAGCTATCGTGTGGTCATCATCGCGAACGTTTACGACCGATCGACTTCTTTTTAAAGTTGCCTTTTTTGAACTTGTTCTTGACGCGCAAATCCGGACCCGTCTCTCGTTTGTCGCTTCGTTTCCGCTTCTTCTTTGAACCGAACTCTGCGACGTCGACGTCCAAGTGGTAATTCGCGGCATCCTTCGCGTGTTTGGAGTCAGGTTCGACCTGCCTCGCGTCGCCGCGCTTGGACTTTTTCCCGCGCAAGTATCCCGGAAGATGACTCAGGTGCTTGGCGTCTGGATGCTTGGCGAGACTCGTGTCGTGCTTCAGCAAGGCTAAATCTTCGGCGTTATCCTCGAAGTGTGCGGCCAAACGCTCAGAGTTTAGGAGCTCTTGTCTAAGTTCACGAACACGAGCCTCCTTGACGGCCGTCTTACCGACCGCTCTCGCCGCGTCCTCGGCTCTGTACCGAAGCGCGTCCACCGCCTCCTTCGGAAGTCGATCGAACGGTTTGATGACTTGCGTCGCCGCAACTGTTTCGCCGACCTCGCTCTCGAGCGTGGCCTGAATCTCCGCGAACGCCGCCTCCTCGGACGGGGCGACCAAGGTGATCGCCGTGCCCGATTTACCCGCGCGTCCGGTTCTCCCGACTCTGTGCACGTACGCCGCCGCCGTCGTCGGCACTTCAAAATTAATGACGGTGTTCACCGCTTGAAAATCGATCCCTCGCACGACGCCGAACTCTTTATCGCGTCTATCCTTTTTCTTCTTCTTACTCTCGCGCGTCGGCGCCTTGTCTTCCGTTGCCTCCTCTTCGTCCGGCTCCTTCATGTTGGCGTCGTCGGCGGCGGCCACCATGAAGTCGTACACGCCGCGATTAAACTCTTGCAAAATGTGCGTGCGCGAATTCGCCGGGAGTTCGCCGTGGAGTGCGCACGTGGGCACGCCAAACTTGTGCAAAAACAGACGCAACCGCACCGCCGCGTCCGCGCTCGAGACGAAGACGAGCACCTTTTTCTTGCATAAACCGAGTCGCAAGAGCGCCATGGCGTAGAGAAGCCGATCGATGGATTTGGGAACGCGCAGGCAATAGTGCTCAATGTCCGGTCCTCTCTTCCCGCCCGCGCTCGCGTCGTCGCCCGCGCCGTCGTCACCGTCTCGCGCGTCTTCCTCCACGTCCACCACGACGGGTTTATGCGCCACGACGTCTCTCAACGCCTCAATCTCCGCGCTCATCGTCGCGCTCAGCATCATCACCTGCGTCCCGCGCTTCACCGCGCGCATCACGCGTTTAATATCCTCCGCGTACCCGAACGACAACAACAAATCCGCCTCGTCCAAAACCACCACGTCCAACCCCCCATCCTCGAGCGCCCCCGGCGGAAAATACCCCTCACGCACGCACTCCGCCACCCTCGCCGGCGTCGCCGCGAGCACGTCCGGCGGCGATCCCGCGGTCTGTCGCAGCGCGCCCGTCCCCGCGCTCGCCGCCGGCAGCTCGCCCGCGCGCGTCGTCGGCGCGCACTCCCTCAACAATTTCGCGCACGCTCGGCGCACCTGATGACACAACTCACGCGTCGGCGCCAACACGATCGCCCGCAACCCCCTCATCCCCTTTCCTCGCGTTCGCGCGCACACCGCGTGCGCCACCGGCGCCAGGTACGCGTGCGTCTTCCCGCTCCCCGTGCGCGCGCGCGCGACGACGTCTCGTCCCTCCAACGCTCTCGGCACCACCGATCGCTGCGTCGCCGTCGGCGCGCCCATTCGCATCTTACACAACGCTCTCGCGACGCCGTCATCGACGCCCAACGCGCGCCACGCCGCGCCGTCGTCGGCGGCGGCGTCGTCAGCGGCGGCCCGGTCGCCGCCGCCGCGCGTCGTCATCGTTCGTTCATTCGTCCTCGTCGCGTCCTCGGGCATCGCCTCGCGCGTCGACGATCGTCACCGTTCGTGCGCGAGATTCTCTCCGCGTTCACGCGCGCGCGCGTCGTCTCCGTCCACGCGTTCGCGCGCGCGCGCGCGCGAATGAATGGCGGCGCGAACCGTCCCGAGACTGTTCATTTCATCACATGCGCGACGTCGACGATGATTCTCGCGACGCGACGCTTCGGAATCGCGACATCGTCGAGATCGACGCGCGCTCGACGCGCTCGAGACGCGCGCTCGAGTCCATCGCGTCGCGTCGAGAGAATCGTCGTCGACATTGCGCGTGAAATGAATGCGTGAAATTTCAATCGCGCGCGAGATCGTGACTCGCGAGCGCGGCGTCGGACGGACATGGGCGGTGTCTCGCGCGCGCGGAGTGGGAAACCGCGGGGTGATGGGTCGACGCGGGACGATGGCGACCGGGGCGACGGTGAGGGCGGTGCGCGCGGCGACGCGAGGGAGCGCGGGAACGATCCGGGGAGAATGAAAGACGCCGGTGACGACGACGCCGGACGCGCGGTGACGAGGAAAGGAGGGACGGAGGGGAAGACGGCGAAACAGGCGCGTCGCGCGTCGTCGTTCGCGCCGAACGTGGGCGCGCGTGGGAAATCGAGATTGCGCGGCGCGAAGGCGAGGGACGACGACGCGCGCGAGAGTCCGAGCGCGAGCGGCGGCGAGGACGGTGGTGGACGAGGGAACGATGGAAGCGGACGATCGACGCCGGAGAGACCGAGTTCGAGGTTAGGGCGGGTCGTGGCGGAGAGCGCGAGGAAGAAATCGCGATTGGGCGCGGCGGGAGCGAGCGCGGCGGGAAGTCGGTTGCGCACGGCGAGAGAGAGCGGGACGCCGGTGGGGAGAAAGGCGCCGACGGCGATGGGTGATGGCGTCGCGACGCCGACGTCGGCGGTGCTACGGAGAGTGTCCGCGCCCGTGGGCGCGCGATCGCCGGCGCCGAGTCGGACGTCGAAACAGATGGTGCCGGCGTTGGCGAGACTCGAGTCAAAGTTGGCGTCGCCCTCGCCAACGCCGACGCCGGCGAGTCCGCTGGCGCTCGCGACGGGAGGCGCGGTGGAACCCGCGTCTGCGTCGCCTGGGTCGCTCCCGATCGTCGCGGTACCGCCGCCGATGGCGATTCCCGCGCACAGGTGGGTGCGCTCGGCGGGATCGACGAGAGGCGGTCGCGTCGGCGAGGGGAGTCGCCGAGACGCGCTCGAGGCGTCGACGTCGTACGCGGACGATCCGGCGATGACGATTCGCGACATAATTCGTCAAAAAAGCGCGGAAGAGCGCGTGAAAGAGGCCAAGACGCGCGTGTTAAAGAAGGCGAATAAACGTCCGATGCCAGATTTCGGTAAGAAGAAGGCGGCCGCCGCGGCGCTCGCAGCGCCGGCGCCGCTCGCGCCCGCGCCGCCGGCGGCGAAGCCGACGGTGATGGCACCGCAGGTGCAAGTCATCGATGGTAACATCGTCATCAATCCGCAATCGCTCACCGTCAACGCTGCGGCGGAGAAGGACACCGGTTTGGCCGAGTTTAAGCGCGTGGAAGAAAACGGGACGCGACTCAATTCGGCGACGTACTCGAACCGAGCCAAGGCCGAGAAGTGGAACAAGGAGGACACGGAGCTGTTTTATCGCGCGATGACGCAGTTCGGCACCGACTTTTCCCTCATCGCCAGGTTATTCCCGGGACGCACGCGTCGTCAGGTGAAGCGCAAGTATCTCATCGAGGACCGCGCCGATCCGAGACGCGTCGAGGCGGCGATTCAGAACAGAGAACAAGACCCCGCCATGTATAAAAACCTCATCTCCGTGCTCAAGGCGCAAGCGGCGGAACGCATGGAATCGAGCATTGACGCGCGCGTCGTCTTGGACGGCGATAACGGGGCGTCGAATCCAGCGGCGGAGGACGTGCCGGATCCCGCGTCCGAGGACGACGCCGAGAAGGCGACGATGGAGGAAGAGCCGGCACGGACGACGCGAGGAAAGAAGCGCGCGACGCGAGGCGCGAGGAGCACCGCAGCGGCGAAACCCGAGGCGCCACGCGCGCGAAAGTCGAGAAGAACGGCGAAAAAGTAAAGAAAGTTTTACGCTGCGTTTTGTCTGTACGTTACACCGCGATTTAGTCTATACCGTAGTAGATTGTCAACTCGTTTTTAGTTTTTTGTCTCTCCGCTCTCCACCCCCATGGCGGCTTCCAAACGCGCGATGGCGGTGTCGAGTCGTGCGTCCGTGCGAGCGAGCTCGTGCGCTACGTTTTCGATCGTCGCGCCTCTGATGCGTTCGACGTGGTCCTTCAAACCGAACAATAATCCGTGGAATCCCGTCAGGTAGGACATCAAGTGCTCCACGTGTTCGGCGTTGGCGGACGTCACCGCGCGAGGCGACGCGCGCGCGAGCGCCCCGTTCGGCGGCGTCTCGTATTCACTCTGCGGCGGGGACAACTGCGAGGGCATGGGCGTCGGCGGCGGCGACTTTTGAACCATCTGCGTCGTCGGCATCGAGCCCGCGCGCGCGGGTTCCCTCGTCCCCGCCACGCGCGTCGGCGCGCCCAACCCTCCGCCGTTCGATCGACTCTCTCGCCGCGCCGGTTTCTCTTGCACGTAATTCACATCCGATTCCATCACTCGCCCTCCCGCCGACGGCGTCTTCATCCTACGAAACGAACGTTCGACCTCTCGCACCGGCGTCGTCGCTCTCTCCGCCGGCGTCGCCGCTTTCGCCACCGGCGCCGGCGCACCGCTCCTCGCCGACTCCAACGCGTCTCGCGCGTCCAAGTCCTCCGCCACCGCCTCCACGCACCCTTCGTGCGCGAGAAACTTCCCAAACTCGTCCGCGAACATGGGCTGACGCTCCCGACCCCAATTTCCGAAATCTGTCGGCGCCAACGCGTCCAGCGACACGCTCCGAAGCGCCGACGTCTCGTCCGCTTTGAGCTCTTTTAAGATTCGAAACAAGTTTCGCCATTCGGCGTATCGAGCGCTCACGACGTCGGCGAACGAGGCCGAACCGCTGGCGAGCTCGACGAACAGGCTCACCCCTCGCGCTTTTTGCTCGTCCTCGAACATGACGCTTCGGGAGGGGGACGCGAGACGCGTGGGCACGAATGGGGAACGACGCGCGCGAGACGGTTGACTGACGCTCGCGCGCGGCACTTCGTGACGCGCGACGCGCGCGCGACGCGCATCGCGATGGGCGTACCGAGCGCGGAAGACGTCGAGTTCGGGGAGGAGAAGAAGATCATCCCGCTCGATGAGGACGACATCGCGCTGTTGAAGACGTACGGACTCGGGGCGTACAACGATCCCATCAAGGATCTGGAGAATGATTTGAAGACGATCAGTAAGCGCGTGAACGATCTGTGCGGGATAAAGGAGTCAGACACCGGGTTAGCGCCGCCGTCGCAGTGGGATCTCACGGCGGATAAACAGGCGGTGCAGGAGCAGCAGCCGTTGCAGGTGGCGAGGTGCACGAAGATCATAAACCCGGGGACCGACGACGCGCAGTACGTCATCAACGTGAAACAGATAGCAAAGTTTGTGGTAGGATTAGGAAACGAAGTGGCGCCGACGGATATTGAGGAGGGTATGCGGGTGGGGGTCGATCGGAACAAGTATTTCATACAGTTGCCGTTGCCGCCGAAGATTGATCCGAGCGTGACGATGATGACGGTGGAGGAAAAGCCCGACGTGACGTACGGCGACGTCGGTGGATCGAAGGAACAGATAGAAAAGCTCAGAGAAGTCGTTGAACTTCCTTTGTTGCACCCAGAAAAGTTTGCAAAGCTCGGTATCGATCCGCCGAAAGGGGTGTTATGTTACGGTCCGCCGGGGACGGGGAAGACGCTCCTCGCGCGCGCGGTGGCGAACCGCACGGATGCGTGTTTCATTCGCGTCATCGGCAGCGAGTTGGTGCAAAAGTACGTTGGTGAAGGGGCGAGATTAGTTCGTGAGCTGTTCCAGATGGCTCGAAGCAAAAAGGCGTGTTTGATTTTTTTCGACGAAGTCGACGCCATCGGAGGCGCGCGCTTCGACGACGGTCAAGGCGGCGACAACGAGGTACAGCGCACGATGCTCGAGATCGTCAACCAACTCGACGGTTTCGACGCTCGAGGTAACATCAAGGTGCTCATGGCGACCAACAGACCGGACACGCTCGATCCCGCGCTCTTGCGTCCCGGTCGTCTCGACCGCAAGGTTGAATTCGGTTTACCCGACTTGGAGTCGCGCGCGCAAATCTTCAAGATCCACACCCGTTCCATGGCGGTCGAGCGCGACATCCGCTACGAACTCTTAGCCCGTCTGTGTCCCAACGCCACCGGCGCCGAGATCCACTCCGTGTGCACCGAAGCCGGCATGTTCGCCATTCGCCAACGCCGCAAAACCGTCAGCGAAAAAGATTTCCTCGACGCCGTCAACAAAGTCATCAAGGGATACCAAAAGTTCTCCTCCACCGCCAAGTACATGCAATACAACTAAATCATTTATCGCACGAACGAACGAACGAACGAACGAACGAACGAACGACGCG
>Ga0208410_1001659_pt1 | contig 11291 bp, 8 predicted proteins | sample ETN02SmetaG_3_FD_185787 | JGI IMG/M metagenome (GOLD analysis project Ga0208410, IMG submission 185787) | Marine microbial and viral communities from oxygen minimum zone, Eastern Pacific Ocean - ETNP2014F10-02SV257 (SPAdes) (version 2) | ecosystem: Environmental > Aquatic > Marine > Oceanic ... | reverse complement strand
GTTTGTCAAAGGAGAGAGAACGGGGCGTGGATTGGTTTTTGGAACTGATGGCAGCAAACTTTTCGATGGAAATTTTATCAAAGGAAGACGCGAGGGTGGGGGAACAGAATACCGTGAAAATGGAGACATTCTTTTCAGCGGTTCATTTCTCAAAGATCAACGCCATGGTATAGGAAGCATCTACGGACCTGATGAAGCCATTGTCTTCAAAGGAAACTTCGACCAGGGAAAGCCACAAGGCGCTGGCCAGGAATTTCGTGACGATGGGACAAAGGTTTATGACGGAAATTTCGTAGAAGGCCAAAGACAGGGGCAGGGGAAACTGTTTTCGATGCGTGGAGAGTTGATCTTTGAAGGAGAGTTCCTTGCCAACCTCAGGGAAGGTCAGGGGATTGAGTACAACGAAGACGGAATTAAACTTTATGAGGGAGCCTGGGAAAAAGACCTCCGTGAAGGTCAGGGAGAACTTTACGATTCCCAGCAGAGACTCGTTTTCGCTGGTCTCTTTATCAAGGGTGAACCGAGTGGACAGGGAAAGGAATTTCGTAAAGACGGCGGAGTGCTTTACGAAGGAGACTACGAAAATAAAAAAAGACACGGTCAGGGAACGCTCTTTTTCAGTTCCGGTGAGATTCTTTATCAGGGGACCTTTGCCGAAAACCTCAAATCCGGTGAAGGAAAAGAATATCGCAAAGACGGAAGTATCATCTACGAGGGGTTTTGGAAGGAAGACAAACGCCACGGGGAAGGAAAAATCCTCAGTAAAGAAGGAACTCTGGTTTATCAGGGAGGCTTCGAGTCCGGTAAACCGCATGGAAGCGGAACCGAATTCCGTAAAGATGGTCAGAAATTCTATCAGGGCAATTGGCAAGCGGGCTTAAAGCACGGTAATGGGAAAACCTTTGGTCCCAAAGGGAATCTGGTTTATGAAGGAGGATTCCAGCAGGGCAAACCTCATGGACAGGGACAGGAATACCGTGGAGAAAAAGTGCTTTTCTATCAGGGGGAGTGGAAAAACGGAAAAAAAGACGGCTCGGGGAAACTGTATTTTCCTGACGGGAAAGTTGCCTATGAAGGACAATTTGTCAGCAACCAGCGAGAAGGAAACGGCAAGGAATTCCGAAAATCCGGAACAGTGTATTACGAAGGAAGCTGGCAAAAAGGAAAGAAGAACGGGCCGGGAACTCTATTTAACAGTGATGGGCAGAAAGCTTTTTCCGGAGTGTTCGTCAAAGGGAAACGTGATGGACAGGGCAAGGAATACCGAAAAGACGGAAGCTTGTATTATGCCGGAGAATGGAGAGAAGAAATCAAACACGGTCAGGGTGCGATATACAACAAGAAAGAAAAGTTGGTTTATACGGGACAATTTCGAGAAGGAAAACGTCATGGTAAAGGAAAACAATACCGTGAAGATGGAACCCTCTATTATGACGGACTCTGGAGAAACAATAAGAAACATGGTGAAGGCTCTCTTTTTGCCAAAAATGGTGAACAAGTTTTCACAGGAAATTTCAGGGAAGGAAGGAGAGTTGATATCTGAATCCAAATAATCCTTCCTCTCATTTTTTCATAGATGTGTTTCCTGACTCCTCTTTCCTCTCGAGAAGATTTCTTGCTTTGCTGTCAAAAAAAGGAATCTATGAACCATCCTGAATTGAAAACATTCACTGATCAGTTCATCTGATGATTAAAGAATATCTCCGAAGAAAGACCCGGACCGTGATGGTGGGAAAGGTTGGAGTGGGCTCGGCTGAACCCGTCCGCATTCAATCGATGTTGACTTCGGAAACCACGGACCTTGATTCCGTGATGCTCGAAATTCAGGCCCTGCATCGTGCTTCCTGTGAAATGATCCGCATCACCATCCCCAACCGCAAAGCATTGGATGCGATTCCGGAAGTGCGCAGAAGGATGTCTGAGGAAGGTATCGAACGTCCCCTGATCGCAGATATCCACTTCAATCCCCAGTTGGCTGTCGATAGTTGTGAGTTTTTCGAAAAAGTCCGTATCAATCCTGGCAATTATGCTGACCGGAAGAAATTTGAAATCCGGGAATACAGCGATCTTCAATATGCCGAAGAGTTGGAAAGGATCGAAGAAACTCTTTTGCCCCTGGTTAAAAATCTGAAGACCTATCAACGTTGTTTGAGGATTGGGACGAATCATGGTTCCCTTTCTGACCGTGTTATGAACCGATTCGGAGATTCTCCCGAAGGCATGGTTCAATCGGCTTTGGAATTTTTGAGGATTTTTGAAAAACATGACTTTTATGACACGATTCTCTCGATGAAATCTTCCAATCCTCTGGTGATGAAGGAAGCCTATCGTTTGTTGGTGATGAGGATGGAAGAGGAATCGATGGATTATCCCCTTCATCTTGGGGTGACTGAAGCGGGGAATGGTTCGGAAGGCCGAATCAAAAGTGCGGTCGGAATTGGCGGATTGCTCTGCCAGGGACTTGGCGACACGATCCGGGTCTCCTTAACAGAACCGGCAGAGAATGAAATTCCAGCAGCCAAAGCGATCCTTGGAGGAGTAGAAAAACTGATCGAAAGGATTGGGACGGATTTAGGAGAGAATGAACGATCTGAGGAAAAATCAGTTTCCGAAACAACGATATCACCCAATCAGAATCAATCCACCTTAAGGATTCAATCTGAGAAAACCTCCGGGGGGAGTATCCTGATGAAACCTTCAGGATGCAAGATCGGTGACCGGGAAACATTTAAATTACTTTCTTGGAAAACCGATACAGAGTTTACAGATCCCAAAAAAGTTTTTGATGCAAAACTCGATCAGTCAGACGGGGAACAAGTTCTTGTTCTCAATGAGCAGGAAATTGAGACCGGATTGGATAACACCATCCTGGATCATTTGAAATCGAAGCTACTGGTTCTGGAAGTCAGCAACCCTCTCTATACGATCCGGAATCTGAATCAAAGGCTTGAAGGCAAAGCTAAACCGGCTGCAATTGGATTTCAACTGCCTTTCATTGAAACCATGGAGGATCACCTCGGACTTGCAGCGGAATTGGGAGAACTGATCAGTTCCAGGGAACTGCATGCCCTGATCTGCCGGGATGGTGATCCCGAGTCGCTTTCGGCACGGTTTGCCCAGAACCTCATGCAGGCGACCAGGGTTCGAATGTTTCAGGCAGATTTCATTTCCTGCCCTTCCTGCGGCAGGACCTTCTTCGACCTTCAACAAACCACGGAACAGATTAAGCGTAAAACAGCACACCTGACGGGAGTCAAAATTGCCGTCATGGGTTGTGTGGTTAATGGGCCCGGAGAAATGGCCGATGCGGATTACGGATACGTGGGCGCTGGTCCTGGCAAGATCCATCTCTATCGAGGACAGCAATGCGTGCAGCGCAACATCCCGAGTCATGATGCTGTCGACAAACTCATCGATTTGATCCGGAGCGAAGGCAGATGGATCGAACCGGTCGAAGCATCAGCAGCCTAGCGCCACATTTTTCACTCCCACGCTGTTCTTTTCCTTCCGCCTGCACTATGCTGGCAATTCCGATTTTTCCAACTAATTGAGAGAGTTTGAATCCATTATGCCTGTTGCCAATCAACTGCGTGAATCGATGAAACGTTCCTCCTGGATCCGGGAGATGTTCGAAGAAGGTGCACGCCTCAAAGCGATTCATGGTGAAGATCAGGTCCATGACTTCAGTTTAGGAAATCCGATCCTCGAACCTCCTCAACAGGTTCACCGGCAATTGCAGGAAATTCTTGGTAATCCGACTCCCGGTATGCACCGATACATGCCGAATGCCGGTTTTGAGCGAACCCGGGCTTATGTGGCAGAGGAACTGAACAAGGAAACCGGACTGAATTTCCAAGCCCAGGATACGGTGATGTGTGTCGGTGCGGGGGGTGGACTGAATGTGGTGATGAAAGCCCTGCTTGATCCCGGAGATGAAGTGCTCACTCCTTCCCCTTTTTTTGTGGAATACGGAGCCTATGCGTCCAATCACGGAGGGGTACTGAAAACCGTGAAGACCACCGACGCCTTTCAGCTCGACCTGGGGGCATTTGATGCGGCACTGAATCCGAAGACAAAAATCGTCATCATCAATACCCCGAACAATCCTACCGGAGTGATTTATCCTCAACAGTCCCTGGATGAGCTTGGAGTTTTGATCCGGGAAAAAGAAAAGGAATTCGGACATCCCATCATTCTCGTAGCAGATGACATTTACCGCAGACTGGTTTTCGATGGACTGACCAGCGGGGATGTGCTGTTGAGTCATCCTCATTCGATCCGCGTCCATTCCCACTCCAAGGATTTGGGACTTCCGGGTGAACGGATTGGTTTCATTGCGGTTCACCCCGGCATCCCCGAACGGGAAACCATCTGTCAGGGATTGGTTCTGGCAAACCGGATTCTCGGTTTCGTCAATGCTCCTGCCCTGATGCAGCAGATTCTGCCATCGATGGGTCATGCAACCGTGGACGTTTCAATCTACCAGAGGTTGCGGGACCGTTTCTATGAAATGCTCACAGGTTTAGGTTTTGAAGTGGTGCTTCCCCAGGGGGCATTTTATCTGTTTCCCAAATCCCCGGAAGCCGATGATGTGGCTTTCGTTCGCAGGGCTCAGCAGGAACGGATCCTCTTGGTGCCAGGGTCGGGTTTTGGAGGGCCTGGACATTTCCGGATCTCGATCTGCTGCAGCGAGGAGGACATCGAGCGATCACGACTCGGTTTCGAGAAACTCGCGGAAGACTATGGTCTCAGAAAATGAATCTGAAGAATATTTAGTCCAGGCTTGAATGTCACTTCAACAGATCCTGGGCCAGGAAAAGGCCATTCGTTTGATCCGAAAAGCAATCAGCCATGAAAGAATTCCGCATGCCTGGCTCTTCAGCGGAATGGCACATATTGGCAAGTACAAAACCGCGCTTGCCCTCGCACAAACCCTGAACTGCCTTGAAAATGGAGACGATGCCTGCGGACATTGTGATTTTTGCCGTCAGATCGAGCATGAGCATTTCCCGGATTTCAGGGTGGTCCGGCCTGAGGGAAAAAATATCCGGATTGCTCAGGTCCGGGATGCGCTCGACTGGCTGCATTTGCGTCCTGACCGGGCGAAGTACAGGGTGTTGATTTTTGAGGATGCCGATCAGTTCAATCGTGAATCCGCCAATGCATTTCTTAAAACCCTCGAAGAACCACCTCCCGACACCCTGATTATTTTGGTCAATCTCAACCCCCAGAATCTACTGGAGACGATTGTTTCGCGCTGTCAGCATATCCGTTTCCGTCTGCTCTCGAGGGAGATGGTGTTTGAGATTCTGCGTGCAGAGACCGAGTTGAGCAACGACCAGCTCGAACTGCTGGTTTCCTTTGGTGCTGGAGGGGTCCGCAGTGATCTTGCATTGCAGGTGGAGCTCATGCAGAATATCCAGGATTCGGTAATCGGTTCCCTGATGGACCTCTCGGCTCAGTGCATGGAGTCGATGCTTCAGAGAACCAACGATTGGGCCAAATCAAAAAATGAGGAATGGCGGCTGGTTCTGGATGTGCTGGAAAACTGGTTCCGGGATCTGGCCTGGATTAAGCATCATCTTCCGCAGCAGGATCTGTTTCATGCTCAAAAAAAACAGGAACTGGAACAGTGCTCCAAACGTTTCCGCCTCGAGGATGTTTACCAGTTCAGTAAAGATCTGGCGGAAACAAGAAAAAACATTGAACTCAATGCCAACCGGACTTTAGCCCTGGAAAGCCTGTGGATCCGACTCAAACATTATTCCACTGTATGAAACGCCTTGTTCTGCTGTTACTCCTGACGGTTTTTTTAGGAAGCCCGATGGTCCATTCCAGGGAGCCTACACCGGCGGAAATGGAGGCAATCAGCAAAGAAACCCGTCTGGTTTTTGAAAGCTTTCTCCAACTCTGGCAGGAAGAACGTTACTTCGAAATGTACGATTATGGGAAAAAGCAGTCCAGGGAGATCCTTTCCCTGGAGGAATTTGCCACACGTATGGTCGAACTCGACTGGGTTCCGGTTGGGTTGTCTCCGGAAAAACCTTCGGAAATCTCCTATCGTTACCGCACCCTGCTTTATATGAATGCCAACATCGTTTTCAGGCATAAAAGTTTTTATGACCTGCAGTTCACCAAACCCAAAGCCTTCTTGCTCCAAAAAGAGGAAGGAGCCTGGAAATTCGATCTGATTCAGATGATCCGTTCCCCCTACTATTCTCCTGAAAATTCCTGATCTTAGCTTGATGGGAGATTGGGAAATGGAGGATCCCTTTCGAGATTATGAATTTGATTCTATTTTTTGCATTCGTCAATTAGGGCCTCAGAAAACAAACTCCTAAGAAAGTTTTCAAACTTTTGAAAGTTTCATATCCTATATTTTCCTTCAATACTCCCTGTCAGCGTTGCATTCAGAAAATAAACGAAGCGTCTCATGAGTGAAGAGGAAGCAACTCTAATTGGGACCCTGGAGCGGATCAAATTCAGTAACCCTGAAGATGGGTTCCTGATTGGTACCTTCCTCGAAGAGAAATCAAAAAATTCCATCACCATTAAAGGGCACATTATTGGAGTAAAGGACTCACAGACTCTCCAACTTAAGGGACTTTGGGAAATTGATCCAAAGTACGGTAAGCAGTTTAGGATCAAAGAAAGTATGCCTATTGAACCCACCAATCGTGAAGGAATTTTAAGTTATTTATCGTCAGGAGATTTCCCTGGTATCGGCCCGAAAACGGCAGAACGAATCTTTGATATGTTCGGTGAAAAGACCTACGAAATCATGGATGAAGATCCTGAGCAGTTTCTCAAAGTCAAAGGTATAGGAAAAAAGCAATTAATATCGGTCAAGGAAGGTCGAGAAGATCAAAGAGGATACAGAGAAGTGATGACTTTTCTTGGAAGTTTGGGGATAACGGAGGCCTTTAAAGCAAAAATCTATGCTAAATACGGATTGAATTGTATTTCTTTGATCAAAGAAAATCCTTTTGATCTGACAGAAATTAAAGGTATTGCCTTTGTGATGGCCGACAATATTGCTCGTAATTTAGGTTTTGATCAAAACTCACCAAAACGTGCAGCATGTGCTCTGGTATACATGCTGGAACAAGAGGCTCAAAATGGGCATACCTGTTTTCCTCAAAAGACTTTACTGGATAAAACCATTGAGGAAATGCATAAGTCAACAAATGGTCCTATAAAAATTCAGATTTTAGAAAACTCTCTCGGAAAATTAATCGAGGAACGATTTATTAAGTGCATCACTAATGATGAACAAACTGATAGTCGTTCTGATATTTTGGCAATATCCAAATTTTATTATGCTGAACAGAGGATTGTCGAAAACTTTCAGCGTCTGATCGATAGTGAAGCGTTCACCAAGTTTGATGCAGAAAGAGATTTGATCTCTTCCCAGGAAAAGAGGCTTGGAATCGAGTTGGATACGGTTCAGTTAGAGGCCATTCATGCGGCTTTGCAAAACAAGGTTTTGATCATCACCGGTGGACCGGGAACGGGAAAAACCACCCTTGTACGTTTTATCCTTGGATTGATGAGCCGCCGAATCCCCTCCGTTGCTTTGGCGGCGCCCACTGGTCGTGCCGCAAAGCGGTTGACAGAAACCACTTCCTACCAGGCTTCTACGATTCATCGATTGTTGGAAGCAGACAACATGGGTTTTCAACGCAACCGGGACCAACCCCTTGAATCGGAACTTTTGATCATTGATGAAAGTTCGATGATTGACACGTTGCTGATGGACGCCCTGCTGGATGCGATTTCTTCATCGGCAAGGCTCGTCCTGGTAGGAGATGTGGATCAGCTTCCTTCGGTGGGTCCGGGGATGGTACTGCGTGATCTGATCGAAAGCGAACTGGTTGCAGTGGTGAGGCTGGAGCGCATCTTCAGGCAGGCGGAAGACAGCCTGATCACGAGCAATGCCCACCATGTCCGTTTGGGCCGTTTGCCCGAGTTACCCAGGGGTGAAACGACGGAGAAACTCAAAGATTTTTATTTCATCCGGGAATCAGACCCGGAACAGATCGTGGAAAAAGTGACCCGGATGGTTTCGAAGAATATCCCGGAACGTTTCGGATTCGATCCTTTTCAGGACATCCAGGTGCTGACCCCGATGCATCGAGGCGTTACCGGTTCTATCAACCTGAACCGCAGCCTGCAGTCTGTGCTTAATCCCGATGGAACTGGATTCGAACATCGTGAACAGTGGTTCAAAACCGGGGACAAGTTGATGCAGCAGCAGAATGATTATGATAAGCAGGTTTTCAATGGGGACACCGGAAGGATCGTTTTTTGTGATCCAAAATCAAGGGAAATCCATGTCTCGTTCGATCAGGGAACAGTGCGTTACAACGCCAAGGAAATCGACCAGCTTGCCCTGGCTTACGCGATTTCGGTTCATAAATCCCAGGGGAGTGAGTACCCTGCCCTGATCCTCCCGTTGACCACCCACCATTACATGATGCTTCAACGGAATTTGCTTTACACCGCACTGACCCGGGGAAAACAATTGGTGATCCTGATCGGAATGGAAAAGGCAGTGGCGATGGCCGTAAAAAATGAAGAAGCAAGAACTCGTTATACCTCCCTGCCGCGTCACTTCAAGGAAATGAAAGAACTGATGGCGCTATAAACCATGCAGTATTTTAAGATGGTGAATCACTCAAAATGGGTTGAATTCCTGGATATAAAGTATTGGGGATTCTTGTTAGCTATGTTTTCCCTCATGGTTCTGCCCGCCGGGATTCTTGCAGAGGTTGGAGTCGAGTCACGCAAGATCGTGTTGGGTACCCACCAGCCCCTGAGCGGGCCGATGAAAAACTATGCTCAAATCGGGCGGGGTGCATCGATCTATTTCCAGTATCTTAACGACCAGGGGGGAATTCATGGAAGGCAACTGTTTCTCCTTCAACGGGATGACCGGTTCAAGCCCCAAAGAACATTGAAGCTGGTGGAAGAACTGGTCATGAAAGACCGGGTCTTTGCCCTGTTTTCCGGAATCGGCACCGAAACTTCGGAATCTGCGATGCCTTTGCTCAAGTCCCAAGGGGTTCCTCATTTTTTCATCGGTTCCAATGCGCGAAGAATCACCGAGCCTCCAAGACATGGAATTTTCTCAATGTTACCGACACCGGAAGTCGAGGCGAGGGTTCTTGGACAATATGTCAACTCCAACCATCCTGGAGAAAAGGTGATCCTCTGGTTTCGGGATGAACCCGAATATAAAGCTGCATCCAAGGAAATTGCTCAAAAACTCCAGGGGAATCCGCTTCAGTTTCTGCCCAGTAAAGCAGGATCCAGCCAGTTTAAAGCGGAGTGGGAAGCGATCCAGGCCGGAAATCCGAGAGCGGTGATCGCCCTTGGGCCATACGCCCCCCTGATCAAGTTTCTGAGAGCTGCAGATGTTTCCGGCACGCCGATTTACACCGGGAATGCCCTGGCCGACAGCAGTTTGTGGCGGATGCTGGATTCCAGGATCATCAAACGTCTCAGGGTTTTGACAAGCTTCCCTTTGCTGATCGAAAGCAATCATCCCGGTATTCGGCTGCATCGGGCACTGCTCAGGGAATATGCCCCCGATTTTAAACCAAGCCGTTGGTCCATTTATGGGCATTCGGTGGCCGAGTTGATGGCAGAGGTGCTTCGTCGTTCAGGCAGGGATCTGACCCGGGAAGGAGCAATCCGGTCTGCAGAAAATCTGAAATCCTGGCGCGGGAAACTGATGCCTCCGGTTTATCTGGACCGGAATCAACACCTCAGCATGTCATTTCTCAGAGTGTCCAGGATCATGCCTACCAAAGTGGTGCATCTTTCGGAATGGTTGGATGGACGCTAATTCCAGGAAATCTTTGGAAATCGCAAAAAGTCAGACCTTAATCCGGGAGGAATGGATTCCTCATTTGGATACTGCTGCCCGTGAGGCAGGAACCCGGATCATGGAAATCCATCAGCAAGGAGCACAGGCAGAATTCAAAAACGACGGCTCTCCGGTCACCGAAGCCGACCGGGCGGCGGAGGAAGTGATCCTCTCGGCACTCAATCAAATGGCTCCGGAGATTCCTGTGGTTTCCGAAGAGAATGCCGAAAGCCATCATCTTGATCCTCCTGAAATCTTTTTTCTGGTTGATCCGTTGGATGGGACCAAGGAGTTCCTGAAACCGGATGGCCAGGGATCTTTCACGGTCAATATTGCCCTGATCGAAAAGATGGAACCCGTCCTGGGGGTAATCTTTGCTCCCGCACTGGACCGAATGTTTCACGGGTTCAAAGGCGGCGGATCTGTGGAAAAATCGCTAGGGAGAGAAGGTCCGATCCAGGTTCGCCAGTTGCCTGAATCCGGTTCACGGGCCGTCGCCAGCCGCTCCCATCGGAATGAAGAAACCAACCGCTGGCTGGAAGCCCACCAAATCAGAGACACCGTCTCCATCGGTTCATCGCTGAAATTTTGTTTGGTCGCCTGCGGTGAAGCGGATGTCTATCCGCGTTTTGGACCGACCATGGAGTGGGACACGGCTGCGGGGGATGCCATCTTAAGAGCAGCGGGAGGGTTGACGACCAATCCGGATGGATCGGTTTTTCGTTACGGAAAAGCGGTATACCGAAACTCTTCCTTCATTGCCTATGGGCAACCCGATCGCTGGGAACCAAAAGCCTCCGTTTAATTTTCACTAAAATTCAACTCGAGTTTGACTCCATTCGGATCGACCAAGAAGATCTGTCGGATTTTCGTTTCGGGGACATCGGCTGTTTTGAAGGGATATCCTGCGGCATCCAATTGATTGCAGGTTTGTTCAAACCCCTGAGCCTCAAACGCAACATGATCCACCGGGTTCTCGATGCCTTCAGGAACTCCCTCACGGACCACCAGATGAATTACAGCCCGTTCTCCGGCATAGAGCCAGGCTCCCGGAAAATCAAAAGGCGGCCTGAATCCCTCCTGAAAATCAAGCATCTCTGTGTAAAACCTTAGTGTTTCCTCCCTCTTTGAGGTGTGGATGTTGATGTGGTCGAGTCCTTGGATGGGCATGGTTTACCTTGTTTAGATTGACCGTGTTGGCCTGGCCCATATGCTCTAGTATTAAAAGGACTTTTTGGTCTTCCCCATAGGTTAACCTTTAATCTTCTATCTACTTTATGTTTAGAGTTTAATCTTTTTGTCATTTGATAGTGGGCTTTATAAACTTACTCCAAATTTTGTCAATCAACGTTTTTTACCTAAACTAGCAAATACACTTGATAAAATACGAGTTTCTTTGTCAGATAAGTCCATCTTATAA
>Ga0208410_1001655_pt1 | contig 11317 bp, 8 predicted proteins | sample ETN02SmetaG_3_FD_185787 | JGI IMG/M metagenome (GOLD analysis project Ga0208410, IMG submission 185787) | Marine microbial and viral communities from oxygen minimum zone, Eastern Pacific Ocean - ETNP2014F10-02SV257 (SPAdes) (version 2) | ecosystem: Environmental > Aquatic > Marine > Oceanic ... | reverse complement strand
ATCACATTGCACGAAGGCTCCGGGAGTTCTTCGGCAAGTTTCTCTCCCCGTGAAATGCATTCTTTGGCCTGATTCTCACTCATGGCCTCTTCTTTAAGGAAATTTGCTGTACCGTGAGCGATTTTCTCATCGACCAGAAGAGGGTGTTTTTCAAAATCCGAAGCGACTCCGGCGTCGATCACTTTCAGGTCAAAACCATGCTGCCTGCAGAAAACATTGATTGCCGCCCCTCCGGACAGGAAGTTTTTTACCATCTGGGCAGTTACCTCCGAAGGATAGGGGCTGACTCCCTCGTTGGTAATTCCGTGATCTCCTGCAAAGACCAGCATTGTCGGACTCTTCAGTTTTGGTTCCAAAGTCCCCTGGATCATTCCGATCCTCAATGCCAATTGCTCCAAATCCCCTAACGATCCCGGAGGTTTGGTTTTTCCATCGACTTTCGACTGAAGTTGTAATGCCAGTTCTTCGTTCATTCGTCATTCCTCAAATATCTCATGTGTTCCAAAATTCTAGACCGAACCCGGTATCTGTCAAATGGAATTGGAGTGGATGAAAAAATTTATATAAATTACAGTCGATTAGGAAAAATCATTCTTGAAAAATACTAAATGATCATTTTAAAGTGAGGTAAAATAATATCTGCTATTTTAGATTTTGAGATGAACAAGTGATTGTTCTTTCTCCAGGAAAATTTTTGAAAAAGGTCAGGAAATGATGGATCTCATTATACGTAACGCACAGTTAGTCGATGGAAGTGGAAAACCAGCAAAAGAAGGTGATTTAGGAATCAAAGATGACCGAATTGCTGGCATGGGGGATCTCAGCCAGGAAAGTGGATCGAAAGAACTCAATGCCGGAGGAAAAGTTCTTTCTCCAGGCTTTATTGATTCACATACCCATGACGATCGAGCCGTTTTGCATGACCCCTTGATGAGTTGTAAGATCAGCCAGGGAGTCACAACTGTGATCACCGGCAATTGCGGAGTGAGTCTTGCGCCACTGAAATATGAACAACGACCTCCACCACCCTTGGATCTGGTCTGTGAGGATCCTAAATTATTTTTCAGCGAATTTTCCGGTTACCTCAAAACACTTGACCAGGAACCGCCTTCTTTGAATGTTGCCGCACAGGTAGGTCATTCAACCCTACGCTTGGGAACCATGGACAGGCTTGATCGAGAAGCAACTCCTGATGAGATCAAAACCATGCGCTCCCGGTTGGAATCTTCATTATTGGATGGAGCTATCGGCTTTTCTACGGGTCTTTTTTATCCTCCTGCGGGATCATCCTCGACTGAGGAAGTGATTGAGATTGCAAAATCCCTTAAGCAGCATCATGGCATCCACTCAACCCACATGCGAGATGAGGGTGACCGTATCATGGATTCATTGGATGAGACCCTCAAGATCGGCACTCAGGCACAGACTCCAGTGATCATTTCTCACCACAAATGTGCGGGGATTCAAAATTTTGGCAGATCCACTGAGACATTAAAAAAAATCGAGGAGATGCGTCAAAAGCATCCTATTGGTATCGATGTCTATCCTTACGTTGCAGGATCAACAATGCTTTCTTCAGGGAGAGCGATGAATGCCCAAAAAATTCTGGTCACCTGGTCCCGTCCCCATCCAGAAGCGGCAGGTAAGGAACTTGATGAAGTAGCCATGGAAATGGACCTTGACCGTGAATCCGCAATTGAAAAGTTGAGTCCTGCAGGAGGTATCTTTTTTATGATGGATGAAAAGGATGTCAGAAGAATTTTATCTTATCCGCATTCGATCATCGGTTCTGACGGACTGCCCCATGATGATCATCCCCATCCGCGTCTTTGGGGTACTTTCCCAAGGGTCCTGGGGCATTATGTTCGGGAAATAGGACTATTCAGCCTTGAAGAAGGGATCAATAAAATGACCCATAAGACTGCACTTGCTTTTGGTTTAAAAGACCGTGGGATTTTACGCCCGGGTGCTTATGCCGATCTGGTTTTATTTGACCCTGAAACCATCCTTGACCGGGCAACATTTGATAATCCGAAAGAACCCGCATCAGGGATAGAATGGGTGATGGTCAATGGCCGTATGGTTTGGAATCACCAGACTCACAGTGGTCAAAGGCCTGGTAAGGTTTTGAGGTTACAGGAACTTGATCCACCATTAATGAATTAAATTATTTTCAATGCATTGACAGCTTATCCAAAAATCTACACCGTAGTTTCAAATTCGCCGAAATTAAAATTTCTACCAGGTGCGGCGTTGAACAGTTCCTGGGTATAACTGTGTTTCGGATTTTTAAATACTTCGGATGATTTACCCTGTTCCACCACCATCCCTTTACACATTACCGCCACATTATCACAGATCTGGGAAGCAACCCGGAGGTCATGGGTGATGAAGAGCATTGCAAGATCAAACTTTTTTCGCACGTCATCCAGTAAATCAAGCACCTGAGACTGAACTGAAACGTCTAGAGCGGAAACAGCCTCGTCGGCAATGAGGACTTCGGGTTCCATGGCCAATGCCCTTGCGATACAAATACGCTGGCGTTGACCCCCTGAAAACTGGTGGGGGAACCGATCAATCGCCTTGCTGTCTATGTCAACCAACTTGAGAAGTTCCGTCGCTCTGTTCCAAGCCGAATCTTTGTCGAGACCGTAATTCATGGGCCCTTCCACAATGGATTGGCCAACCGTTCTTCTTGGGTTCAAAGAACGGTAAGGGTCTTGAAAGATGATTTGGACCCGACGTCTATGTTGCCTCAAGGAAGATTCCGGCAATTCAGCAATTTCATCATCATCAATGTAAATTTCGCCGCTGGTGGGATTGATAAGCCTGACAATGCATCTGGCAACGGTGGATTTACCCGAACCGGATTCACCGACGATTCCAAGTGTCTCCCCCTTTCGAATTTCTATGTTGACATCCTGAGCTGCATTGACTTCGCGGGTTTTACGAAAAAAACTTTTCCCTCCGTAGATTTTTGAGAGACTTTGTGTCGATAGTACGACATTAGAAACTTTAGAATTGTTCCTTGCCTTAGGTGTTAAACTTGGGACAGATGAAATCAGCATTCGTGTATAGGATTCTTGGGGATTCCGCAATAATTCATGGGTTTCGCCAACTTCAACGATTCTTCCATCCTGCATCACCACAACCCTATCGGCAATTTCGGCAACGACTCCAAAATCATGAGTGATGAACAAGACACCTGTGTCATGTTTAGCCTGAATATCCCTGATCAATCGAAGTATTTGTGCCTGGGTTGTAACATCCAGTGCAGTTGTCGGTTCGTCTGCAATCAGGAGAAAGGGTTCTAAAATCAGAGCCGCGGCAATCATGATCCTTTGGCGCTGTCCTCCTGAAAGTTGATGGGGATAACTTTTTCTTAATTTTTCAGGTTCAGGAAGATTCACTGCTGCCATGACTTCGTTACACAGCCTTGCTCGCTCTTTTGGATTGGAGGGGCGGTGAATTCGGAGAACCTCCTCGATTTGATCTCCGACCGTAACGACGGGATTCAGGGCGGTCATCGGTTCCTGGAAAATCATCGACATCTTCGCCCCCCGCATCTCCCTCAACTCCAACTCGCTTTTTTCAAAAAGATTTTCGTCCTGGAGAAGAATCCTGCCTGCAGTTGGTTTTAACTGTTTCGGCGGAAGCAAGCCCATCACAGTGTGGGCCGTTACGGATTTTCCTGAACCCGATTCTCCCACAACACAAAGAATCTCATTCGGCCTGACGTCAAAACTGACTTCCTCAATGGCATTCAAACGATCAGCATGATCTGGCAATTTCACAGTCAGATTCTCTACTGAAAGAACAGGCTTTTTATCAGTCATCGTGGCTCTACATCTGCTTTGCAATACGTGGATCAAGGGTATCCCGTAATCCATCGCCAAGGACATTGACTGCCAAGACGGTGACGGCCAGAGTGATGCCCGGGAAAAAAATAATCCATGGTGCAATCTGAAAGTATAATCTTCCCTCCGCCATGATATTTCCCCAGCTCGGAACTTCGGGAGGGGTGCCTGCCCCGAGAAAACTTAATATTGCTTCAGTCAGCATGGCAGAACCACAAACATAGGTTGCCTGAACAATGAGGGGTGGGATGGTGTTTGGCAGAACATGTCTTGAAAGAATGAGGGGTAGACGGGTACCTGCAGCAATGGCAGCCTCCACATAAGGTTCTTCACGGACACTGAGAACGATGGAACGAACCAGTCTTACCACTCTTGGTATTTCAGGGATTGTGATTGCAATGGTGACGGTGATCAAACTCGCTCCGGATAGAGAAACCAGGGCAATCGCAAGAAGGATTCCCGGAATTGCCATTAACCCATCCATGATCCTCATGAGTATTGCGTCCAGAAAACGGATATAGCCCGCAACAAGACCGATGAAAAGACCTAAGATCACGCTTAAAACAGCGGCTACCAAACCTACAACCAGTGAAATCCGGGAACCATAAACCGTCCGGCTGTATATATCTCTTCCAAACATGTCTGTTCCAAACCAATGAATGAGGCTCGGGGTCTTAAGTCTCTCCACAGGGTTCATTTGAATTGGGTCAGAGGTAAACAGCAATGGTGCAAAGACTGCTAAAAAAACCATGATCAATAAAAGTCCTCCACCGATAAACATCAGAGGATACCGAGAAAAGAGTCTACGTCTCGAGTCTGTGATTTTTAAATCTAAAACCATGGTTCAGGAAGGAATTAATAACGAATCCTTGGATCCAGGATGGTGTATAAGATATCTATGACGAGATTAATGATAATGTATACAAATGAAAACATGAGTATGAGTCCTTGAATGATTGGATAATCCCTTTTTAAAATGGCGTCCACGACCAATCGACCTAATCCCGGAATGTTATAAACACTTTCTGTTACTACTACTCCTCCAATCAAAAGTGCGATTCCGATACCAATGATGGTTACGATGGGAATCGAAGCATTTTTTAATGCATGGGAAATTAAAACACGGGATTCAGTCTGACCTTTTGCTCTTGCCGTCCGGATGTAATCCTCTTCCAGAACTTCGAGCATACTGGCCCGGGTGATCCGTGCGATCAATGCAATATAAATCACACTTAAAGTAATCGTCGGCAATGTAATATGTCTGACAAATTGCCAAAAATCATCAAAAGGACTTTTGTATCCTTGTACCGGTAAGATGCCTAATTCCATGGAGAATGAAAAAATCATCATGTAACCCAATACAAATACAGGAACCGAGAAACCAAATACGGCAAAAACCATGATCAACCTGTCAACCCAGGTTCCTGCTTTCCAGGCGGCAATAACCCCCATTGGTACAGCAACCACCACGGCAAAAATCAGGGTTGTCAGGGAAAGCATCAACGTTGGTTCAAGACGTTGAGCTATCAGTTTGGTAACAGGAAGGTTGGAGAATATGGAAATGCCTAAATTACCCTGCATTAGGCTCCAAACCCAGGTGGAGAACTGAACAATAATGGGTTGGTCCAAACCCAGTTGGGTTCGGATTTTTGCGATGTCCTCAGGTGATGCGTAATCTCCTGCAATAACTGCGGCAGGGTCTCCGGGACTTAACCTCAACATCAAAAAAACAAAAAGGGCTACCACCGCCATAACAGGGATGGTAGCCGCAATTCGTTTTATGATAAAAAAAAACATTATCGGGAATTTTACGCCTTAGCGCTGCACCTCCATATTCCAGAAAAACTGTACTGGTGATGGGATCATCCCCTTGACATTGTTTCTATAGCCAACAGGAACAAAGAAAGTTCCAATATTTCCAAAGAATCCTTGATCAATGACTGTTCCCTGTATGGTATCACCCAACTGTTTTTTTAAATTCGCATCTGTAGCCAATGCAAATTCCTGGCGCATCATTTCTACTACCGCATTATCGGGCCATCCGAACCAGGCTTTTTTGGTTCCGCCACCTGACATTCCAGTCGCTAGAACGGGATTGAGGATATCCCCACCGATCCACCAGGTATGGAAAATATTCCATCCACCCTGACCCACTGGTTCGGTTTTGGCTCTGCGGGAAGTCAGAGTAGACCAGTCCATGGCTTGAATCTCAACTTTCATTCCTATGTTTCGAAGTCTCTGAGCTGTAACCAGACTGGCAGCACTCAAAATCGGGATGTCAGTCGGTTGCATCAGAATGACCGGGGTACCATCATAACCTGCTTCTGCCAAAAGTCTTTTCCCTTTTTCGATACTGCCGTTACTGATGAGCGTTGTTCCGGCACTTGATTCCAATGGAGAACCACAAGGATAATATGAGTGGCAGACCCTGTAATAATCAGGAACACCAACTGCTGCAAGCATATATTCTTCCTGATCGATTGATGCGAGGACAGCTCTTCGGATAGCAGGATTATTAAATGGTGGATGAAGATGATTCATCCTGAGCATTCCCTGGTTTCCCAGTGGGTCCAGAACCTCAACCGTAACATCAGGATTGCCTTTGAGAATCGGTACCAAATCTGCGGGCACCTGCTCGTAATAATCAATTTCACCACTAATCAAAGCATTCATTGCTGTTGTTGCATCAGGAATGTAATGCCACTCAACCCGATCGACCTTAGCTATTTTGGCACCGGATGCGCCACTAGTAGGCTCACTGCGTGGTTTATAATCCTTAAATTTTGAATAGACCACTAAACTGCCCGGGACCCATTCATCTTTGTTAAACATGAAAGGACCTGAACCAATGATCTCAGGAACCTGTTGAAACGGATCGGTTTCAGCAAGCCTTTTAGGCATCATGAATGGGACGTTTGAACTGATTTTCCCGATTGACTCAAGAACCAGACCGTAGGGTTTTGTCAACGTCATCGAGAAAGTCTTATTGTTCACAGCCTTCATTTCTTCAATCACTGCCATCAACTGCTGCCCCATGCCATCTCGTGCTCCCCATCTTTTCAGTGAGGCGACACAATCTGCTGCAGTCACATCAGCACCATCATGCCACTTCAACCCGCTTCTTAAGGTAAAAGTCCATGTCAGTTTGTCACCACTGACATCCCAACTGTCTACCATCTGGGGTTGGGGTTTGAGGTTCGCATCCATGGCAAAAAGGGTGTCATATACCATGTAACCATGGTTCCGAGTGATGTAGGCGGTTGTCCAAATCGGATCAATATTTTTTAAATCCGCATGAGGAATGACCTTTAAAACGGTTTCAGCCGAAACCTGTTGACCAGCAAACAGAAATCCTACTAGGAAAATTGCTTTCCAGAAGGACTTAACAAAAGTGCTGATTTTATTTTTCATAAATTCTCCTTTGATTTTGGAATTGAAATCGATGACCTCAAAATCATCACGAGGAGGCATCTTATATCTCAGTAAATTAAACTGTCAACCTTTTCAAGGATTCAACGTTCAATCTAATCAGGCTGTTAATGCCATGCCATCGGTGGCAGGGTCTGCACCACCCATGAGCATATCGTCTTTGATTAGGATTCCATGAACCCATGCAAAACAATAAGACTGAGGCCATCTGCAAACGGGATATCCCATTTTTTCGAGTTCTTCGGTGATAAAACGTGGGATCCTGTTGGAGACATCGATGAGCGGACTGTTACCGGAAAATCTGGGGACACTCACCGCATCCTGCATGGACATTTTAAAATCGACGACATTCAAAATCGTCTGTAAAACGCCCATCACAATATGAGTTCCCCCCGGGGCTCCAATGACCATTTTCAATTTCCCCTGATCAAAGAGGATTGAGGGACAAATTGATGAAAATCGACTTTTTCCCGGGCTTAAACTTCCTGCCCTTCCCGGTCGAGGGTCGAAAACTCCCATACACCCGTTGTACATGAATCCCAATCCTTCGGTAATCACACCGGAAGGCATTCCCAAAGAATGAGTCATCGAAAAGGCATTCCCTTCTTTGTCAACAACAGAGACCTGTGTTGTGTCCTTTGATTCATAAAATGGATTCAATCTTTCCACAGCAGCTTTTTCTCCGTTCTCGATCAGTTTTGAAACATCATGTGCATATTTTTTTGAAGTCAATTTTGCTATCGGTATTTCAACGAAATTTGGATCGCCCACAAATCGATCCTTATCAATCGTTGCTCGTTTCATGGTTTCACTGACAATCCTTATATATTCCAGCGAATTATGCTCCAGTTCCTGCAGATTGAAATTTTCCAAAATGTTTAACATTTCAATAAGCATGATTCCCCCACCGGGAGGATTGTTGGTGGATACTTCTAATCCTCGGTAATTGGTCTTTAATGGTTTTTTTTCTTCAATGCTGTAATTTTCCAAATCTTGTGCAGTCAATAAACCTCCATTTAAAACCATATCTGCAGCAATCTTTTGGGCAATCTCACCATTGTAGAAATCATCTGCACCAACTTTTGCAATCCTTTCAAGTGTATCTGCAAGATCGGGATTCATTAAGGTTTCACCAACCTTCTTCAATCGGCCATCCGAGTGAAAATAGATCCGTTTCCCACTTTTACTGAAACCCAAGCGCTCCGCAGGGAGTACCCTTCCGGATCCATCATCCTGGGTCCACCAGTTGTAGACATGGGGCCTGATCGTTACCCCTCGACGGGCTTCATCAATTGCAGGCTGAAGCACATCAGACCAAGAAAGTCTCCCCCATCGTGAGTGTGCTTCTGAATAGGCTTTCAAACTGCCTGGGACCGTTATGGACTGATAGCCGACATCATTGACCCTGTTTTTTAGGATGAAACCAAAGCCATCTCTTGTTTCTCCTTCGATGAGATCCTCCCACATGTCGGTCTCAACGGCTGCTGGTGCTTTACCATGAAAGTCAATACAGGAATGGACTTTATGTTCTGGGAGATATGCCTGCAAACTTCCAAATCCCGCAATCCCTGTCATTTGAGGATCAACTACCCCTTGAACCAAGCCACACGCTATACCTGCGTCAACTGCATTGCCTCCTTCTCGCAAAATTATAACGCCCGCTTCAACAGCTTCTGGTTGAGGAGCGACGACCATACCCTGATTCATATTTTATCCTTGTTCATTGGTTATTAATGGTATTCCAGTGATTTTTGAAAATTCTTTGTCTATTAATTTGACATGAGAAGTCTGTGTAATTCGAATCATTTTCAGAACCCATTTGTTTTCTTTTTTTCACTGATTCACAAGAAAATACACAGGATAATCTGTTTTCATAATGGAATTCAGGAAATTCTTGATTGAATCCATTATTCTAATTCAGGAATTCCAAAAAATGTTTTTCAACAATTGAAGTTTTCTGCCATTTGACTTGTGATGTTAGGGTTTCAGATAATAAAACACAGTTGGATAATTCATAATTCCGAAACAGTACTCATTCAGAAATTCGAAGAATCAGGATTGGAAATGGCTTTGCATCACCACTGGTTGATGATGCCAACATGAAGTTGAAATGAAAAAGTCCGAAAAAGTAGGTTTGAATCTGAAGGCTCTGCTTCTGGATCATGATCTGGAGATGCTCAACACGCTAACCCAGAAACTGATCGGGTTGGGGATGGATATTGAATCCTCGGACAGTCTTCATCGTGCCAGGATGCTCTTCAAGCAGGATCCGATGAAGATCCAAGTCCTGATCACAGAAATCAATTTTCAGGATGGGGATGCATTTACGCTGATCAAATGGATGCGCAAGAAAAATCCCAATCTGATTGCATTGATCGTCACCGGAGAAGCGGATTTACCTTCTGCAATCACGGCGATCAAACTCGGTTTTGCTGATTACCTGGAGAAGCCGGTGAGCATGAAGGAGATGCAGAACGCGATCCTGAAATGCCGCAAAATGATCGAGGGGCTTCCGGCAGCAGATGTGCACACCGATACCCGTGCCGGCAGGAATGCAGCGATCAAGACATGGCGGCCCCAGTGGCATCATGATCTGGTTCAACTGATGAATGAAAGCGTCAAATACTGGCAGTATTCAACGGGCTCAAACCGGGGAGAACTGGCTAAGAATTCCGGGCTTTGGGCGATCCAGGTCGAGCGTAACAGCATCCGGGCCCGGACGATGGACCGGTATACCGAAATCGAAACTTTGCCTCAGCATCCGCATTGGGACAAGGTGCTTGAGACGGCACGCTATGTTTTAAGGCATTGTCCCCCCTCGTCCCAGCGTTTTGAAATCGAAGTCCTGCTCTATCGGCTTCAGAGGTTGATGAACACGGACGAAAGTGAATTTCCACTCACACCCCCCGGGCCTTCCATACCGGATGAACCCGGCGAAGTAATTGCTCCAGTTTCCGGTCCTTCCCACAACATTCCGGTAGAACCATGAGCCAGATTCGTTGTACAAACGCTTTCATTGTCTAGAAATTGTTTTGAAGATGAAACTTCCCAAACATTTCATGGGTTTGATCTTCCTGGTAATGGCTTTGGATCTGACCGCAACGGGAATGGGTTTCTTAGGGAAAGCTTTTGGGGAGGGGACCTATTTTTACTGGAACATTGAATCATCCCGGATTTGGCCCAGTCCATCACGGACCGATGAAGGCAGTGTGCTTACGGAAGTTCCGGATGTTGGAGAAACGATCCAGATCCAGATATTTGATGAACTGGTCTGCAGGGCAAGGATCAATCAATTGATCAAACCCCGGTTTGTTGCAGAACTGATGCGCATCGAGTGTTCGAGTGATGGTTATGTAACGAGCACCTTCATGGACGTTATTTGTGAAGCCAGCGGTGAGTACAGGAAACTACGGAGCAGGCAGATGGAATTCGCCAACCGCCAAAAACCTCTTTTCCGCACCCGACAGGAATGGAACATCCAGGCCTGGTGTTCTCTTGATGAATCCTCAACAACACCTGCTGAGTCAGATAATTCACGGCTCAGCAAGGAGGATCTGAAAAGACTCAAGGATCTTGATGATTTTCCCAGATGCTGTGTCATCGGAGGTTGAATGAGCACGAATAAAAGAAGATGTTTTGGATTCCAGGGAAGCATGGTGAAATCCTTTCTGCAGATTCTGACCTCAGCATCAATTTTGATGTTATCGATCCCGAATTGGTCTGCCGCTTCTCAAAAATTGGAAGAACAGGTTCGACGCAACATCCTTCACAACAATCCCGCGGATTGTGAACGGGTCCTTGATATGGATTTTAGCAAAAAGCAGATCTTTATCCTTTGCAGGACAGTGGGACGGGATTTACTCCAGAAGGTTGTTCCGCGGAATCATTTACCTAAACCGATCAAGATTACTGCAGAGGACCGTAAATCGATCATTTCCATCAAAGAGGCCTTTTCCAAAAAAGGGAGGAAGCAAAATAAGGTTTTGCTTCCTGTGAAAAAAAACAGGACTGCGGAAATGAGTTCGGCACCC
>Ga0208410_1001652_pt1 | contig 11332 bp, 11 predicted proteins | sample ETN02SmetaG_3_FD_185787 | JGI IMG/M metagenome (GOLD analysis project Ga0208410, IMG submission 185787) | Marine microbial and viral communities from oxygen minimum zone, Eastern Pacific Ocean - ETNP2014F10-02SV257 (SPAdes) (version 2) | ecosystem: Environmental > Aquatic > Marine > Oceanic ... | reverse complement strand
TCACCAAATAAAAAGAACTTACAATATCCATCGTAATATTTGTCATAATCAGGAAAACTTGGGTATTCACTCTCCCTTGGTAGAATTGACATTTCTCTGTAGAGCATTGAATAATCACTATCACTCAAATTAAAACGATCTCTATTTTTAAAATTATCCGGGAAAATTATTCGCTTAATTAACTCATGTTGATCAGGCAAATTCATAAAATTTTTACTTCTAAAATCTAAAGGGCCATCTCTTTTAATCCCACCAACATAATGATTTTTTCCAATTTTAAAATCTTTAACATTTACATCAAAAGATAAAGAAGCTATTTGACTTTTTTGCTCATAACTAATTTTTGATGCATTGTAGAAATTTATTGGGTGAGTAAATTTATTTTCGTCATCTGATAAGGAAAGACTTAAACGGTGCTTTATTCTTGAGCTATTATAGCCAAGGTCCCACAGTCTTTTATTAATGTGATCTCTACCCAAAAAATCATAAAGATAATTATTAGCTGAATTATCAGATATGATAAACAGGTTTCTTATCGAATGAGCCAAGCTTGGGTAACCACTTTTTGAACTGAGATCATTTCCCACACCTGATTTATATATTGGTCCAGGTAAAATTTCAAATCTATCGTATATACCAACTTTACTTATTGACCTAGCCTTTTCAAGAGCTAGTACTGCTATTGGTAGCTTAACGCAACTAGCTGGATAAAAATATTTTCCAGTATCAACTCCAAAAGAGTGTGTACTTAATATAGGCTCATTGTTTTTATTTCTATCAATTTGAGTATATAAAATTTGTAGTCGGTATTTTTTGGGTTTAGATACAACATCAGGAAATTCTGACTTTAAACTATCAACTATCTCATCTAGAATATTGTTTTTATGATTAGCGCTACAAGACATAAAGCTCAAAATAATTAAATGTATTAGATATCTAAACATTAATTTTATATACTAATCAATTTTTCAATGGATTTTCAAGAAGCCTAAAAATCTTATCTTCTGTATTTATTTCAGCAATCACACCTAGTGGAATAGAGATATTCTTGGCCCCATGCCCTGAAGGGAAGTCATAAATTACAGGCACATTGAAATTCGAAAAGTACTGGTCAAAAACCTCTTCCATTTTAAAATCAGTAAGCTTATCAGGGAGCTCGCTATTTCTGCGAGAAAACCTACCAATAATAACCCCTTTTAGTTCCTTGAATTTCCCAGCTAATTTAAGCTCTTGGAGATACCTATCTACCCTGTAGGGTGACTCACCGACGTCTTCAATAAAAAGTATTTTATTTTCTGTATCTATTTCATACTCAGAACCCATTGTAGAACAAATCAATGACAAATTCCCTCCAACCAATACACCAGATGAGATTCCAGGGACTAAGATTTTTACCATTAAAGAGTCTCCATAAATATCAAAAGGTATCTCATAACTATCTTCACTATTCATTAGTAAAGACCAAAAATATAATTCTGAAATAGGTTCAAGCCCATTTTTACTACCAATACCGTACATAGGATTAGGAGTATGAAAAGTCACGAGGTTAGAATGATTATTCATTGCTATGTGAAGCGCTGTTATATCACTGAACCCAATAAAAATTTTTGGATTTTCCTTAATTATGTTATAATCAAGCAATGATAATATTCTTGTTGCACCATACCCACCTGTACCAGGGAAAATAGCTTTTACACTTTTATCTTTAAAATATTTCATCAGCTCACTGGCCCTAACATCATCTTCACCAGCGAGGTATCCCCAGTTACGAAAAAGGGAATTATGATGAACTATATGAAACCCCTTTTCTATTAATCGCTTTTTTGCGAGGCTCATTCTTGTTGAATCTAAAAATCCTGACGGAGCGCAAAATGCAATAGTATCGCCCACCTCTAATCGATGTGGCTTAATAAAATTTGATTTTGATTCTGAACTACAAGAAATAATAAATATTATTAGAAGACAGGGCGCTAAAATGATTTTATATAAATTCAAGATAGAAATCCAGAGTACTAATCAGAAGCTATTTTGTAAAACATAACACCATCAAATTTTGAATCCTTTTTACCATTTAGATAGCTTAATAAATCTTCTTTTACAGTTTTTTTACTAGATGAAGAAGCATGAACCAGAAATTTTTTATCTATAACAAAACCTTCATGGGCTATTAAAATTCCATTTTTCACATATGATTTTTTTACAAAGGCAACACCGCAGATTAGTGGGAGTCTTGAAAGCATATCACTATCAACTAATTCGGAAGGGATAAACTCAAATTTATTTTTAAAATTCCAATCTAGATTTAAAAACTCACTCCCATCACTTTTCTTATTTAATGTCAATTCAATCTCTTCTAGTTCAACTTTTGATACTAAATCGCTTGTGATATTAACCGTATACGGATTATTTGTGATTCTATCTGATGTGTAATGCCAACGATTTTTATAATCAGGCTTCTTTAAATTATCTTCATTAGGTTTATAATGAATGTCAATCATTTTGATTTTTGTTTCATTCCAGCTTTTACTTGAATTCATTGCAATACTGGTAAGCACATGTATCGTACAATCTGTCGTGTCTATTCTTAATATAGGATCTAAATCTGGTTCTTTTTCTTCACCCGATTTAAAAATTCCATATGGAGTACCTAACCTCCATAGATTAATCGCTTTTAATCGATCATTAAAATCAGGAAAATATTTCATGAAGTCTGGAAGAATTCTATTGTACTGATCCTCATCAATTGTCCAAGGCTTAGGCAGTGAATTCACCCACACGTATGGATCTTGAGTATTACAGGAAAAAAGTATTGCTAAAAAGAATATAAACCGCATTTTTTATGTAACACTAAAAGATAATGAAATAGCGTTCGGCTGATCTAGATCAGCTGATACAACATCACCCTTTTGTAATTGGCCTACGCCAGCAGGAGTTCCAGTAAATATCAAATCACCGGCCTTTAAAGGTATTGTCTGGGATAATATTGATATTAATTCAAAAACATTCCAGATCATTTTACTACAACTAGAATTCTGTTTTTGTTGACCATTAACTGATAGGGAAATTCTCATTTTATCTGGGTCTATTGATTTTTTCACAGGGACGATATCTGATAATACAGCTGAACCATAAAAAACCTTACCAGAGAACCATGGCTTACCACTATCTTTGGATTTTTGTTGTAAATCTCTTTTAGTGATGTCTACACCTAGAGCATAACCAAATACTTTGTTTCTAGCTTCAGCATCATTTACCTGGAAAGCATCTTCTGAAATTGCGACTACTAATTCAACCTCATACTGAAAATTACTAGTGTCTTTTGGATATTCAATTTCTGAGCCATCATTCACTAAAACATCTGAAGTCTTTTGAAAAAAGAATGGCTGTTCTCTATCTGGATCACTCCCCATTTCTTTTGCGTGATCTCGATAATTTCTGCCTACGCAGTAAATATTTCTAGATGGAAATTTTAATGATTCATCTAAAATACCACACTCTACAGGAGGAGAACTTTTTATGATCCAATTGTTATTCATCTAAACACAGAACAAAATAAACCGCATAATATCATCATAGTCTTTACTCTCATAAATCACAGATTTTCCATTCAACATAATCGCATTCGGATATTGTGATGCCTTATATGCATCAACATGCTTCATATAACGTATTTCTAATTTAAATTTATTAGGGTGAGCCCAAATACATAGTTTCAGATCAAGGCTCAGAGCTTTTTCAACCTTCTTTTTTATTTGCAGTCTTGAAAGCTCTGGTTGAAGACTAATTGTAGAGTCGCCAACACCATGCATTGTACTATGAGTAATTGTTAAAGGGTTAATACTTCTAATTTCTTTACAAATACCAAAATCACCAGAAACGAATACCAAAGGCACATGGTATTTTGATGCAATGGTCCCGTGTAATAACAATTCTGATGCAGGTCTATCGTTCAAACTAATTCTTTCTATTTTGGCGCTAGACATTGTGTGAGCTAAAGGATTACCACCGCTTCCTGCCTTTGAGTGATATCCAATCATTATTAAAGCATCAAATCTACTATTCAGTTCTTGAACCATTGAATAAGGATGACCACTCCATCCTCTAATAAGCTTGACTTTTTTTGGTAAATAAGAAGGCAAGATATTTCTAGCAGAATAATGGGCATCTTTCACGTAGATTTCTTTTGCCCCAGCTAGAATAGCACCCTCACATGCTGCAGCAACTTCCTTTGACATCTGTTTTTGAAAGTAGGAATATTCAGGCTTATTATGATCAACCTCATCCCAATGAGCAACGCCAGTTACTCCTTCCATGTCTGCACTGATATAAACTTTCATTACATTTATTTATTCCGAAACTAAAATATTATTTTCTAGTTTGAAAGGGAGTAAATAATTATAAAAACTTGATGGAATGCACTCCTACCAAATCAATTAAGCTGACTTAGCAGCATCCAATTCAATATCATAATCTTCAGTTTTCATTAAATAATCAGCAACGCTTAATGCTGTTTTTGCACCTTCACCCATTGATATAATTATTTGTTTATAAGGTACCGTTGTGACATCTCCACAAGCGAATATACCCTTTTCTGATGTTTCTCCATTTTCATTAACTATAATCTCGCCGTGGGGATTTAAATCAATAACATTCTCCAAGAATTGAGAGTTAGGAACCAAACCAATTTGAACAAAAATACCATCCAAATTTATTGTCATTTTATTTGATGTATTTCTATCAATATAGTCTAATCCAGTTACTTTACCACTTGATGAATTAACCTGCTCGACTTGGGCGTGTTTTATAATAGTGATGTTATCTTTTGCTTTTGCCTTATCAACCAAAATATTATCTGCTTTAAGTTCAGGCATAAATTCTAATACAGTAACATTATTAACTATACCTGATAAATCTAAGGCTGCTTCTATTCCAGAATTACCACCACCAACAACAGCGACATCTTTATCTTTAAAAAATGGACCATCACAATGAGGGCAATAAGCAACCCCATTGCCTAAATTTTCTTTTTCTCCAGGGACATTTAACTCGCGCCACCTCGCTCCAGTAGCGACAATAATAGTTTTAGTCTTTATATTTTCATTTGATGATAAAGAAACAGACTTTATGATACCCTTTTGGATTCCAATAACCTTAAAATGCTCTTTTACAGTAATATTGTAATCACTCAGATGGGCATGCATATCTCCAGTTAATTTTTTTCCATTAGTCTCAGAAATTGATATCATGTTCTCAATACCCAATGTTTCTTTAACCTGGCCACCAATATTTTCAGTAACTAATGCAACTTTCAGGCCCTTTCTAGCTAAATAAATTGAAGCACTAATCCCTGCAGGACCACCACCAATTACAACAGTGTCTTGAATCTCCATCTCAGGCTCATCCGACTTTTTAGATGTATCAATGCTATCTCCAAGCTTTGAAATTATTTTTGAAATTTCTGTTTTTCCTGAAGAGAAAAACTTTCCATTTAAGAAAACAGTTGGTACACCTTGAATATCTCTATCATTGACTGTATCAGGAAATAAGCCACCATCGATCATTTCACAACTAATATTTTCGTTAACAATCGCAAATTTATTTAATGACTGCACAACTTCTGGACATATGTGGCAATCTAGACTAATAAATACCTCAAAATCTAATTTCTCATTAATAGTGCTAATCATTGACTTAACATTCTCATCTAGCTTTAAATCAGCACCACCTAATTGAAGAATAGCCAATACAAAAGAATTGAATTCATGACCCCCAGGTATTCCTGAAAAAGTTACACCTGAATTAATTCCATTCGAAAATAATGTAAAAGACAGCGGACTTCTTTGTGAAGTACCTAAGTCCGATTCTTCAAAAATCAACTTATTAGAAACACCGCATACATCTTCTAAAAAAGTAACAAGTTCCTCGCGTTTTTCATGAGAGCCTTTCTGAAGAACGATAGAAATATCGCTCTTCAGATTAGCCGTATATGTAGCCAAAGATTTAATTAGATCACTACTTAGCTTCATATATTATTTGCTTATATTTTTCCTGATAAATCAAGTGAAGGAGTAAGCGTATCTTCACCCTCTTGCCATTTTGCAGGGCAAACTTCATCTGGGTTTTCATGGACATACTGCGCAGCTTTAACCTTACGAAGCAAATCTGCAGCATCTCTACCTATTCCCTCTGAGGTAATTTCATAAGCCTGTATAACTCCATTCGGATCAACAATAAAAGTTCCTCTATCAGAGCGACCTTCGCCTTTTCTTAATACTTTGAATTGTTTTGACAATTTAAATTGATCATCACTCAACATTGTATACTGAACTTTAGATACTACATCAGATGATTTATGCCAAGCTTTATGGGTCCAATGTGTATCAGTAGAGACAGCATAAATGTCTACTCCAAGTTTTTGAAACTCTTCATAGTGATCTGCTAAATCTCCTAATTCAGTTGGACAAACAAATGTAAAATCTGCTGGATAAAAGAAAAATACAGCCCATTTACCCGCTATGTCTTCATCTGATACTGTGACAAAATCATCTGCTCCTGGTTTAAATGCATTTAAGTGAAAAGGTTTCACTTTTTTATCGACTAGTGCCATTAATAACTCCTTGTTTTTTGTTTTTCGTGTTTTTGTGTTTTTTACATTTACCTAAAATGAAAAATTTTACATCTTCTGGTTCAAAAGCATAATCCCTAACTATCTTTGAACTATTAAAGTTTGATTCTATCTCAACATCAATCAACTTACCACATTCAGTACATTTGAGGTGATGGTGTTCTTCAGTATTACCATCATACTTGATTAGATTATTATCATGAATAAGGTTAATACTTCCAATCTCTTCGAGTCTTTTTAAATTTCTGTAGACAGTACCTAAACTGATATTATGAATCTTTTTTTTAGCTTCAGAATATATCCAATCAGCTGTGGGGTGTGATTTTGTTGAACATACAATTTCTTTTATAATTTCTCTTTGAAGGCTATATCTCACACATAAAATTAAATAGGAATAGTTACTATTTACAAAAAATAATTAAAGATTATTATAATTTTTATTCAATCTAAATATTTAAATTAAAATAAGATATTTAATTACATAAAAGGAACAAACTATGATAGAACTTAATGATATAGCACCCAATTTCACCCTTAAGAACACTAATAAAGAGGATGTCTCTTTATCTGACTTCAATGAACGAGCTGTCGTTTTAGCATTTTATCCTGGCGCATTTACTGGCGTTTGTGATACTGAAATGTGCACCTTCCAAGATAATTTAAAGTCTTTCAATGATCTGGATGCAACAGTGCTCGGAATCAGCGTCGACTCACCTTGGGCCAATGGAGGTTTTGCAAATAAATATAACCTTGAATTTGATTTACTATCAGATATTGATAGATCTGTTATTAAATCCTATGATGTTGTCTTTGAAGGCCTTGGCGGTATTGATGGATATACATGTGCAAACAGAGCTGTCTTTATTGTAAAAGATGGAACTGTAATGTACAAATGGGTTGCTCCGAGTCCTGGCGAAGAGCCTAACTATGAAGAGATTCAAAATAAATTGAAAGAGATCTAAAACCTTTAATTCAGACTTTTAATTTATTGTTATCATTATAGAAAAGGCTCCAAATGGAGCCTTTTCTATTTCTTTAAAATTGCTCTAAATATTACTCCACCAAGCACAAGCGCCCCACCAAATACAGACCATGCTCCTAGAGTTTCACCTAAAACTATAAAAACTAGTATGGGATTTAAAATTGGTTCAATTATAGGAAATATAATTGCATCCAGTGCTGTAACATGTTTAATCGCTGTAGTGTAAAGAATATATGGTATACCTAATTGCAGTACCCCTAATAGCAAGATAAGAATTATAGAATTCAAATCAAATTCTGTGCCTCCTACAATCACAGGCAGCCCAATAACTAGAGTTAATATATTTCCTAGGAGTATTGAATCTGAAGGAGAATCATCTTTTTGTTTTCGTAATAATAGAGTAAGCCCTGCGAAAGACATTCCAGATAATATTGCCAGCACATTACCTAAATATCCATCAAAGCTGAGATCATCAAAAAAGAAGAGAGCAAGACCCAACAATAATATCATAATAGTTGCCCAATCTACAAAAGTAGATCTTTCTCCAAGAAACATGTATCCAAATAACGCGACATAAACAGGCGCTGTGTATTGCAATAATATTGCATTCCCTGCGGTAGTAAGTTTATTCGCCATTACAAAAAGAGTTACAACAAGCGTGTAAAAACAAGCGGCAATTATTTTATCTTTTGTAATTGTTATTTTATCATTTCTTGAATAAATGTATATAACAATAGCTGCAATCCCTCCCCTCATTCCGGATATAGCAAGTGAGGCCAGGGAATACTTTTTATAAGCAAACCACCCAAAGACCACATTACGCCCGCAAATAGTAATAGTATTATTGCATTTTCTCTTTTCAAATTTTAGAATCTCCAGAATAATAAAAAGCCCCAGAAACCTGGGGCTTTTTATTATTAGAAAAATGGTTTATTAAAAGTCTTAAAAACCTTTTATAGTACCAGATTTTTTATAAAGTTGAAAAACAATGTGCCAACCCACAATAACCATTATCATCGGTAAAAGCCATGAAAACTCTGCAGGTATACCTAGAGCAGTAGGTGCAGTAACATGATGTTGATTATGCATAGTCCAAACTAGAGGCACTGACATATATGTATTATGTTTAGATCTCAATCCCGCTAAAGCTAAAAGGCTAGCATCCGGTGCTTCACCATTTTTTATTGCTGTTATAATTTTTTGCTGGGCAGGCCAAATACGAAACCATACGTTAAACGCCATTATAGTTCCAAACATAGCACCAAGATGAATATTGAGTGTTCTATATTCAAAACCTCCCAATTTTTGCATTGAAAAAACGTATGCTGTAATAAGCAAAAAACTCACTACTGTAACTGCTCTTACATTTGATGCTAAAGGGCTTTTGTAAAGAGCATCATAAAGAAATACAGCTGCAAAAGTAAACAATAGAAGAAAGTGAATAGCCATATTTGCTGGCTCTCCAGTTACATCATCTGAGGTAAAATCTGTTGGCATCATACCTCCAGCCCAATAAATCACGTAAAGCAATACAATTCCAGTACCCCATGTCCAAGCCGCACCCATTCGAAACCAATACAGAGTTCTCGGCATCAATTCCGGGACAACTTTCTTTTTCGTATCAGCATCCATTGTTGGAGCAAAAGCTGTGTTAACAAAATTAAAAAAATACAGTAGTCCGATCCACATTATTCCTGCTACTACGTGTAACCATTTAAAAATAGGATGAATTAGTTCCATGTTTCTCCTCTATTGGTTTATCTAATCAATTTATTTATAATTTAAATTAATATTAAAATTTAAATTCAATTTTATTGCGTACAAAGCTATCCTTCTCTTAAAGCGTATGCAGTGCTTACTCGATCAATTGCAACCATAAAAGATGCAATACGCATTGGAATTTTTTTATTTTCCTTTACCGCATAAACTTCATTAAAAGCATTAACCATTTTTTGCTCAAGCTTTTCATTTATTTCTGACTCTGGCCATTTAAACTGTTGCAAATTTTGTACCCATTCAAAATAGGATACTGTAACGCCTCCTGCATTTGTTAAAATATCAGGAATAATGGCTATTTTCTTTTTCCATAATTTGTCAGCCGCCTCACCAGTCACAGGGCCATTTGCTGCTTCGATGATAATTTTACAATTTAAAGAGTCTACATTTTGTTCATTAATTGCGCTACCTAATGCAGCAGGAATTAAAAAGTCACACTCTAGAGCTAAAAGCTCTTCATTTGTGATCTTTTTACCTTGCTGGTAACCATCAATGGTTCTATGCTCATAGTTATAATCAAATAACTCATCAACATCAAAACCTCCAGGTTCATAAAGACCACCACTGATATCACTCACACCAATAATTTTACAACCATACTCATGTAAAAATTTTGCTGCATAAGAACCAACATTTCCAAAACCTTGGACTACGACCTTGGCTCCTTTGAGGTTAATATTCCATTTTTCAGCAGCTTCACGAGTAATTATCGCAGTACCTCTTCCGGTAGCGGCTTCTCTACCCTCTGACCCACCTAATTCAAGCGGTTTTCCAGTAACAATTCCAGGTGTGTACCCATGTGTTTGACTGTATTCATCCATAAACCAGCTCATAACCTGGGCATTTGTATTTACATCTGGAGCTGGGATGTCAATATTAACTCCAATAATTGGATCAATTGCTCGGAAAAACTTTCTAGATATTCTTTCAAGCTCTGTTTTACTATAATCGCCTGGGTTAATACCGATTCCGCCTTTTCCGCCGCCGTATGGGATGTCAATCAAAGCAGTTTTCCAGGTCATTAGTGTCGCTAGTGATCTTACTTCTTCAATGTCAACATGATGGTGATACCTAATACCACCTTTAAATGGTCCTCTGGTATTATTATGCTGCACTCTAAATCCGACAACACTATCTATTTCACCATTATCTTTCCTAAAAGGGATTTCTACTTTTAGCTCTCTATCTGGCATTTCTAATGCCCTTGCAATATTGGACTTAAGACCTAAATTTTCTACAGCACTTTTGTAAGCTGCTCCAGTTGGATCTGAACTTGATGACATATTTTTTATTCCTTATTTATTTTTAAACTTAATTATATAAATATTATGAAACTCATCTTTTGATAATTATTTAACTATTAAAATGGGAACATCAGACTCATTCATAACTGACAACGGCACACTTCCTTTAAAATACCTTTTTATTGGACTCATATTTGACGCTTTCATAACAATTATCTTATTCTTATCAGCTTTTTTAATAATTTGATCTACGACTTCTCCCTCTTTTTCTTCATTTGTAAATTGAACGCCAGACCTTCGAATTAATTTTATTACCTTTTTTATATTGTAGGATCTTTCCTGATTTAAACTTTTTTTGTTAATTACTGTAAATATGTCAATCCCAACATTAAGCGCCATAGCTACTCTAATTGCGTACTTCGCTACCTTCATCATTCCATCCGCATCGTTCAATGGCAATAAAATTTTATCGAATTTTTGATTATCATAATTATTAACGATTAATAAAGAGCTATTTATATATTGTAAAAGATCGTGAGACATGTTTCTCTTCCTACTTTTACCTAATATAGTAACATCATATTTACCATACTGCACCTCATCTCTTAGCTCAGAAATAATGTCTCCATTTCGCAAAATCAAATTAACGTCCTCGCAAACTGTCCCAGATAAATATACCATTTTTCTATCTTCGCCATCTTCAAT
>Ga0208410_1001650_pt1 | contig 11335 bp, 11 predicted proteins | sample ETN02SmetaG_3_FD_185787 | JGI IMG/M metagenome (GOLD analysis project Ga0208410, IMG submission 185787) | Marine microbial and viral communities from oxygen minimum zone, Eastern Pacific Ocean - ETNP2014F10-02SV257 (SPAdes) (version 2) | ecosystem: Environmental > Aquatic > Marine > Oceanic ... | reverse complement strand
TGGACCATCATCATCGGCTGTACGTAGGGGCCAGTGGAGGCCTGCCCCGCCTCTCCGACGTTCGGCGTCCCTGTGAGGACCACTGTCCTCGGGGCTTCGTTGGAACCAAGGGGGTCACCAGTGTCTTCCATGCTGCTTCCGGGGGATGCTGAGATATGAGTTTTGAGGGGGCAGTCAGCACGCATCTCCCTCAGATATCCTCTTTGAGCTATTTTCACTCCGCTACGCATGCCCGAGCTTCCTGAGGTCGAAACCGTCCGTCGGGGCCTCACGAGGCACCTCGTTGGTAGGAGGGTCGTAGAGCTGCATCTTAGGCGGGACGACCTCAGGTTCCCCTTCCCGGAGGGATTCTCCAGTACCCTCTCCGGAAGGAAGGTGGAGGGAATAGACAGGAGGGCGAAATACCTGCTCATCAGGATGGAAGGAGGGGTGACGTGGCTCTGCCACCTCGGTATGAGCGGCCGTTGGACCCTGCTCGGGGGAGGGCGTGAGGGCAGGCCGGGCCGATTCTCACACGGAGCCGTGGTAGGTAGTGGAGACGGGCCCCATGACTGGGTCATTGCCCACCTCGATGACGGGGGCACTGCCGTCTACTCGGATCACAGGAGGTTTGGCATCATGGATTGCTTCCCGACCGATCAGGAGGAAGGCCACAAGCTGCTCTCTCACATCGGGCCGGAGCCCACTCCGGGCCACCTGACTCCTGTAGAGCTGGGCGAAAGGCTCAGGGGCCGCAGAATGCCGATCAAGACAGCACTGCTCGATCAGAGGATAGTGGCCGGTCTGGGCAACATCTACGTCTGCGAGATACTCCATCGCTCTGGCATATCTCCCAGAAGGCTAGCATCGAGCGTGGCAGGTAAGTCGGGAGTCACTAGGAGGGTCGAGAGGATCACCTACAACACCCATGCAGTGATCACTGAGGCGATAGACGCTGGGGGCTCGACCCTGCAGGACTTCAGGGGGGTCGACGGCGATGACGCACTGGGCTACTTCCCCCACCACTTCGGCGCCTATGGCAGGGAAGGTGAGAGGTGCACGAACGAGGGGTGTTCAGGGACTATCAGGAGGATTGTCCAGTCTAGGAGGTCGACATTCTACTGCCCCTCCTGCCAGCGATGACGGACACACTCCCACCCGGTTCAAATACCCCCGGACGTATGCATAGTTTCTCGGCCACGAGCCGGGGTATCAGAGGTGTATATTTGGACAGAGCAGCGAGAACGGGAATGAAGTGGGAACTAACGATAATCAGGAACGGCGAGCAGGGCGACACGGAGAAGATCGCTCACGCCGAGTTCAGGTTCGGGAGGAGGTCGGGCGAGCTCGACGACTCACCGAGCATGAGGCTGCCATCCGGATTGATGACGGCCCTCGCGGAAGCGGGCCTGACCGAAGAGGCACTGGAATCCGGGTTCGTCGTCGACATGCGCTCCGGAGAATCTGATGACGAGGGCTGGAGGAACTTCACGACAGCGGTTTCCATGACCGCGTCCTGCTCGCACTCCGGCGACAGATCCCTGTACGTGGACTCAGACGGCTCTACCCTGGAGTTTATCCAAGTGGGGCCGCCATGGGCTCGAATAGACCTCCCGGAGAGAGTGTCCCTGAGGGTCTCGGAGCTTCCCCTGAGGACAACCGCGTGGGCGGTGGAGAACGGGATACTGGAGGGACCAGAGGGAGAGCAGATGACGCTCCACCAGTGGGTGGAACTACCAGACGAGTGTATTCCAGAGGAACTGGAGGAGCTGCCCATGCCAGGCCCTTCCAGCAGCACCTACGAGTTCCTGTGACGCCCTCCCAACGTTGATGCGCCGAGCCTACCACCATGGAATCATGACCGAGCACACAATGCAAGCCAAACTGATCACCGAGTTCATCGGGACGTTCTTCCTGACCCTGACCATCTGCACCGCAGCCGCCTTCGGGACGGCAGGGAGCCACGCCCCATTCGCGATAGCATCCACCCTGATGGTGATGATATACGCGGGCGGGCACGTCTCCGGGGCGCACTACAACCCGGCTGTGACCATCTCGATATACCTCCGGGGGGCCTGCGACAAGTCCGACGTCGCGCCATACATCGCCTCCCAGGTGGCCGCTGGGGTCGCAGCAGCGCTGACCGCATCCAACCTACTTGTCCCAGAGGGGGACGTCGCCCCCCTGGTAATGGACACGGGTCCGGCCATGGCAGCGGAGTTGTTGTTCACCTTCGCGCTCGCCTATGTGATACTCAACGTCGCCACCTCGGAGTCCACCGAGGGCAACGGGTACTACGGGGCGGCCATAGCTTTCGTCGTCTTGGCAGGTGCTCTCACAGTGGGCTCGATTTCGGGGGCCTCGTTCAATCCCGCGGTAACCGCGTCCCTGGTGTCAGCAGGGGTCATGGAGGTCGCGGACTCGTGGGTCCACCTCGTTCCCCAACTGGCCGGAGGCGCCCTAGCGGCATTGGTATTCAACGCTCAGCGGGAGTGACGCACTCGTCCTCGCAATCCTTCACCATCGCCTGCGACCATACCCAGCCGAACTTCTCGTGCTTGCAGTAAGAGACTCCCCCCTGTGGCACCCAGCCGTCCTTGATCCTGATGCGCATCTGGTAAATCAGGCAAGGCCTGCTCCACTCCGGCCAGTTAAGCACCCCCAGGTTCTCTCCCTCGTTCATTTCCCTAGCTATTACTACAGTGTATTTCATGACGAATATTTCTACCTCTTAATATATAAACATTATTGTATTGCTAATTGAATAAAGTGAGCAAGTGAATCCACCCGCAGATTCATAACGCACGATTCTGACAAGATTCCATGGTCACGACAAAGCGCAAGAAGTGGAAGTCTCGAACACGGGAGTCTTCCATGTACAAGAACGCCAAGGCCCCTGTGCCCTTCCCCATCAGCCGCTCTCGGCTGGAGCGCTTCCACAGCTGCCCTAGATGCTTCTGGGTCGACAGGGTGCTCGGGATCGACAAGCCCGGAATTCCGGGATTCCTGCTAAACACCCTGGTGGACACCCTGCTGAAGAGAGAGTTCGACGCCCACAGGGCAGAGGGGTCCCCCCACCCCTACATGTCCGAGAACGGACTGGGGCACATGGTCCCACTAGAACACCCGATGATGGACGAGTGGCGTCAGAATTTCAAGGGAGTGAGGGCGGCAAAGCATGGTCTTCTGATCACGGGAGCGGTGGATGACATTTGGAAGTCAGGGGACGGCGATGACGAGGAGTGGTACGTGGTCGACTACAAGTCCACGGCCACCAACGCAGACATCACGCCCGAACTCTTCCTGGAAGACATCTACAAGGGCGGCTACGTGCGGCAGATGGTAATCTACCAGTGGATGCTTAGGGAGCTCGGCCACCCGGTTTCCACAAGGGGCTTCTTCGTGTACGAGAACGGCAACAACGATGCCGAGGCCCTGCTCAGTGATGGCACCGCAGAGAGCCCACGGGGAATTCCCCTGAAGCCCGCACTGGTGATCGAGATCGACACATCGGACGAGAGCGTGGTCGTCGAGGGCGAGAGGATAGACTACGACTGGGTCGAGCAGCTGGTCATAGGGGCGAAGGACTGCCTCGACCTCGAAGGCCCGCCGGGCCCAGGCGAGTTCTGCGAGCACTGCGCATACGTGGATGCAATCTCGAAGGTCTAGCGATTCCAATGCCCCGTCACATGTTCCGGCGGAACTTCCCGCCGCTCTCGAAAAGCGCCTGGGTGACCTGGCCGACCGAGCAGTGCTCGACAATGTCCATCATCACGTCGAACAGGTTCCCTCCGTCCCTCGCTGCCTGCTTGAGCCTCTCCAGCCCCGCCTCCGCCTCTGCCGAGTGGGCCTGCCTGAACGCGCCGTTGCGCTCGATGACCATCCTCTTCTCCGACTCGTCCGAGCGGGTGACCTCGACGTCGAAGTCCTCTGCCGAGACTGACTCTGCGTCCGGGTCGGTGAACGTGTTGACGCCGACTATCGGCGTCTCGCCGGTGTGCTTTCGGTGCTCGTAGACCATCCCCTCGTCCTGTATCCTGTTCCTCTGGTAGTTGACCTCCAGGGCACCTAGGACTCCGCCCCTGCTGTGCATCTCCTCGAAGATCCTCAGGACCTGCTCCTCGACCTCGTTGGTCAGGAACTCTGCCACGAACGAGCCCTGCAGCGGGTTCTCGTTCCTCAGCCACCCGTATTCCTTGGCGAGTATGAGCTGTATCGCGACGGCGTCCCTCACAGTGTCCTCCGTGGGAGTGCCGAAGGCCTCGTCCCTGCTGTTGGTGTGCAGGCTGTTGGCGTTGTCCGCGAGCGCGTACAGCGCCTGCAGCGTGGTCCTGTAGTCGTTCCACGTGAACTCCTGCGAGTGCAGCGACCTGCCGCTGCTCTGGATGTGGTACTTCAGCTTCTGGCCGCGCTCGCCGACCCCGTACAGGTCACGCATCGCTATCGCCCATATTCTCCTCGAGACCCTACCGATAACTGCGTACTCCGGGTCCATCCCGTTGGAGAAGAACCACGAGAAGTTCCTGAGGAACTTGTCCGCGTCCAGCCCCCGGGCCTTGAACAGCTCGACGTAGGTGAGACCGTTCGAGAGCGTGAGTGCGGACTGGGTGATCGGGTTGGCGCCCGCCTCGTCGATGTGGTAGCCGCTGATGCTGACGAAGTAGTGGTTGCGGACGTTGTTGTCCACGTAGAACTCCGCCACGTCGCCCATCATCTTGAGCGCCGTGTCGAGGTTGAAGACCAGGGTGTTCTGACCCATCGCCTCCTTGAGCTGGTCGGCCTGCACGGTGCCACGGACCGTCGAGAGCGTGGTCGCCCTAATCCCGGCAGCCTCCTCGTCCGTCGGATCCCTCCCGTTCTCCTCGGCGAACTTGCGGGTCTGCTGCCTGATTGCCACGTTGAAGAAGGCGGCCAGGTGCCACCAGTAGTTACCGTTGATGGTCATGCTGACGGAGGTGTTGGGGGCACACAGGTCGAAGCCCTCGAAGAGCCTGTCCATCTCGTCTATCGTGCTGATGCTGACCCCGGACTCGCAGACCTTGCCGAATATGTCCAGCCTCTCCTGCGGGTCGTTGCCGTAGAGGCTCGGCGAGTCGAATGCGACCGAGAGGCGGTTGAAGCCCTGGTCCTGCGAGAGGAAGTGGTAGCGCTTGTTGGTCCTCTCCGCGCTGCCCTCGCCCGCGAACATCCTGACCGGAAGCTCGTCCTCCCTCCTGAACGGGAACACGCCGCCCGTGAACGGGAATGAGCCGGGTGCGTTCTCCCTGCGGATCCACCCCAGCCTCTCGCCCCAGTCCTCGGACGTCGGTAGCGCGACTCTCGGGACCTTGGTCCCGGACATCGTCTCGTGGGTCGTCCTGACGGGGATTTCCTTGCCCCTGACGGTGTAGCTGGCCTGACCGGAGCGGTACGCCTCCGCCATCGTCTCGAACTCCCCCAGTGCCTCCCACGCGCCCGCGGGCACGCTAGACCGGATCTCTGCGGCCTCAGCCGCTAGGTCGTCCGCCGCTGAGGCCTTGCCCGAGGCGCTCATCTGCTCCGCTGCAGCCTCCAGCTGCTGGACCAGCCTCACCGCACTGCTCGCCTCATCGGTCCTCCCGTGGTAGCCGCGGACTGCCGCTGCGACCTCGGCAAGGTAGCCCTGGCGCTCTGGCGGGATGGGGGGCTCCCTGTTCGGGAAGCCGTCCTCTCCCAGCCGCGGCTCGGCTGCCGCGAACTCGGTCTCGAAGCGGTCGTTGAGCAGGGATGCCATCCGCTCCCAGAGCTGGTCCACCCCGGCGTCTGCAAACTGGCTCGCTATGGTTGGTATCACCGGCATAGACTCGGGACTCTGGTCGAACGCCTCCCTGTTCCTCTGGAACTGCTTGCGTATCTCCTTCAGGGCGTCCTCCGCCCCGGGCCTGTCGAACTTGTTCAGGACCACTATGTCAGCGAAGTCTAGCGCTGCTAGCTTCTCGAGCTGGCTGGGGGCGCCGTACTCCCTCGTGGTCACGTAGAGTGAGAAGTCAGCGACCTCGGTGATTGCGTCGTTGCCCTGGCCTATCCCGCTGGTCTCGACCAGCACCATGTCGAACCCGACTGCCCTGCACACCTGGACGGCGCGCCCTATGCAGTCCGCGATCTCCCTGCCGCTGTCCCTGCTTGCGAACGAGCGCATGAACAGGTTCGGGTCAGTCAGGGAGTTCATTCGTATCCTGTCGCCCAGAAGCGCCCCACCGGTCTTCTTCCGAGTGGGGTCAGTGGCTAGCAGGGCCACCTTTGCATCGGGGTTGTCCCTCCTGATGCGTAGCATGACCTCGTCCATCAGGCTGGACTTCCCAGCGCCACCAGTACCGGTGACTCCCACGACGGGGCACTCATCGGAGGCAGCTCTGGAGCGAGTTCGGGATAGCGCGTCCGAGAAGTCGGACTCGGAACTGTTCTCGGCCATGGTGAGGAGTCGGGAGACTGATCCGTGGTCATCGGCAGATACCGGTCCGCTCAGAGAGTCGAACCTAGACTTCTCCAGAAGGTCGATCTCGATGGCCATCTCCATAGCGTCCTGCACCATCCCGACGAGCCCCATCGAACGACCATCGTCAGGGGAGTATATCCTAGCGATGCCCTTCTCCCTGAGATGATCTATCTCGTGGGGCAGGATGGTCCCTCCACCTCCGCCGAACAGGAAGACGTGCTCGAAGCCTGCTTCGTCCAGAATCTCCTTGGTGTGGGTGAACATCTCCACGGCCCCTCCTTGGTAGGAAGTGATTGCGATGGCATGCGCATCCTCCTGGATAGCAGCCCTCGCGACCTCGTCAGCGCCCCTGTCGTGACCCAGGTGGATGACCTCGCACCCCTGGCTCTGGAGAATCCTCCTGAAGATGCCTATTGCCGCGTCATGGCCATCGAAGATGGCCGCCGCGGTAATCACGCGAAGCGGCATACCGCCCGCTGAGGCCCCCTCTGCCATGATTCGCGGACACTAATTGCCCCCAAGAAGCCGCCGGATGCTCATGCGGCGGCTGCAGCGGCCTCTCGATGCTCCTTTTCGTAGCATTTCTCGCATTGGTGGTAGAACTCGTGCTCAGCGCCCAGGCCATGGTACCTATCGCCGCACGATATGTTCGAAACCGGCATGAACTTCTCCAGCCTGCCATCTTTGGTCGCTCTGACTGACTCTCCTGCGGGGATATTCTCGCCACACCCGGCTGGCTTCTTGGTGAACTTGAGCCCAGTCATACGGTATGCACTCCCCAGATGCTGATACTGCTAGTCTGATTTTTCTTATATCATTTTCTTCAACCCCCCAAGCCCAGTTCCCAAAATGCGGAATGGGGAGTGATCGCACCCTGTCGCCTTCATAAGTCCCGAGAGAGAATCGCGATGGGTTGCGCCCGACCAAAGTAAGAGGGCATGCCAGTGAACGATTAGATCCTGAAGGAGTTTGATAGTAATGAGTGACCAGAAGACATCGGTCCACATGCTAGATGCCACAGGCCACACCACGGTCCAGATGACCCGGCAGGAGGTCATGGACCTCCCCGGAGTTTCGACCGGAGAGAGATGGGTTTTCATGGATTCGAGGATGGTAGAGGCGTCCCAGATTGCCGACACCGACTTCGGAGCCGTGACCAATGTCATGGTAGGCCCGGCCCTAGCAGCGGGCTGATTCAGAAAGACCGCCCTTAGGGCCCGGACATACGTAAGCCGTACATGGGGATACTCCATGTTCGGTGCAATAAAGAGATAACAAGGTGAAACAAATGAACTACGACGAATACACAATTGCGAACGACTACGTGATTTCAGTGATAGGGGCAGGGGGAATTGGTAACAATCTCCTGTCTGTGCTGGTTCCAGCGATGCACAGGGGCGGACTGATAGAGTCCACAGACATGGTCACCATCAATGTCTACGACTCCGACTTGGTCAGCGAGTCGAACCTAGCGCACCAGGGGTTCCTGCCTGATCATGTCGGCATGCCCAAGGTTCGTGCCTGCCAAATGTCACTGTCGCCCTTCCTGGGGGACAAGCTGAGGCTCGTGCCCCATGACCGGGATGTGCGCGACATCGACGACCTCGAGCCATCGGACCTAGTAGTCGTCGCAGTCGACTCCTCAGTGGCGAGGAAGGTCGTGCACTCCACTGGGGCCCTGTGGCTGGACCTCAGGTGCAGGGGGGATGGCTACATAGCAATGGATCACACGGTCGATCCAAGCTTCGTCTCCAGGAGGACTCCGGACCAGCCCCCACTTTCATGCCAGATGGAGGGAGCTATACAGAGCGGCAACATCCAGTTCGGACACATCTGGGCCGCTGCTCATGGCGCACAGTGGCTGCTACAGTGGCTCAGGTATCTAACCGGGGCTGACAATGTACCGCTACCCGGGCCGAGAGCGGCCAGCCTGACCTTCGGGGAGCTTGCCAAATTACCACTCATAGAGGAGGAGGGATTCGGAACCGCAGTGACCCCCATGGAGCATCCATTGGTCGACTTGCACAAGATCATAGAGGATGGAAACTACAGTTGCGAGGAAGTCCTCCAGGCACTAGCCCACCTAGCTGAAGCAGAGGACTGGAGGTCACTTTGGAACCTTGCGGACAAGATAGGCAGAGAGGTCAGCGTCATCGTAGACGCAGAGGGGCTGATATTCGTCGACATCGGAACGAGGGGAGAGGTTCTTCCAGCGAGACCAATGGGTGCGACCATTCCCTTCAGGAGGTGGATACACACCCACCCCATGGACGCATATTGGAGTTCAACAGACTTGGACAGCCTATCGGCATTCTCCCCTCTAATCACAGAGGCACTAGTTCTGGGCATGGACCAGTACAAGAGATCAACCACCATCGTGGAGGAGGATACACCCCGTCTCGGAACACGGCCGCCATTGTCGAACTGGTCTTCGGAGCCCACTAGGATGTACCAAAAGGCAGGTGCTCAGAATGAGTGATGAGCAGGGCATAACAGATGCCATTGAGAGGCTGAGGGAAGTGAAGAACGAGATGGATGCCTCTGGAGTGGGTATTTCGGCCATAGTTGAGGCCGTACTCGGCCCGGAATCCGACGAAGAGATGGTGGAACTGGTGAGAGCCGCGATGACGTCCCGAGAGGGCGCACCCATCTCGGACAAGAATCTCGCGATGGGTATAATCAAGCTTCACAAGTGGCGCACAGAATTGACCTGAAACTCCAATCAAGGGCCGTAGTCACGGAGGGAAAATCCTCTGCCAACTGAGTTCTCCCGAGCACTTCTTCCTCTAGCATTAAGTACCACCTGTGATGAGGGCATAATCCGCCGAGCGAAACCTCCTGTGAATGGAGTTATTTTCACCGGCAATATAGGCAATGGTGAGTAAAATGACACTGAATAACGGAGCAGATGATACAGGCAGAAAATCGAATAATTGTGATAATTGCGATTCATCTGAATTGCACCATGATGATGCTAGAGGTCAGATTTTTTGTCTTGATTGCGGTTTTGTCTGCGACGAGGAAGAATTGGCTTTTGATGGGAAGGAGATGACATGGGGGGAAAGTCCCCAGAACACTGCATCGGACGAGCTCGGCGGAGCCGCCATCCCCTTCTCGAGGCCAAGTGACTACACTGGTAAGGCAAGCGACTACAGGCGCATGAGGAAGGAGGACGGCAGAGCCAGGTTCGCTCCTCCCCCATATGTCCTGAGGGCGGCTAGAACGCTGGAGAAGTATGGGGAACAAGGGGCCACGGTGAAGAGGGTCCAATCAGTTCTTGCCGAGGCAGACTCCATCAAGAATGAAGTTCCACTCGCGGATCAGAGGCAGGAGCTGAAGGGGTATGCCAAACTCCCCAAGGTCAAGCACGAGCAGCCAGAATACAGGAAGAAGGCCCTGGCGCTAGCCGCACTCGCACTCGATGACTCCCGTGGCCGTCCAAACAGGTACAGGGTTCTGGCCGAGTTAATGGGGGTGGACTTGGAAGATGTCGTCAGGCTCAAGAAGATGATTTCCAGGAGGGTTCTAGACAGGGAGAGGATCAGGCTCATGGCACTGGCAGAATCGATTAACGACCCTTCAGAGGCCGCCAGAGCCCTGAGACAGGCAACGCTCGAGGCAGCTATGGATCACATCCACTCGATGATCCACGATTTGACCACACCATCTGGCGTCGTCACTGCTTTGGATATCCGAGCTAGAACGCTCGAGTTCCTCAGGGGCTCGCAGGAGCCTGTGAGTGGCAGTCAAATGGGCTGTGGTCAGTACTCATCATTCAGCCCCCACAAGGCAGTCATGCTCGCCACATTCGAGGCAATCAAGTCCCTGGGACTGCCAATTGAGTTCTGCAGGGAGCTACACAGACAGGTTCCTGTCGCCCGGATGAAGACCAACATGAGGAGACTCGGGAGTTGGTGGAGTAGTTCCGATGGTGCTGATGGGGATGCAATAGGGCATGCCTAGAAAAGGGCCTGGTTGTGTTCCGGTAGAATGTCCCCGGGAAGGGGATTCCGACGCTCGAAGTACGTCCATAGTGGGTGGGGGATTAGCCTGACCCTGCCATTGGCAAATGGCTCTAGTATGTCGCAGAACCTCTCGACCATGTTGCCTAGCTCCACCTCTCCAATTTCCCTCCTGTAGTATATCCTATTCACTCCTCGTTGCTGCTCCCGTTGACGGTCACGTGCCCAACCCGATGCTTCCAGCATCCCATACACGGCCCTCCTCTCTGCCATCCCGGTCGTGGAGAAAGTCGTCATGCAGCCCTCGAATGAGATGTTGGGAACATTTTCGTTCATCGCCGTGAACGTCATCCTGCTCATCAGTGGCCTGCTTAGCATCACTCTCCAAAGAATGGGGAACAGTCGCGTGTACCTGCGGACTATCGCCTCAGCGGGATTCCCATTCAGATCCATCAATACGTCCCTTTCCAGGGCTCCTCGCTGCTCCTCGGTAAGTAGAAGCCTCATGTGGTCCCTCAATGTCTCGATCCTCCTTTGGGAGTTAATGTCGTCTAACAGGGTGAGCATGACCATACCTACTGAATCGCCAATCACATACCTCCTGAGCTCCCTTTGTTCGACTATGCATATGCCGCGGTCCCTTGAGCCGTCCATCGAAGAGCCGCGCTCATCGATTCCGTGGACCGAGAAACGGGTGTTGTGGGCTCCCATCCCGGGCTTAATCCGATATGTCAGTCCCGATGTCCCCTTGACATCGAAGAATCCAGGGGCACCTTCGGGTGTAAACACCTTGACATTGGTAGAATTCGACTCTATGACGGTCCTTAGTAGGCTGATTCCGCGCATATCCTCTTCCGAGAGTAGACTATTCCGCGAGTCAGAGAATACGCCTTGCTGGATCTTCATCAGCCTCAGGAAGTCAGGGTGATCTCGGGGGGAA
>Ga0208410_1001648_pt1 | contig 11353 bp, 19 predicted proteins | sample ETN02SmetaG_3_FD_185787 | JGI IMG/M metagenome (GOLD analysis project Ga0208410, IMG submission 185787) | Marine microbial and viral communities from oxygen minimum zone, Eastern Pacific Ocean - ETNP2014F10-02SV257 (SPAdes) (version 2) | ecosystem: Environmental > Aquatic > Marine > Oceanic ... | reverse complement strand
GCCTCTTCCCCACGTTTGAGACACCTCTTAAAGCATTGGATACATCCCATTTCAATGGCAAAATCAATTTGCCAGCCGCAGCAGGCACACTTAAACATGATTGTATTTTTGATTTTTTGATTTTTTGAGTGATTACACCTGACTTAGGGGTAATTTAATGTCTTTCACAAAGTCATCTATATTTTTATAATATCTTTTGAGATCTTTCATGAATCTTTTATTTTTTTCGAGACATTCACAATCTGGTTTATTTAGATACACCCACGCGAGATTAGATTTTGAATATTTTGTTCTTTTTTGATTGTCGTTTGGTTTTCTAGGTATGATCAATTTCGTTTTATCCGAAGTCTTTTTTAACGGTTCGACACGTTTTGTAAAACTGATTGCTTGCATGATCGTGTCAGCGAGATCATCTTTCTTTTTTGATTTGTTAAAAATGGGAATCCAATGCTTATTAATTTCATGTGATCGAATGAAAGCTTCACATCTTTCGATCGACACCTTTTTACGTTTTAAATATTGTGCGCGACCGGGACCACATACATCTGGTATTTTAAATTTTGCGTCGTACACGATTGTTTCAGATTTAGGTGCTTTAATGATAAAATACGCATGTAAAAAATGTTCGACGGTTTTCATTTTTCTATTTTTATCAGGTTGCTTTTCTATGAGAATCGTATCGGGGGTCAGCACCCAGGGTCTATCATCGAGATGATTCCTCAGCGATTCGAAGAGTCCTTCTTTACACTCAGGTGGAACTCCGCTTACGTCCCACTCTACTACGAGGTTAGATGTCTCGTCAAAGAGACACATTGCGAGATTCCGGATTCCGACGTCGATACTCAAGATCATATAAATTATGGAAATTTATTTCTTTATGTATATTAATATAATGAATATCAAGAAATATCAATTATTAAATAGATTGTTATTAGTTGCCAGTGTGGTTGTCTTGGTAGTTTGGTTATCAGCGGGGCGACGCGAGAATCTCGAAGGTGGTGCAGTGAATGCGATTAAATATGTGAAAGAGCGTCCACTCGACAAGCCATTGAACCCATATGTTGTGTACAACTTAGCCGCGGCGGCGTCGTCAGATGAAGAGAAACTCGCGCGTATCATTTCCATTGCGGAAAAACAAAGTCGTTCAAAATTGATCGAATACCTCGAAACCCTCTAATTAATGTTTTTGTTGTCAGCGATGTGTACATCGCGAAGAACAAAAATGTATTATTTATTGTCGCGCAGCGAATTTTGAATATTTCCCGAATTTACCATACTTTCCATACTTTCCCATACCAGGCGCAGCACCGCGTCCACGTGTCGCCGCGTTCGCCGCCCTTATCATGTTTGGAACTTGACCTTTTGAGATCGCCTGTTGCCCCCCACCCGACATGCCCAATACGATCAACATGATCACACATAATCCACAACAGACAGCGGATATCATCATCGCGTATTTCAAGGGTCCCGTAAAGGCGTTTCCGATTGAATCAACAATATCGGCTACACCCTTGTTTTCGGTTTTTAGATCCGCATCAGCTGACGCCGAGAGATCATTGACGACTTGTGAATGAGATAAAGCCTCAGTGAGACTTCTCGTGATCGCCGCCGCTGCGAAGGAGGCTCGAATGTTTTGACTGATCATTAGACCCTGTGCCTGTTCACCTGTTAATCCCTTCTCACATGTATATCCATACAGTCTCAACTTTCCATCCTGCATGTTACTCGAAGAATTGATGGTCTTTTTCAGTACTTCACTACTCAATTTATTGGAGACGATCGACTCGATTTCTTGATCAATATTGATGTTTGCGTTCTGCCTGTCGCCGAATTGGAAATTTCCTGCCTGGGTTGCTTTATCAAGCGCGGCTGATGCCTGTGCTTTTAATTCATTTGTAAGCTCAGTTTGTGATGACTGTACTGCCTGAATCATAGACTCAGTAGTAGCCACGAATTTAGATTCAATCGTCTGTTTCATCGTGATCGGACAATTTACAATATCGTATAATTCAACATCCAACGACTGAACATTTGTCAAACTATTTTCATTAGTTTCTTGAATCTTATTCATACTCTCATTTGTAATACTAGTGAGTGCCTTCATATTGATATTTTGGTTTACCGTCTGACTGCCACCTCCTCCCATATCGATATACATTGATATAAGAAAAAAAATTAAGGTTAAAGATAATTTTGATTGTTTACTATATAATGTCAGATTCTACCTGGTGTTGGTGGTGTTCACATCCACATGAAAATAAAACATTACAAATGCCATATAGATATGATGAACGACGCCGTAAATTTTATACATGTGGACAATTCTGTTCCTGGTCATGCATGAAAAGCTACGCTGTTTCAAAATATGGGATCACGAGGGGGAGTATCATATGTGGGAATATCATCATGATGCGTAAGAATATGTATAATAAAATTGGTCATATAAAATTCGCCCCGCGACGCGAACGATTGAAAGTTTTCGGTGGGGATCTTGACATCGAAGATTTTAGAAGCGATACTTTGATCGATGTTGAGATTCCAAAAGAAGTCGAGACTACACCACACACAGATAGACTGATCGCACCCGTAATAAATCATAAAAAATTATTAGAGATACAGGGGTCAAAGGGTGGGAATGAAACTTTAAAACTTAAAAGAGAAAAGCCACTACAAAGACACCAAAGTAGTTTACAAACCGCGTTAGGAATTGTTATTAAACCCAAAACCTAACTCCCTCCTTTGTTTGTTTGTTGGTTGTGATTTTGGTAATTGAGATGGATATTTACTCTCGATCCATTTTTCGCCATCGAAAGCCTTCCACTTTAAATCATATTTTTCAATCACTTTTCTACACAAAACGCAGGGCAAAGATTTCCCATCACCGTAGCTTGTGGGTCTCGAGATAATTAACGTTCCAAATTTCCTTCTGACCCAACTTGAAAATTTGAATATCCGGTTACCCCTTTTGAAGCACTCTCTTTTGAGTGATTTAATTAGTCGTCTTTCCGCACAACACACACAATCGCTCTCGACTCGAGTAAATCCCCGACTAGTCTCAGTAATGACTACGTGGAATCCCATCTCACTTAATCATTAATAAACTGTTTTTTTTTAAGACTGTTGCAATTGGGACATGTTCCACTTTCAAAAACAAAAGAACAGTCTTCACATTCTTCCAAAATATTTATATTTCTCGGTACGAGTTTTCCCTGCGAAAAAAGAACGAGATCGCAAATCGTGTAAATTCCGTATTTTATCATGGTCTCCAGGTTCGGAAACTTCATCTATTTACCAAAACAGTTGCAAGCTTTAGATACCTTTAGCATTGCAGAGAAGCTGTCGATCATAGGCGGTACCATCGTTTTGAGAAGTATTTCAAACTCGGTATCTTCATCACCTTCTTCACCTTCAAGACCTTCGATCAAATTATAAATAAGATCGATGACGAGTTCCTTTTTTTCTGGTCCCGGGATAGCCTTGAGCTTATTCACTTCCATCATCAATTTACACACAATACCCGAAATGTTCTCCTTGTTCACACCGGTTTTCTTGTATCTTTGTGCGAGGGTCTTTAACTTAATAATAAGTTGCTTCGATTCCTTGGAGCTGTCATATCCAGCGAGTACTTGTTCGGGTGTTGTCATTTGTACTTTATCATATATTTTTTTCTTTAATAATATTAATGGATATAGATAATATCATTATATTTGTCGCGGTCACCATAGGTATCGCACAAATTCTTAACGACTTTAATAAGATTTATAACATGAAAGATGTTAAGAATTATGATATGAATGAGATAATGGCGGGTATTATTGCGAGTGTTCTGTGGACAATTTATCAATACAGGAAAGGTTCGAACTATTATGCGTTATATTCGGTCGCCGGTGTACTGCTTGGATTTTACACGCTGAAAAAGATTTACGACAATCAAGAAGAGGTTTAAAATCTGTTTGCTTTATTACCTCACCCATGAATGTTAAAATTTTATGTTTTTCACTTAAACTCAATCTTCCTGTCTTTTTTATCACGTAAGACAAGAGCATTAAAATTATGTGAATCGATTCGAATACATGCATCCTATACTTTAAGGATCTATTTTCGCCTCCTACCTGTCGCGGTGTCTACGGGATCTATTTTTGGTTCGTATCTATCGCGATGTTTACACATGTCTTTCCACAGTTTCATGGCTTCACTTGACACTTCACTGAAATACGTCGCGTGAAGCTCTGCGGGTGTTATTTTTGTGCCACTCACTCTCAAAATTGCTTTGGTTTCTGTATCTCTGCGAAACGCGTTGTAATTTGTACTATGTTTTACACACCATTTCAATATTGGTTTTATATATGGTTGTTTTGCTAATATCCTATCATCCTGAGCCGTAAACTTAGCTGAATTTGCGACTTCATATTTGATGAAATCTGCCAAGGGGAGATTTGTTTCATCGTGTGTAATTCTTCTCTCTTCAATTATGACACCGTTCGTTAAAGCCTCGATGAGACTTTTTTTCAAAAAATCCAATTCGTACTTTTTTACATAAAAATCCTCTGTGCCTTCGATACCACCAGTTTTTAGAAACTTATATGCACCACCGCCTGCGAGGGCAATCATACTGGATGAGCAACAGCATAACAGAGCGCCGACCAAGACCATCTTTTCAAACCCGTCGCTCATGCCTATTATATTAGCTTCACATTTTTATAACTACCATTCGGGTTTGTGTACGATGGGGGGGATTACACTTTTCGGCATCGCGGATTGACGTTGAAGCACTGGTTTCTTAGAACCAGTGAACGCCATGAATCCTAGAATCACACAACAAATGTTCAATGCCAAGAGAGCACCCGCGCCACCCAATTTACCCTGCTTGTCTTTTGGTGAGCAATCGTTGATCATCGGAATCAACATCGCGCCACCGATCATGCCCATGCACCCCAGAATCAACTGTAACGCGGCGACCTCCTTCTTCCCTTTCATGAAATTAAGAATCAATAAAGTACAAAAAATTCCCAAAACAGACGCCATTGTGTGCGACCAATAATTTTTTATATTTGTCCACTTTTTCGAATTTTTGGCTTTTTGACAATTATTATAAATGCCTATTCCCAACGACGAGGTAGACACGAATAACACTGTTAAAAAGGTCACGATACCTACGAGTTTCCATGATACTTTGGCACCGGGATCGACGAGACCCTGTTGACCAACTCCTATCACTCGCTGAGCACCGGGCATGGTAGACATCTGTTGAGCCGCACCCGACGCAACTGCTTTTGTCTTAGAAAACATTATATATTAGTATAATATTTTATTCGTCTGGGTAAATAAATTTCCATGTATAAACGGTGAAAAAGTTGACTTTACATTAAAGAGTCATATAAGTTTTCGTCTTCCCGCAATTTAAGTTTACCATCTGTCCAACGATTGTTATCCTTTTCAACTGCTTTTATGTGCAATAAAGCTACTTGTGGGTTTGGTTTAAGTGCGGTTTGTGTTTTGCAACCCGTAATAATTTCATGTATACTATTACCATACCTTATATTTGGGTCATTTTTATACACGCGGTCTTGATAATCTGGCCAGTTTACCCAGTCTAATTCGTTCACAGCAAAACCATGACCCTTGTACCATTGATCAGTCGCACCTAAACATATATTTATTCTAGGTACTTTTATAAGATCGGCTTTAGTTTCTGTTATAATATTTTTTATATTATTTATGAGAGTTTCCTTTGGCATTTCGTCTGGGTCTAATACGAAAATATAATCTCCGGAACACTGACTTGTATGGAAATTTCTATGCGCACTGAAATCATCGTCAAAGTAACGTTCACACGTAACTATGTCATCTTTAAAGTGGTTCAATACACTCAAAACTTGGGGTGTTACATGTTTTGTATCAATCAAAATATTTACTTCATCTTCGGTATCTTTCACCCTTTTTAAAAACGATATTAACGAATAAAGATCCTTTGATTCATTACAAACAGCGATCGCATAAGTCAGTTTCATTATTAATATTATTAAAGAATAGAATTATCTTTAAGTTAAACATGATACCTAAAACCATTCATAAAGTAATAATAGTGGATGATGGAAAACTTCCGGAACTCCCAGATGGAATGAAGAAAGCAATTGAAACATATTATAGAATGAATCCCGGGTATAAAGTTAATATATTTTCTGGAAATGATTGTGTGACATACATCAAAGAGTATTTTGATGAAAAAATACTTGCTGCGTATGAGAAATTAAAACCATATTCATATAAATGTGACTTGATGCGTCATCTCATATTGTATAATGAAGGTGGTTGGTATGCAGATGCGAGAATGGAATGTTATAAACCACTTGATATTTTAAATGACTACAACAAAGAATTTTATGTATGTATAGATACACCACAAAGACAACCATGTACATGGACTGGTTTTGTTGGTGCTATACCAAAACACCCAATTTCTAAAAAAATGATAGATTTGATTGTGTGGAATGTCGACCAAATGCATTATGGTATGGATTGCTTGGCTCCCACTGGCCCCATCGCTTATACAAGTGCATGCATAGACTATTTGCGTATGTTCCCATCAAAATGTATGATAGGAAAGCATGTGATAGATAATGGTGAGCAATTTGTAGACTATGAATGTGGGCGGGTTGCAAAAGTTAAGTACAATAATGCACGAGGTGCAGACAATAGAGATATAAAAGGTGGGAATGATTACGGTGAAATGTGGAGAAAATGGGATGTCTACTTAGTCAATACGTACATGTAAACCATTTCTTGGTCATCCGTTATAAATTCGGTTGTTATACCTTCAATACGAGATAAAATAAAATCAACCACCTTCCAGTTATCTAATATAGAAATGTCCTCTATGATTATTTTGGAACCTATATTCATTCTATTGATAAGTGAAATAATGGAGTTTACATCGGCTGTGATATGATGAAGACCATCAATTACAACAAAATCAAATGTAACATCCTTAAATAATTCATCTAATTCACTCTTTACAAGCTGATCAACCTTCGCTGTTTTGATATTTTCTTCTTCGAATAGGATTTCTTCATCTATATCGGCTCCATACACTTTAGAACCTTTTACAAAATCCCTGAATGCTCTCAGAGAAGAACCAGGTGTAGAATCAAACCCACAATCTTGTTTGTAAAAAAACATGGTAGATGCAATGTTTGGATTTTTCGTACCCATTCCAATTTCAAGAATGTTTATATCCGACATGGAAGATAGTACATTACTATAGTATTTGTAGTATGGGTGTATGAATTTATCAGAACCATGCTTAATAAATAGTTCCTTCAATTCATCTTCGTGGTCATTTTCGAATTCACTGTATTTCTTTATGGTGGGTGAATAGTCTGTGAATGCGATACACTCTAACATGTTAGGAATAAAGTCACTCGCACCTTCTATCCAGAAATACGGGTGATCTTTTGCTCCAGTCGACTTAAAGTTTGTTGATAGTTTATATACATTTAATTCTTGCATTTTATACCAAAACATCTATACAAATCTTTAAGTTTGTGATTAATTTATTTGATATCAAACACTTAGAGATTAAAATATACTAATAATTCAAATGTCATTAACTCGACCCAGATTGGTGGTTCGACCTCGTCGTTATCATCCACTATGTGATATGGCGAAGGCACAAGACGACGCTCATTTTATTGAAGAATCGAGGAAGAAGAGACGTTCGGAGTTGAGACGTGAGTTAAAAACGCTCAGAGCAAAGAATGATAAATTATGGGCGACGTTAATGGATGTAAACCAACCTAGATGGCAGTATTCCCGTGAACTTGAAGCAAGAAAACGACAGTACATTGGTTATGGAATGATATTACAGGGAGATCAATATCAAGAATTAATGGACCCAGATCTATTGAATAATGGTGATGGGTCTATAGATTAACGAAAGAAAATGAATATTAAGATGATAATCCAGTTCTATAATAAATATGTATGATAAGAATAGGTATGTCTGATCTCGAAAAAGAAGTCGAAAAACTACGCGTTTCTCGCACAGACTTCGATGAGCACGTCAACGAACTCTACGAGCTTCGTCCTATTTTAGAAAAGTGTAAACTCGACAAACTTCTAAAAGAGTATGACGAAGCCGACGCGATCGCGTGTTCTGTTACAGAGTGGTATATTCGATCGACGTGTCTCCTCAAATCAATAACAGATTGGACGACGATGTATGTTAAAACAAAAGAAAATGTCCAAAAATCATCAGATCGACTACACAAAAAAATAAAAACACTCAGACATGCCGCGCTCGAAGAAATCAATAAATCCTGAGTATTTCAGACACAGCAGGTGATCTTAATACGTCATCGTCACCTAATACAACCCTGTCAATGTATTCGTATTCGTCGTCGCCTAACCTTTCAATCAAATCGATGAGACCATTTTTTTGGTCCAATAAATCCGTTTGATTGAGATCGCCCATTACGATCATTTTTGAATTTTCGCCTATTCGCGTGATGAGCATTTTCATTTGATTTTGTGTGGCGTTCTGCATTTCATCAGCTATTATGATTGAATTATTGAACGTTCGTCCGCGCATGAACCCAAGTGGTTCAATTTTAACGTAGCCGGCCAATTGGTTCCTTGTGAGGTGTTCTTCAAAAATGTCAATCATTGGACGAGCCCAGGGCTCCATTTTTGAATCCGCATCACCAGGTAGATACCCCAAATCTTCGTCGGCGGCGACGATCGGGCGTGTCAAAATGAGTTTTGACGATTCGCGCGTCTTTATTTTTTCGGCGGCGTATTGACACGCGAACATTGTTTTACCACACCCAGCTGGACCTGTAGCAACTAATATTGGTTTTGAACCGTGAATAGCTTTTAAATATTTTTCTTGCCCAGGGGTTTTGGGTATATTGAGGTTCATATAATTAGTTGATGTTTTTTCTCAATTTAATATATGGAATATCAATTTATTAAATTTTTTAGGGGTGGATATGTTACTATTACAGATCCTAATCTAAAGCCCCGTATTTTATGTTTTGGTAACGACATCCAAACACAAAAGTGTATTTCGTATTTGTCGAATTATCGGTCAAAATTTGGTAGGTGGCCACACATCGACTTATCAAAAGATTTTCATTCGATCGAAATTCCTGAAAAATTTAAAAAAAGAACACCAGATGAAGTGGCTTTGTACATAAATCCCGTCATGAAAAGTGAAAATGACTTATCGGAATTATCACTCTTAACTGGAGTTTCTTATTTTCATTGTATTGATTTTAAATACGATTGTGATAATTTTTCAAAACTTTTAATGAAAGGTCGTGAATTTGACGGTATGGTAGACGAGGTAAATTATATAAATAGACTTGAGCACAGGTTAAAGATTAAATGATACTACAATATAAACATGTCCAAGCCATCTATAATAAGTGAATTTGACCCTAGTAATGAAGACCACGTGATGTGGTTGAAAAAAACGTCCGAATCTTTTAAAGCCGCCATGAAAGGTGAGAAGGTTGATTTCATGAAAGCCGCGAATAATCATCCATTTTCAAGAAAGTCACAAATCGCAGCACCCGACTGGCCTGAGATTCATTTCACGGTCTCGGTCAAATACACAGACGCGATTTTTGAGAAGAAGGCATTCATCCCAAAATAAAAAGTTGATATAAATAAATGTTAATCACGGTTTTGATCATCTTGTTCATCTTGATTATTTCGTTTCCAGTCGTAAAGGAAAAGTACCAGAACATCGTACTCGACACACCAAATAAGGACACAAAAAATCCACCAATCCGCACCGGTGGACCCTTCAATGTATGCTCGCCAGAAAACATAGACGAGTGTCCAAAAATGGAGATGCCGCACTTAAGTCGTTATTAATTTTTTAAAAATTAAAGTAAAATGACTCGTCAATACGTAGTCGCACAGTATTCAAAATTACTTGAACTCCCAGAAGATCATACACTATGCGTGAATCTGGAGAAATGTACACACAATTGGTCTGTAAAAAGAAGCGTCGACCTCGGCGACACAGCCGCGAGCGATAATTGCAGACACATGAATCGGTACAAACACAAATTTCTCGAGATTCAAAGAAGTCTGATTCATTCTCCGACACTGAAGAAAAAAATCTTATCCGGTCAATACAAAACGTCGACCGTTGTTGAGTTATCACCACAAGCCCTATGGCCCGGTGGTCCGCGAGATAAAGATATCGAAGCACACATTTTGAAACATTCAAAAAAGGATTATACACAACAGCTGTTATTGGATCCAAACTACAAAGGAATTTTCAAATGTGCGAGGTGTAAGGGATATAAGACGACCTATTACGAGATGCAAACTAGAAGCGCAGATGAACCCATGACGGTTTTTGTCACGTGTCATAAGTGTGGGAACCGTTGGAAATCTTGAGACCGAAAGCGCTATTTGTCAGGTCAGTATCCATGTCACCGACCGATAAAATATAATTGTATCCACTCAACTTTTTAGCTTTTCCTTTTAATTCAGCTCTTATAAATAATAATTCATCATACACTATGCTATATCTTTTTAATTGCCATTTTGTAAATTCGCGCATCCAAATAACGTTAGGTCGAGCTGTTATGATCACGACAGAATAACCAAGGTGTGAACAATAATGTAATAAATTTATGATAGGCTTATTAGCTCTACCATTCGTGAATATTAAAGTGTCATCGATGTCGAACATAACAGCGTCTTTGTCTTTTATTATTCGATCTTTGAGGAGTTTATCCATTAACCTACTTTAAGAAGAGAATATATATTCATACACATGGTCAGGTTAATAGAAGTTGAGACCGACGAAGGCTACACGGTCACCTGTAAAGTTATAGAAGAAGATGACGAATGCGTACACGTCATTGAGTTAGTCCCAAATAAACCAAATTGTTACACTTTTTCAAATCGGCAAACGTATAGATTGAATAGAATAGTTGAGGACTATGGGGATGTCGAGGTCGAAGATATTGGTTTATATAAAAAGAGTGATCGAGAAGGTGAATTTAAACGCACTTTGAAAAATAAAATAATTGAATTGAAAACTTTACACATGGATCAACCCGTGATATGCAAAGTTCTCGAAGATTTGGGTGATGAACTATTAGTATCATATCTAAAAAAAGATTCTAATTTTTATACTTTCATGGAGGGTGCGTATGCTATTCCGACGTCTCAACTGCTGAGTGTCTATAATGTTGATGAATTGGAAGACACGGGTGAATACTACGTCGTTTCTGAAACCCCGTTTAAAATTTTTCAAAAGGTCGATTCGTTGAGTGATGAAGATTACGTCGAAAGTTCGCAGTCTGAGAGTGAAAGTATAAGTGAT
>Ga0208410_1001642_pt1 | contig 11375 bp, 11 predicted proteins | sample ETN02SmetaG_3_FD_185787 | JGI IMG/M metagenome (GOLD analysis project Ga0208410, IMG submission 185787) | Marine microbial and viral communities from oxygen minimum zone, Eastern Pacific Ocean - ETNP2014F10-02SV257 (SPAdes) (version 2) | ecosystem: Environmental > Aquatic > Marine > Oceanic ... | reverse complement strand
TTATTCCTTGAGTTCCAATTATTGTACCTCCAGTAGGAAAATCAGGGCCTTTAATTAATTCATAAATTTTATCAAAAGAGATTTCTTGATCATTGATATATGCAATACATGCATCAATTACTTCGCCTAGATTATGAGGTAAAATATTTGTCGCCATTCCAACAGCAATCCCACCTGCTCCATTAACCAGCAAGTTTGGATACATTGCAGGCAGTACTGTTGGCTCATGTTCGCTTTCATCGTAATTTGGTCTAAAATCAACAGTGTTTTTTTCAATGTCTGTTAGAAGATATTCAGCGATTTTCGCCATTCGCACTTCCGTGTATCTCATAGCAGCAGCTCTATCTCCGTCCATTGATCCAAAGTTTCCTTGTCCATCAAGAAGTGGAACACGCATTGAGAAATCCTGAGCTAATCGTACAAGTGCATCGTATACCGCCTGATCTCCATGAGGATGGTACTTTCCGATCACATCCCCGACTACTCTAGCACTTTTTCTATGTTGCTTATTCCATTGATAACCTGCCTCATGCATTGCATATAAAATTCTTCTATGAACAGGCTTCAAACCGTCACGAACATCAGGTAAAGCTCTGCTAACAATTACACTCATAGCGTAATCGAGGTAAGAATTTTGCATCTCGGTATCGATTAAAATCGGAACGATTGAATGTTTTTTATCTGTATTCTCTTTTGGAGTTTGATTATCTGAATCAGTCAAAAATAAAGCCTAAAATCCGCTCAAAACCCGCTAAAAACAGACAAATTTTGAATATGCAAATGATTAAAAATATAACTAATTATAACAGAAAAAAGTGAAATTTTCGATGGAAAAAAGCCTAGTTTAAAATGGAATTTCGTCGTCTATATCAAGGTCATCAGGTGCAGAAGATTGTATGTCTTGATTCATTCCAGGCTCTGAAGGCATGTTTGAATCACCTCCACCACCACGACTGTCTAACATAGTTAGATTTCCATTAAAGCCAGAAAGAACAACTTCTGTTGTAAATTTTTCCACGCCATTAGCATCGGTATATTTTCTCGTCCGGAGCTGACCCTCAACGAAGATCTTGGATCCTTTCTTAAGGTAACTCTCAACAATACCTGCTAAACCCTCGTTAAATATAACTATTCTGTGCCAATCAGTTTTCTCTTTTTTCTCCCCTGTACTCTTATCTTTCCAACTTTCTGATGTAGCTAGGCTTAATAATGCCATCCTCTTGCCATCCTGAGTCTGTCTCATATCCGGATCGGCTCCTAAATTGCCAATAAGCATAACTTTGTTCAGACTTCCTGCCATAATTATTTAATTTAACTAGATATTAAGAATGTGTATATAAAAAAAGCAAGAAGCTTTAATTTATACACAGTTATTCTTGATCAAAAAAATATAGGATCTATTTATAGTTAGACAATGAACAAAACAATTTCAATTCAGGGTGCCAGAGAACATAATTTAAAGAATATAAGTCTTCAAATTCCTCGTGAAAAACTAACTATTATTACAGGATTGTCTGGATCAGGAAAATCTTCACTTGCCTTTGATACAATCTATGCAGAAGGGCAAAGAAGATATGTAGAAAGTCTATCTGCTTATGCAAGACAGTTCCTTCAAATGATGCAGAAGCCAAATGTTGATCTGATTGAAGGATTGAGTCCTGCCATTTCTATTGAGCAAAAAACAACTTCTAAGAATCCGCGATCCACAGTAGGCACAGTTACAGAGGTATATGATTACCTAAGGTTACTTTTTGCAAGAGTTGGAATTCCTTATTCTCCTGCAACAGGTTTACCAATAAAAAGTCAAACAATATCGCAAATAGTTGATCGAATTAAAGAACGCCCCGATGGATCAAAGTTTTTAATTCTTGCTCCAATTATTAGAGGTAGAAAAGGTGAATATAAAAAAGAATTAGCAGAACTTCAAAAAAAAGGTTTTCAAAGAATTAAGATAGATGGCGAGCAATATGACTTTGATTCATTGCCTAGTATAGATAAAAAGAAAAAACATGACATAGAAGTTGTTGTCGATAGAATTTCTTTAACTAAGGATATTGGCAATAGGTTAGCTGATAGCGTTGAAACTGCACTTCATCTTGCAGATGGTTTAGTGATTATTGAAGATCATTCTCAAAATGGTTCAAAAGCAAAACAAGAATTATTTTCTTCTAAGTTTGCATGTCCAGTTTCAGGATTTACCATTGATGAAATAGAACCAAGATTATTCTCATTTAACAATCCCTATGGGGCATGCCCTGAATGTGATGGAATTGGCACTGATTTGTCAATTGACCCGGCTTTAGTTGTACCAAATAAAAATTTATCTATCAATGAAGATGGAATAGCACCTTGGCCTGTTTCAAAATATAATTATTTTAAAGAAATTTTAAATACTGTCGCAAAGAAATACAAATTCTCTATGGACACTCCTTGGAAATCACTTCCAAAAAAAACTCAAAACATAATTCTATACGGTTCAGGAGATGAAGAACTTAAATTTATTTATGATGGAGGATGGGAATCCAAAAGGCCATTTGAAGGGGTTATTAATAATCTAGAAAGACGCTATCTAGAAACTGACAGTGATTGGATGAGAGGACGTATCGAAAGATATCAAGGAGAGGTTAAATGTACAAAGTGCAAAGGATACCGACTTAAACCTGAGGCTGATGCAGTAAAGATTGATAAATTGCATATTGGTGAAGTTTGCAAAAAATCAATTAAAGACCTTGTCATTTGGTTTAAGAAACTTGAAACAAAACTATCAAAGAAAGAAAAAGAGATAGCATATCGAATATTAAAAGAATTAAATGAACGTATTAATTTCTTAAACAACGTTGGACTTGAGTATTTAACGTTATCAAGAAGCTCTGGAAGTTTATCTGGTGGCGAGTCTCAAAGGATAAGACTTGCATCACAAATAGGTTCAGGTCTTACAGGAGTTTTATATGTATTAGATGAACCTTCTATTGGATTGCATCAAAGAGATAATGAGAGATTGCTGGGTACCCTGAAACGATTACGTGATTTAGGCAATACTGTAATTGTCGTAGAACATGATGAAGAAGCCATAACCACTGCTGACCACATCGTTGATCTTGGCCCTGCAGCTGGAAATGAAGGGGGTAAAGTAATTGCTGAGGGACCTATAAAGAAGATTAAAGAAAATAAAAAAAGCATAACTGGACAGTACCTATCAGGAAAACTAAAGATTGAAGTTCCAGACAAGAGAAGAAATGCTTTAAATGATGCATTTTTAAAAATAATTAGCGCTACAGGGAATAACTTAAAGAATATAAATTGTGAGATTCCATTAGGAACACTTACATGTGTAACTGGAGTTTCAGGAAGTGGGAAATCTACACTAACTATTAACACACTCTATAAAGCAGTAGCTAGAGATTTGAATGGTTCAAAAAGTGCTCCGGCGAAACACAAAGAAATTAAAGGTTTAAAACATCTAGATAAAGTTATTGATATTGATCAATCCCCAATAGGAAGAACACCTCGTTCAAACCCTGCTACATATACTGGCGCTTTCACATTTATAAGGGATTGGTTTACTGGATTGCCTGAATCAAAAGCAAGAGGATACAAGCCAGGAAGATTCTCTTTTAATGTTAAGGGTGGAAGATGTGAAGCTTGTGAAGGAGATGGCGTTATAAAAATAGAAATGCATTTTTTACCTGATGTTTATGTGACATGCGATGAATGTTCAGGAAAACGATATAATAGGGAAACATTAGAAATTAAATATAAAGATAAAAGTATTGCAGACGTTTTAAATATGACTGTTGATGAAGGATGTGATTTTTTTGATGCCATTCCTATGATCAAAACTAAACTTAAAACACTTCAAAGTGTAGGCCTTGGATATATAAAAATAGGTCAACAAGCCACAACATTATCCGGTGGAGAGGCTCAAAGAATTAAATTATCAAAAGAACTGTCAAAGAGATCAACTGGGAAGACTCTATATATTCTAGATGAACCTACCACTGGCCTTCACGTTCACGATATTAAAAAATTACTCGAAGTTTTACAAATTCTTGTTAGCCAGGGAAATACAGTAGTAGTAATAGAACATAACCTAGATGTGATTAAAACTGCTGATTGGATAATTGATCTTGGACCTGAAGGTGGAGATGGTGGCGGTGAAATAATTGGCTCAGGAACTCCAGAATCTATAGCTAAGATTAAAAAAAGCTATACAGGGAAGTACTTAAAGCAAGTACTAAAAAATAGTTAAAAAATATATTTTACAAGAAATTATATTTGTTATTATCAAAGGAGAAGAGGAGATTCAAATATGGCTAATATCTTACAATCGTTAAATAAAACTATCGCTGCGGGAGTTGTTCTCACAATTGTACTCTTGGGTATAATGGCTTCGGCGTACGATCTGTCTTTTGATATTGATTTTTGGAGAACTCTATCAAGATATTTACATGTAATCTCAGGCGTAATGTGGATTGGCCTTCTTTGGTATTTTAATTTTGTACAAATTCCAAATATGCCAAACATTCCTGATGAACAAAAACCTGCTATTGGAAAAGTAATTGCACCAGCTGCATTGTTTTGGTTTAGATGGGCAGCTATGGCAACTTTAATTACAGGACTATTAACTCTTGGATTGTACTATGGTCACGAAAGATCAATTAGCGCATTAACATTTACTCTAACTTCTAGTTACTCTGATCCTCAGGCTCTTACCATTGGAATAGGTATGTGGCTTGCTATTATCATGGCATACAATGTTTGGATGGTCATTTGGCCTAATCAAAAAAGAGCATTAGGAATAGTAGAATCTGATCCTGAAACAAAAGCCAAGTCAGCAAGAACAGCAATGTTATTCTCGCGAACTAACACTATGCTTTCAGTTCCAATGCTCTTGGCAATGGTGGCAGCTCAAAATCTTTCTTAGAAGTTATTTAGTTGAATCAACAGCGGAAGTTGTATTCCAGTCTCTTTTGACATCTACATACTTTAGAAATGGAGAGGCTACAAATATGGATGAATAGGTTCCAACAACAACACCCCAGATCATCGCAAAGGTAAATCCTTTAATCACTGATCCTCCAAAGATATAAAGAGAAACAAGTGCTAATAAAGTAGTAACAGATGTGATGATTGTTCTTGATAATGTTTCATTGATTGATAAATCAAGCAGCTCATCAATTGGTTTTGATCTATGCTTTCTTAAGTTTTCTCGAACTCGATCATATACAACAACTGTATCATTCATAGAATATCCAACGATTGTAAGAATAGCTGCAATAATTGGCAGATTAAATTCTAATTGAGTAAAGCAAAATACCCCTATTGTTAATATAACGTCATGAATAAGAGCTATAACAGCGCCTAATGAAAACTGCCATTCAAATCTAAACCAAATGTAAACAAGCATTGCAAAAACGGCTACAGTAATTGCTATTATTCCAGATTGAATAAGCTCGCCACTAACTTTAGGCCCAACAACTTCAGTTCTTCTATAACTTATTGATGTTGTTATATTTTTATCAAGACTTGTTTTAACTGTTTCAACAACATTCTGTTGGACGCTATCTCCACCTTCTTGTTGTTCGACTCTTATTAAGATATTTTTTGTTGATCCAAATTCTTGAACTTGAACATCTCCAAGCGATAAGGAATTTAAATTAGATCTTATATCAGCAAGATTAATTTCATCTGAGGTTTCAATTTCAATAAGTGTGCCGCCTTTAAAATCAATGCCAAAGTTTAAACCGCTATAAAAAAAGGATCCAAAAGACAAAATGATTAGAATAGCTGAAAAAATGAACCCTCCTATCCTTGCGGACATAAAAGGTATTGCTGTATTAGACAAATCAAACTTCATTGGAAAGACCTACATTCGATGGTTTTAATCTTCTTACATAAAGAGATATTAAGAATCTTGTAAAAGTAAATGCTGTAAACACTGAAGTAAATATCCCTATGGCAAGGGTTATAGAAAAACCTCTTACTGGCCCTGAAGCCATAAAGAATAATATTAATGCAGCAATTAAGGTTGTTATGTTTGCATCTAGGATAGTTGATAAAGCTCTTTTATATCCATTTTCTACAGAGTTAATCATTGAACTTCCATTTCTTATTTCTTCTTTAACTCTCTCAAATATTAACACATTTGCATCCACTGCCATTCCAATTGTAAGGATAATTCCTGCAATTCCTGGCAGTGTCAAAGTTGCTTGCAATAAAGACAGGATCCCAAGAACCATTATCAAATTAATTATAAGTGCGATATCTGCAAATAAACCAAAGAAACGATAAATAATAATCATAAAAATAATAATAGCTACAAATCCAATAATGGCTGCATACTTACCAGCGGCTATTGAATCGGCACCTAAATCTGGTCCGACTGATCTTTCTTCAAGAATGATAAGAGGCGCTGGCAAGGCTCCAGCTCTTAATAAAATAGCTAGATCATTTGCTTCCTCAGCATCAAAACCACCTGAAATTTGCCCAGAACCTCCTAAAATAGGCTCTCTAATTACTGGGGCACTGATGACTTTATCATCAAGAACAATTGCAAATGGCTTACCTACATTGTCTTGTGTCGCCCTACCAAATTTTTTTGCTCCAATTCTATCAAATCTAAAAGACACAATTGGTTCATTTGTCTGTGGATCAAAACCAGGTTGAGCATCTACTAAATTCTCACCACCAACCATAATCCTTTTTTTAATTATGTATTTATATCCTTCAATTTCATCAGATTCTAAGGCTTCTGAGCCAATTGGAATCTTTTTCGGGTTGTTTGGATCATATGATGTTGTTTGATCAACTAGCTGGAATGTAAGTTTTGCTGTTTGTCCAAGTAAAGATTTAATTCTTTCAGGGTCATCAAGGCCGGGGAGTTGAATTATTATTCTTGAAGCCCCTTGTCTTTGAATAGATGGTTCTTTAGTTCCTAATTCATCTATTCTTCGTCTCACTATTTCAAGTGATTGGCTTACAGCGTTTGAAACAGCTTGTTTAATAAATTCATCTGTGAAATTAATGCTGATTGAACCATTATTGTCTTCTACAACTAAGTTTGAATTACTACTAACCTGTAAGATGTTTTGAGTATTTGAAATTGATAGATCTTCTATTTCTCTTATTGTTGATTCGGAAAGCTCAGCAGCTGAAAAAGAAATGCTATCATCTAAAACTCTTATATTTGCTGTACTAATATCATTCTTTTTTAACAATTTTCTTAGATCAAAGCTTAAAGTTTCAGTTCTTTCTTTAATTATTTCTTTAGTATCTACCTCAAGAAGGAGATGCGAACCTCCTTGTAAATCTAATCCTAGATTAACTTTTTGACTTGGTACAAAAGAAGGAAAATTACTTAACTGAGTTTGATTAAAAACATTAGGTAATGCAAAAAATGAAGCAAAAAAGATTGCTAAAAAGATTAGTAAAACTTTCGTTTTAGAGAAATAAAGCATTTATATTTAAATTATGATTGTTCTTTTACTACTTCCGCGATGGTTGATTTAACCATGACAACATTTACTCCATTAGAAATCTCAACTTCAATATCATTATCATTAACAACTCTAATAACTTTGCCTCTCATTCCTCCGGAACTTAAAATTTTATCTCCTCTTTGGATTGCAGCTACCATTTCTTTATGTTGCTTTGCTCTTTTTTGCTGAGGACGAATTAGTAAGAAATAAAAAATTGCAAATATTAGAAACAGAGGCATTAACTGCACAAACATTTCACCCATGGGAATAACTCCTTATTGATTTAATGCGGCAATATACACATTTAGAGACTATTTTTGAACTAAATAATCAATATTTATTACTGTTTTATGCCCTTTTTTAAGGACTCAAGAGAACCTGCGTGAGTTAGGTCCAAATGAAGAGGTGTAATAGAAATATGCATATCAGCTACAGCCTTAACATCTGTCATAAATCCTTCAACAGAATCATTTGAAGCTGGAGGAATTTCAGACACAGACTCTTCAAGTCTTCTTCTTAATCCAAATCGAAAAACATTTCTTTCTTTTTCATAAATAACAAGGTCGTCAGTATCGCGATTTCCTTGGGTTGTGATTTGAATATCTTTTACATCTTTTGCAGCACAGTGTGGGAAGTTAATACTCATAAATACATTCTCATCCCAACCTATTTCAGTAATATTTTCTAAAATCTTTCCAAGATACGCTTGACTTGCATCCCACAATATTTCATTTTTCTTTCCAGACTCATAGTTTTGACTAATAGCGATAGAAGGCACTCTTCTAATTAAACCTTCCATTGCTGCAGCAATTGTCCCTGAATAAGTAACATCTTCTCCAACATTACACCCACTGTTAATTCCAGATAGTATTAAATCTGGCCTACGGTCCGTTAAGACTCTATCAAGTCCTATAGCAACACAGTCACTTGGAGATCCATCTAATGAAAATAATTTTTCATCATGCATCTTGAGCTTCATCTCACCTTTGAATGTTAAAGCATGTGATGCTCCACTTTTTTCAACTTCTGGAGCAACTACCCAAACATCATTAGAGAATTCTTCTGCAATTTCTTTTAATAACTTTATTCCTTGAGCAGAATAACCGTCGTCATTAGTTATAAGTATCCTGGCATCTTTCAGTTTAATTGGAGGCATAATATGTATTTATTTTGTAATTTTAGTTTCGCCGTTCATGTATGGGCTTAATACATCAGGAATCTCAATTGAACCATCAGAATTTTGATAATTCTCCATAATTGCAATTAGGGTACGGCCCACAGCTAAGCCTGAACCATTGAGTGTGTGTAAAAATTTTGTAGTATCATTATCTTTGTATCGAGAATTCATCCTTCTTGATTGAAAATCACCACAATTTGAACAGCTAGAAATTTCCCTATACTCTTTTTGTCCTGGCAACCAAACCTCAATATCGTAAGTTTTTTGAGCAGAAAATCCCATATCCTGAGATGATAGAACAACAACACGATAATGTAGATCAAGTCTTTTAAGCACCTCTTCTGCACAACTAAGCATTCTTTCATGTTCATCATTCGATTGATCTTCAGATGTTAAGCTAACTAGCTCTACTTTGTAAAATTGGTGTTGACGCATAATACCACGCGTATCTTTGCCAGCAGCACCTGCTTCAGATCGGAAACATGGTGTATGAGAAACATATCTTTTAGGTAATTCAGCAATGTCTAAAACTGTTTCTCTAGTCATATTTGTTAGAGGAACTTCAGCTGTAGGTATTAGCCAATAATCATTTGTTGTTTTAAATAAATCATCCTTAAATTTTGGTAACTGTCCTGTGCCAAACATAGCTTGGTCTTTTACAAGAATAGGAACATTCATTTCTTCATAATCAAATTCAGTTGTATGAAGATCTAACATAAAATTAGCAATTGCTCTTTCTAATCTAGCAAGTTTGCCTTTTTGGATTACAAACCTCGCTCCAGAAATATTTGCGGCTTGTTCAAAGCTCATCACATTTAAGTTTTCACCAAGGTCAAAATGTTCCTTTAATTCAAAAGAAAAATCTTTCTTCTTTCCTTCAACTTTAATTTCTTTATTTTTAGATTCATCTCCAACTGGAACAGATTCATCTGGTAGGTTAGGAATTTCAGCAAGCATTGATTCTAAAGTATTTTGAGAATTTCTTTGCAGATCTTCTAGTTCTTGCATTTTTGATTTTAAATTTCCAACCTCAGCTTTTAACTTTTCAGCTTCATCGTTCTTTCCCTTAGCTGCATGTTCACCAATAAGCTTAGACTTAGAGTTTCTTTCTTCCTGAATCTTTTGAAGTTCCGAAATTAAATTCCTATTTTTCTCATCAGCTGACAAAAGATCTTTTGAAACGGCAGGATGATTTCTTTTTTCTAATGTTTGATCAATTAATTCCGGATTTTCCCGTACTTTTTTAATATCTAGCATGGATCTAAATTACTCTTTGATTCTCCTCTTTTCAATGAAACCAACTGCATATATTGATATTTCATAAAGAATTAGCACTGGAATTCCTAGTCCAATTTGGGATATGGGATCAGGAGGAGTCAGAATTGCTGCCATTGTAAAGACTCCAATTATTACAAATTTTCTATTCTTCCTAAGACCTTCACTACCCACTAAGCCTACTCTTGCAAGTAAAGTTAAAACTACAGGCAGTTGAAAACATAGACCAAAAGCAAATATTAAACGCATAACAAGACTTAAATATTCATTTACTTTTGCTTCAAGTTGTATTGGAAGCGCTCCATTTCCACCTATAGACTCAAAAGAAAGAAAGAACTTAATAGCTAAAGGCATAATAAAATAATAGACAAGCGAGCCTCCAATTAAGAAAAGAATTGGAGTAGCAAGTAAGTATGGATATACAACAGTTTTTTCATTTTTATAGAGTCCAGGAGCAACGAAGATCCATATTTGAATCAATATAAAAGGAAGAGAAATAAACAAAGAAGTGAATAGTGCTACTTTTAAATAAGTAAAGAAAGTCTCATGTAAAGCTGTAAATATTAGACGTCTTCCTTCCTCGCCTTCAACAGCATCTGCGTATGGTTGAACTAAAAAGTTATAAATTGTATCCGCAAATATATATGAAACAACAAAAAGAGCGGCTATTAATATAAGAGATTTAACTAAACGTCCTCTTAACTCAACTAAATGTTGTAATAATGGTTGCTTACTTTCATCAAGATTTTCTTGTTCAGAACTCATTTCTCAGACTCATCGTCCTTCTTTTCATCGGCTTTAATAGATTCATTAATTGAATCTCTCATTTCATCAGTAAAGTTTTTTGGCTTATTTTTTTCTACTGATGCCTTAATTTCATCAATTCCGGTTTCAGCTGCAATATCGTTAATGCTTGCTTTAAATTCTTTTGAGAAGTTCTTGATTTTCCCCCACCATCGACCAAATGTTCTTAAAACACTAGGCAAATCTTTGGGGCCAACAAAAATAATAATTAATGCTGCAATGACTAAATATTCTACTCCGCCAACACCAGGTAACATAAACTTATAAAAAATTTATAATAAGCAATTAATGCTTAGTGTCTTCTTCTTCAGACTTATCGATTGATTTAGGTTCGTCGTCCTCGTTGATGCCTTTTTTAAAACTTTTAACGCCTTTCGCAACATCTCCCATTAACTGAGAAATTTTACCTCTACCAAAAAGTATTACCAAAAGAGCAACGATGATTAGAATCTGCCAAAAACTTATACCCATTTCTACCTCTTAAAAAATCTTATTAATAAGATCATTATATATATTAATACTTTATTAGTTAAAGTTAAAAAATGGCTTTAAATGAACAAATTAGCTATTTTTTAGAGAAATATTTGAATTAATTGATACTACCTCTTTTGGAGACCCGTTCTGGACTATAATTCCATTCT